>MDTA01225056.1_pt1 | contig 27598 bp, 29 predicted proteins | sample 811151 | NCBI WGS metagenome assembly MDTA01 (sample SAMN05326648, study PRJNA326480) | marine metagenome | isolation source: seawater | place: Indian Ocean: South | collected 2010 | reverse complement strand
TGGTTAATAATTCTTGTATCTATATTACTATCATTAGTATCAGTAAAAGTAGAAGCCAAGAAAATATCATTTATTCGAGATGCTGAAATAGAACACATCCTCCGTGCCTATGCTACGCCAATTTTCGAAGTTGCAGGTTTGGAGCCATCTGCAATTAATATCTACCTTGTGAATGATAAGTCCCTGAATGCCTTTGTAGCAGGTGGACAAAAGCTTTTCCTCAACACGGGGCTATTGATTAGGAGTGAAACTCCCGGGCAAATAATTAGCGTCATAGCACACGAAACTGGCCACATTGCTGGAGGTCATCTCTCAGGCATACGTGATGCTATGAAGAATAGCTCCGCAACAAGTATTCTGGCCACTATTCTGGGTGGCTTAGCGTCAATGAGTGGGTACAGCAGAATTGGTTCTGCCATCACTGCAGGAGGTAAGGGAATTAGCACACGTAATTATCTACAATACAGCCGCACACAAGAAGGCTCTGCAGATGCTGCAGCCTTGCGCTTTCTGGAGCAGACTGAGCAGTCAGCCGCAGGCATGCTAAGCTTCTTCAAAATACTTGGTGACCAAGAGTTATTGAGTGCTCAAAGACAAGATCCTTATTATCGGTCACATCCGTTAACTCGCGAGAGAATTAGCAACGTACGCTCTTTTATGGCGCGCTCAAAGTTCACAAATAAACCTGATCCACCTGCTTTTGTCCAAAGTCATGCCCGCATGAAAGCAAAACTTAAGGCATTTATTGATCCGCCAAGTCGTACACTACTTAACTACAAAGAGGATGACAAACGAGTTGAGGCTCGATATGCACGCGCAATCGCATACTATAGAATACCCAAACTAACACGGTCCCTACCACTTATTAATGGACTGATCAAAGAGCATCCAACTGATCCCTATTTTCAAGAATTGAAAGGCCAAATATTGTTTGAGAATGGTAATATTGTTGGAGCTCTACCCCACTATGAAAAAGCAGTACTACTTAGCCAAGAATCTCATCTTTTACATCGCGCACTTGGCCGTGTCCAAATCGAAACCAATGACCCTGCACTACTTCAAAAGGCAATAAAAAATCTCAACATCGCCCTCAATGCAGACAAGACTGACACATTTACTTGGCGACTCTTAGGAACTGCTTATGGCAAAGCTGGTAATTTTGGAAAAAGCTCTTTGGCATTGGCAGAGGAGGCACTACTGAACAGAGACCCAAAAAACGCTCTTCTCCACGCTAAACGCGCTGCCGCAACATTCAAGAAAGGCACACCAGATTGGTTGCATGCAATGGATATTTTGCAGACTATGAAAAATAACAAACAAAAATGAAGATTCCAACAATACTTCAACAGCAAGCTTTCCTGGCAGGTGTATTATCGGTTGTTCTTAATGGTTGTGCAGTCAAGGAAGCAGATATCACACCTGAAGGTTTGTTATCAGTTCTGGGACCATCTCCGGATTTTTCCCTTGAAAACCTCCCTAAAGACTGGATTATTGAGAAGGAAGGTAGCTTAAATAAAAACCAACTCCAAATTGTAACCAAAAACGATAAATCTGCCCTAAAAATCACTAATGCCAAAAATACATTTACAATTGCTCGTCGTATCAACGCTATGATGCTAGCAACCCCTTTTCTAAGTTGGTCGTGGTTTGTTGAACAGTCGTCGATACAAGGCTACCATCCCTTAAGCATTGTAGTTGGTTTTCGTGGAGGTGATTCCAGAAGTCATAACCAAAGCAGTCGATCATTTAATTGGTTTGGAAACACACTTCCCGAGCACGATAGAGCAATAAAATTAACTTGGGGAGAGTCTGCACTACAGCGTGGCACATTGAACCCACCTCAAAACAGAACTAAATTATCTCAAAGCTATACTGTTAGAGGTGGTCGTGAAAATAACGGATTATGGTGGCTGGAGACGATCGACGTATCTACCCTTTACAGCAAAATATGGCCAGAAGACAACATAGCCAGTATACGGATTGTTTTCATTGGCGTTTCAGCAGTTGCCGAGCGTCTTCCAGCCCCTATACAGTTTTCAAGTATAAAACTTTCACGTTAACCCCCATCAAGGTCTTGCCTTACCCAAACAGCTGTCGCATTGTGTGGTCTGCTCAATATATTTGTTTAAAACCAAGGATAAAAACATGCTTTCAAAGACTTTTTTTAGTGCCTGTCTTATTGCAATAATAACATTTCTTAATATTCCTATTTCGTTTGCAAAAAAAACCATGAACGATACAGAAAGGAAGGAAGTAGAATCTGTCGTTCAAGAATTCATAATGAAAAACCCCGAAGTTATTATGCGCGCTATCCAATCCTACCAAATCAAATTAGAGGCAGAGAAACAAAAAAAAATAAAAAAAGAGCTAGCAAGTCTCAATACTAAACTCAACCAAAACCCAGGTTCCCCAGTAGTCGGAAATCCAAATGGAGATATCACCATTGTTGAATTTTTTGATTACCGCTGCGGCTATTGCAAACGAGTTTTCCCTGCCATCCAAGAATTGCTTAAGAAAGATGGGAATATCCGCTATGTACTAAAAGAACTTCCAATTTTAGGCCCAGACTCAGTATTTGCGTCCCAAGCTGCTCTGGCTGTCTGGAATACTAATCCAGAGAAATATTTATCTTTTCACGCCGCATTAATGACATCACGAGGAAAGTTGAACAAAGAAAAGGTCCTAAAAATCGCGAGTGACCTTGCTCTTGACACCAAAGCTTTAGGCAAAAACATAAATAACAAATCAGTTATTGAAGAATTAAATATGAATATGCAATTGTCGGAACGTCTGAGCATTAGTGGCACTCCAGCCTTCATCGTAGGCGATCAACTATCCCCTGGTGCACTAAGCCTTGAAGAATTAAAGCAAATGGTTGCGTTGGCCCGAGAACGATAATTGAATTTCACATATTCTTGCGTCAAATAAAAGCACTCTCGTAAGTTTGACTATAACGTAGAACTTTAAATCTACAAATTATCTTGTACTTTTAACTTCGCAAGTAAACCAAAGAAAACTCTTTTTAAACGCTAGCAATCGGGATTTGGAATCTCGTACAGGCGTTCTTGGGTAAAAACAAGAGAGAAATCTTGGTAATCTAGGATTAGAAACGGCGTGACCCCATTATCTAATTGTAAAATCTCCAACTCATAAATAGGAGCGTAATCCTTAAACCCAAGATTATAAAAGCCCATTCGAATTTTCCAACCAGGACGTTGGGATAGAGGACCAAGTAAAGTTCCTTGATCTTTAGTAATATGCTGGCCATAGAGCTTTTGTTTGCCTATGAATGCTGAAACTCTCTGCGCACTCATGTGAGTACCATCAAAAAAAGTATTAGACACATGACGTACACCAGACTTAGCACGTCTAATTAACCATTTTGTGTGGCTAAGTGGGAAAAAGGTGCCCTTCGGCAAAGAAACTTTAACGTCTTTTGGAATGCGATAACTGGCACTTCCTGAACTATTGTTCAGACCTTGCAACGCAAATCCACGATAATCTTCACGGATACCATCAATAATATTTGAAGCAAAAAAATTGTAGCGACTGCCATCAGCAGACTCCCAACCTGTAAAGCGCAAATTCTGAACGACTTCATCCCCATCAGAAGTGGTAAGGCTCAAATGTAATTTTTGTGACATAGTCCATCCATTACAAGTAAGCTCGATCACCTGACTTACGTTACCTTTTGCATCGATAAAATCACTACCCTCGCTTACTGTACCGAGCCTTATCGAATAAAAGGCCTTATGAGCGACAAGGTCTGTTGACCAAGCCCACCCACTAGATGAAAAAATAACTAATGAAATTAATAGTTTGGAAAGAATCTCTAATTTAGACCTAATAAATTCCATAAAACGTATAATAGGTAAAAAAACAACCTAGAGAAAGAACTATTGGTTTAAGTTTCTCACAACACTTGCAGAAAAGTGTGTATAACGATATCCAAGCGTATGAAGATTCTTTGTGTATTTGGCACACGCCCTGAAGCCATCAAAATGGCTCCTGTGGTGAAGGCCCTTAAAGTTGCGCCGGGCATCCAGAGCGAACTGTGTGTTACGGCTCAGCACAGGACTATGCTTGACCAAGTATTAAACTTATTTGAAATTACACCAAAATTCGATCTCAACATCATGCGCCAGAATCAAAACCTCACACATATAACAAATGCTGTGCTTACAGGACTTGGAAATGTGCTTGACCAATACCAGCCAGATCGAATTCTAGTTCACGGAGACACAACAACAACCTTTGCGGCTGCACTAGCAGCCTTTTATCGCAAGATCCCAGTTGGCCACGTAGAGGCTGGGTTGCGTACCGGAAACGTAATGGCTCCTTGGCCAGAAGAAATGAATCGTCGGTTATGTGATAATATTGCAGATATCTATTTCGCCCCAACGGAAAAAGCAGCAGAAAATCTTTTAAAGGAGGGTCATTCCCAAAAAAATATTTACATTACCGGAAATACTGTAATTGACTCTCTTTTTGAAGTCTCAAGACGCATAAAAGAAGACCCTTCTCTTCAAAATAATTTAGCCAAAATGTTTTCGTACTTGGACCAATCTCGTAAACTGATTCTGGTTACTGGCCACAGAAGAGAAAATTTTGGTCAAGGCTTTGAAAATATTTGCCATGCACTCGCACAAATTGCAAAGCGAAAGGACGTCCAAATTCTCTATCCTGTTCACCTGAATCCAAACGTGTGCGAGCCCGTAAATCGGATTTTAGTAAGTGAAAAGAATGTTTTTCTTATTGAGCCGTTAGACTACCTTCCTTTTATATATCTATTAAATCGTAGCTACATCGTAATCACGGACTCTGGAGGAATTCAAGAAGAAGCCCCATCCCTCGGCAAACCTGTTCTCGTCTTGCGTGATGTCTCCGAGAGGCCAGAAGCAATTGAGGCTGGAACTGTTAAGTTAGTCGGCACAAAAGGTAATATTATCATTCAGGAATGCATAAAATTGCTCGACGACAAGAGGTCCTACACCTTGATGAGCAAAGCAAATAATCCTTACGGAGATGGCAAGGCAAGTAAACGAATAGTGGATGTATTAAGTAAAAGATGACTGAATTCAAAAAAATTTGTGTGCTAGGCCTAGGTTACGTTGGACTACCAACAGCGGCGATTTTTGCATCGCGTGGAATCCAAGTTTTTGGAGTAGATACTAATACAAAAACCGTTGAAACCATAAATCAGGGCAAAATACACATTATTGAACCTGGTTTAGATTCGTTAGTAAACGAGGCTGTCAATTTGGGAAAGCTCTCTGCCAATTCACAACCCGAAGTTTCGGACGCCTTCATTATTGCTGTACCAACACCCTTTAAGCAAACTAATAAACCAGATCTTACTTTCATCGAGTCTGCAGTGCGGTCTATTGCCCCGGTACTTGAAAAAGGCGCACTAGTGATCTTGGAGTCAACAAGTCCAATTGGCACAACAGAAAAAATATGCCAATGGCTTGCAGAAGAACGCAAAGACCTTTCTCTCCCTAACATAGGAGGTGAGAATGCTGATATTCAAGTTGCTCATAGCCCCGAGAGAGTGCTCCCCGGCAATGTGCTTAATGAAATAGTTAATAATGATAGAGTCATTGGTGGAATTTCCCCTAATTGTGCTATGCGAGCAAAACAATTGTACAAATCTGTTATCAAAGGCGAATGCCTACTAACAACTGCAGCTACTGCGGAATTTGTTAAACTCTCGGAGAATGCCTACCGGGACGTAAATATCGCTTTTGCGAATGAACTTTCTATTGTTGCAGATAAAATAGACATCAACATTTGGCAAGCAATTGAACTTGCTAATCACCATCCTAGAGTAAATATTTTACAGCCAGGTCCGGGCGTTGGTGGCCATTGTATTGCTGTTGATCCTTGGTTTATTGTTGATAGTGCTCCCAATAATACTCCATTAATTCAAAGTGCGCGCAAAGTTAATGACGGTAAACCCGAGTTTATAATCGAAAAGACACTAGTAGCTGCAAGTCAAAAAGGTGCACGAACAGTTGCTTGCCTTGGACTTGCATATAAGGCTGACATAGATGACTTTCGTGAAAGTCCTGCAGTTTACATTACTGCTAACCTTAGAGAACGTCTCGACGGTGAAGTGCTTGTTGTTGAACCAAATTTAAAAAAATTACCAGACACTCTCTCTAACACAAATGGCATCACATTATGTAGCCTGGAAGAGAGCTTAAAAAAATCCGAAGTTATAGTTTTATTAGTTGATCATCAAGAGTTTAGAGAACTAGATCCTGTACAACTTAAAAATAAGCTAATTATCGATTCTCGTGGTATTTGGTGCTAAAGAATTTGTAGAGTTAGTAAAAAACACAAAATCTATAGCCTTTTGGTCTCGGTAGAAAACTTGGGCATCAAAGTTAAAGAGAAAAGAAATACCAGGGGTTTTTTTGCACAAAATTGTCCTAAAGCCAAAAATTTTTAAACAAATTTTCAGAACGAATAAGTTTATTTCATCCTGTATCTAAGGGCTCTAAAATATGAATACGGAGAGGTGCCAGAGTGGTTGAATGGGGCGGTCTCGAAAACCGTTGTGCGTGTATACGTACCGAGGGTTCGAATCCCTCTCTCTCCGCCAATTTTTCAAAAATAATTCAACAAATACAGTACGTTGCAATATTTTAAATTCTCTCATGTCACCACTATTGACACCAATTGATTGCACAACACAGTAATTTTGGTGGATGCATCAGTATGAGGATGGAGAATGTTTCCCTCTAAGTCCTTAAAGGATCTGCAGACATTTAGTCAGAATAGACATTAATGTATTTGAGACAAATTACTCTCAGACATGATGCCAGATTCTTGTCATTGGCAACTAAGCACTGGTCATGAATATTTTCTATCAGAGCGGCTAGAGTTACGTCTCGGTTTTCAGCCATCCATTCTAGAACATTCCAAAAAGCCTGCTCAAGACGTATAGTTGTACTGTGACCGTGAATGCGAAAACCCTTTTTCTGCGGAATAAATTCATTAATCTGATCAGTAGTGCAGGCAGTAAACATGTGTTCAAGAAAATCATCTGTTTCGATAAAAATAGACATGAACTTCAAACCTTATCTTTTTACGTTTCTCTCACAATGACATTGTAGACATTTTTAAAAGCCATATTAGAGCAAAAAAATACAAGCATTAGAATATTCAATCTCAAAAATAGCTTGTTAGCAATAAATACCACCTTTTCGCAATTTCATGCATTACGATATTTGTGTTTCACTTTTGGTGTGGATAAAAAAATGGATTTTTTCAAAAAGTCTCTAGATCCAGTCATTGCTCTCTCAGCTATTGCTGTACTCGACATATTTATGTTTTTACTGCTTGGCGCGTGGACTGTCGGAGGTGGTGAAACAATGATGACTGGCATTATCGCACAGTTTTTCATGGGAGATGAGCTTAATCGTGTTCCGTTTTGGTCATTGGTATTTGTTCCCGACTCAGGTTACTGGAAAATTTACATTAGCCTTGGAATGCTATTCGGTGCATTTATTGGAGCTATTCTAAGTAAAGAATTTTTTATTCGTGTACCACGCCGTCTCTCGGAATGGGTTTTGATCACAATTGGTGGCCTGCTAATGGGGGTTGGGATACGTTTGGCATTCGTATGTAATGTTTCGACATTCTTTGGTCTAACGCCAGAAATGAACCTTGGTGGCTATTTATCTATGACAGGCATTATCGCCGGTGCTTGGGTTGGGTCACTCGTTTATAAAAAAATATTAGAGGGATAATAGACTTTGGATAGTGTTATAGGCGAAATATTTGTAGCATTCATTTTTGGTTCTATCGTTGGCCTTTTAGTTCAGCGTTCTCGTTTTTGTAATACTGCAGCCTTGCGTGACGCCATGTTATTTAAAACTTTTCGTAATACTAAGGCATTGTTGATGGCAATGATGATTTTAACTATTGGATTTACAACTTTCATCACTATAGGCGAAGGCAACCCAATGAAGTTTGATGTTGGTCTAAATCAGATTGTAGGGCTTTTCTTATTTGGTGTTGGTATGGTTTTAGCTGGAGCCTGCACAGTTTCCACCTGGGTCAAAACGGGCGAAGGAAATGTTGGTGCCTTATGGGCTTTGCTTTTTACTTTTATTGGTATGTTTTTGTTTTCTTTGATTTGGTCATTCAATTACTGGCCACCAACAGGCGCTAGCATGACTGGTGAGCCTAACCTTGAGGCTTTGCAGTTAGGGTACAGCAATGCTGGGACGCTACAGGATAAATATGGTGTGCCCGCTGTCATCTTTGGACTCCTGCAAACGCTTGTTTTATTTGCAATTTACCGCGCAATTATTCGCAAAGAAAAAAAACAAAATAATATTGCCAATGCTACTAAGTAATAATTAGAACTAATTCTAAAAGTAGATAAAAACGTTGCAATAGCTTTGATGGAGGGAGAAATTAATGGGAATTTTTGGCTCTGGGACAAAAAAAGAAGAAAAAGAAAAAATGGATGGTGAAGTAACGCTCAGCGATGGAAAGGTTTATAAAATCGCACAAATGATTGATTGCATTGGCGACTCCTGCCCACGCCCTCAATTAATGACAAAAAAAGCTCTTAAAGAGTGTGCAAGTGGGGATGTTGTCGAGGTGCTGATTGATAATCCTTCTTCTGTTGAAGCTATTCCTCCAATGTTAAGTGATCTAGACTCTTCCCATTTGGAAACTATTAAAGTCGCTCGTAATTGGGAAGTTTACGTGATTAAAAATTGAAAAGAAAAGTTATCAATGTTTTACAAAATAATAATGCGCAGTTTCATCTTCTTGGTAACAACTTTAAGTACTTTGGTTTTACTTTACGTTTATACCTTTCCTCCCAAAAGTACGCGTGTGAGTAAAGACGGTGTGCCTTTTTTTACACCTTATGTCACGCATCCTGAAACGGGCGAAGCTTTAGATGTTAACATCTTGGTGCGCCATTACAAAGGAGAATAATATATGAGTATAGACTTTGAAACTTTAGTGCACGTTATTTTTTTTGTTCTTGCATTTGGGGCCATGTACGTAGGTTTTCTTCGGGACTCACTTTAGAGGAGAATTTTTTTGGATCGTATTAGTATCATCTTTTGCACTCTCTCCCTAGTCATAACTTTAGGCATAGCAGCTTTTATATATCCTTATGCAGTACTTCCTAAAGAGAAATTAATAACAAATAGTGAGAGTGTTGAAGCTGAAGAAATTCCAGATATCGATCTTGGGGATTTCGGGATCATTTCAGTCACAGAAATGCTCGATTACTATATTGAGAATCCCCCGGTCATATCTGATACGGGTGAAAAAAAAGTCAGAAAAATTCGTATTCAAGGTTGTTAATAGATAGTGGAGCCAAAAATTTTTTTAAGATACCCAACTATCATTTTTTTGTTAATTTTACCATTTATCTCTAGTGCCACAGGGGTAGTTCTAGCAGATACAACTTTAAAGTATGTAACTAATGGTGAAACAGCTATAAAACAAGGTGCTCAAGTCATAGATGTTAGACCACTTGAACAATGTCTAAAAAAAAGTGTCCGTCGCGCAAAGTGCCTGCCAATTGCTGATTTTTTTGGCCCACATAATCGTCTTGCAAGTTTTGTAAATATAAATTGGTTGCTGGGTACGGCTGGATTAAATGGTAATGAGCATGTTCTTGTCGTAGGCAACAACGCACGTGAGCGAGATTCTATCGCAGGGATTTTATACATAACAGGTCAAAAAAAAATTTCTATCTTGACCCAACAAATGAGCCAAGGCGGTGGTTTTTCTGAAAGGTTGATAGACTCAGGTGTTGAGCGCTCAAATACTCGATTAACCGTCTATCAAGGCATTGCCCGAGACAAAACAATAATCTTCAAAAGAGAACTGGCTCAGATTGTTACGAGCAACACATCTACTGCACTTGTTGATGGTCGAAGTGAAAAAGAATTTTGGGGTGCAAAAGTGAGAGGATTGCGCGGTGGCCACATTGTAAGCGCTAGACATTTGTCGTATAGCCGTCTTCGTTCTCTCAAAACTGCAGGCGAAAGCATTGGGCTAGAAGACCGCGAAATTATTATTTACGGGCATAATGCGCTAGAGGGATTTTCTTTGTTAACACTAATGCAGGCAGGATTTAACATAGCATCTCGTGTTTATCCAGGTGGCTGGGCAGAATGGTCTGCTGATAGCAATATGCCTGTTGATGCAACAACTTATCCTGAGAGAAAAGTGGAAATAAAAGAACCTCAAGTACCGGGTCCTGCCAGAACTATCTGGCTATTGCTTATCTTGGCTTTTGGAACTGGGATACTAATTGCAACTTCTTTCTTCTTTTTTGCTCGAAGATGGAGCTACAAATAATGGAGATATTGTTGGTTATAACAACACGCAATAGTGGGAAAATAGCTATACCATTAATGCAAGGATTATCTAGGATGGGCGTAAATTGGGGCTGTTTTTTTACTAATGATGGAGTTGAACTCATTTATGATGATCAGTGTCAGGAAGCGCTAAAATTAGCCAATAAAGCAGTCGTATGCGAGCATTCCTGGAACACCCTAGGAAATGGAAACGATTGCCCTGCTGAGATGGGAAGTCAGACAGTTAATAGTTCAATGATGTCTGAGGTTAATCAGGTGATCAGCTTATAAAAGAGAAGTATGGTGGAAAATTTGAAAAAAAAGAAGATACTTGTTTTAGGAAGAAGAGACCATACCGAAGCCATGCGTGTAGCTGCAGGTTTGACAGTTGCTGGACATGAAATACGTTTAGTTTTTATGACAAAACCTGTTGAAGAAACAGATGAAAATGAAATGCAAGCGGAGCTTCTTGAACTATCCGATATAATTCCTGAAACTACTGTGCTCAGCATGGCAAAAGAGCTTACTTTTCTCAGTTCTAAAGATTTAGCGGATGCCATTTCCAAAAGCACCAATGTTATAAATGTTTGAAAGCAAAAAAATGAAGATATTACAGCTTGAAACAAAATTATTTCCAGATAGTGATACTGTTAAAGAAACTATCAAATTACTAGAAGATAAAAACACCATAACCAGAATTGATCTGAGCAAAGAAAATTTAGACGAAATCGACTGGGACTCAGTCGTTACGGCAATTCTCGCAGCCGAACTGACAATAACTGTCTAATAAGCGGGTTTACAAAAAAAACTATAAAATTTTACAACATAGAGGAATAAGAAATGAATAAACTATATATTTTAATTATATTGTCATGTCTTTTGTTTACAAATAATCTAGCCCAGGCTTCTTCACCACTTGTATCCGTAGATTGGGTGAAAAATAATCTCGGAAAAAATGGTGTTATTTTTCTTGATGTTCGTGGGCCACTTGCTGGAAAAACAAAGGCAGATTACCTACGTGGGCATATTCCTGGAGCAATCTGGACAGATTATTTAATGGGTGGATGGCGAGTTGCCAACAAAGATAAAATAGTTGGCATGCTACCCTCGGTTGCTAAACTAGAAAAACTAATTGGTGGCCTTGGAATTGGCAACAGTGATCATGTAGTTATAATTCCCGCTGGTGGCAAAGCACTGGATATGGGAACCGCAACACGAATTTACTGGACTTTTAAGGCTCTAGGTCATGAAGAAGTCTCTATTCTAAATGGTGGCATGGTAGCCTATCTCGCTGATGTAGACGCAAAGACCAAGAAGCCTTTGAACCCTCTTGAAAAGGGATTGGTCAAGGTTTCCGCTAAGAGTTTTAAAGGTGACCTTCAACAGGCAATGATCATCAGCAAGAAAGATGTTAGTGCGGCCTCAAAATCTGGAGGAGTATTAGTTGATAACCGTCCTCACAACCAATTCATCGGTATAAACAAACATCCAAAGGCAACCCGTTTTGGAACTATTCCTAATTCTAAGAACCTGCCTGAGAACTGGCTTACGAAAAATGGTGGCGGAATGTTCAGCAGTCCTGCAAGGTTAAACAAGTTATATTCTTTTGCAGGCATTCCAACAAAAGGATCGCAAATCAATTTCTGTAATACTGGTCACTGGGCATCGTTAGGTTGGTTTGTATCACATGAACTCCTTGGAAATAAGGAAGCAAAAATGTACGACGGTTCTATGGCAGAATGGACAGCTGACAACAGCTTGCCAATGCAAGAGACTGCGAAGATAAACTAACAAACTAAATTTGAGAGCGAAAAAAAATGATCTTTAATAAGATCATCATCAGAATATCGGTGGCTGGGGCTTTGTTATTAACTGCATCGGCCACCGTTTCTGTTTCTTATGCAGCTGGTTTAACTGAAAATAGATTAGCGGCCGAACTTTTGGTGATGAAAGGTGACTTAAGAAGACTGGATGAATATATCACCGCACCTATAGTTAAAAAAGGAGTCAAAGACCGATTGCTTGGAGCAAGTTCTTCTCTCTCTCTATTAATTCGTGAAGCACTAGATAACAATGGTTCATTACCTATACCCCCAAAGCACTCAATTACCAGCCTTCAATTAGCTATTTTAAATGAGAACGCCAAAGAGGCAAAGTTTTGGGTTAACAAATTAATCAGCCTTTACCCTTTTAAAACTAGAGGCATTCTTCCACCCATTAAGACCAGAGAAACTCTCATAACAGCCAGGGCCCTGCATAGTGAATTTTGCTCAAGTTGCCACTCTAATGAGACAGACGTTCCACATGAAATGGGTATTGAACGCCCTGCTTGGAATTTGTTTCAAATGGCACAGGAAATTGAACAAGAAGAATTTGCTGCCCGTCTAACCATTGGAGTAAAAGGAGATTCTTTAACTGCAATGGAAAACCCACTATCCTATACTGAGATTTCTAACTTAATTGGATACTACCAAAACAAAAAATAGATAAAAGTAACATCTCTGACCTCAAGAAAGGATCACCCAGCTACTAGATCAAATTTATAGATCAAACCAAATTTTCTAATCGGGTTTTTCAATATAACCTATGGACAGCCACACATAGTTGAAAAAAAACTACAAGCATATTTTTTTTGATAAGATAAACTGCAAGATACCAAAAGTGATAAAGTCAAAACTAGACGTACTTGATAATATTCCATTGTCTGCCCTTTGCCTTGGCACAGCCGGACTCATTCCGTTTTGGGGGCTTGCTATTCTCATTATAATTTCAGATCCGCCTATGAAAAATTTTGCTATTCAAGCAAAAATTACCTACGGAGCTTTAATACTATCTTTCCTTGGGGGAATTCATTGGGGCGTAGCTGCGATAAATCCAAAAAATGTAAATTGGCTAAGCCTAAGTTGGGGTGTGACACCTACCTTGGTTGCTTGGGTAGCTTTATTCTTACAGCCTTCAACGGGACTTATAATCCTCTTAATTAGTTTTTCAGCAGCTGCCATCATTGACTATCGTGTATTTGATTCCAATGGTGATAATGCATGGTTTGGAAAACTTAGGACGATTCTAAGCATTGGTGCAATAACCGCATTGCTGTTTACTCTCTCACTTGGCAGTTTTTTCTGAGTACCTATCGTTATGGATCTTATAACTCAAGGTGCATTAGGCGCCATTTTACCTCTATCTGTGAAGAAAAAATGGACTTCAGGCCAAAAATACCACACCGCTCTTGCTGGCTTTCTTGGAATGATTGGTGGTATGTCCGCAGATTTAGATGTACTCATCAACTCGGATACGGATCCTCTTCTTTTTTTAACATATCATCGACATTTTACACACTCACTAATTTTTATTCCTATTGGAGGTCTGATTATAGGGCTTTTAATGCACTGGACTTTAGGATGTAGGTGCCAACTAAAGTTTTCTCAAACAGTGTTTTTCTGCTCACTTGGCTATGGAACACATGCACTTTTAGACGCCACAACATCGTATGGCACATTACTTCTCTGGCCTTTCATCGATACACGTTATTCTTTGAATATTATTTCAATTATAGATCCAATATTTACTTTGCCATTAATAATATCAGTATCAATAGCAGCGATATACAACAAACCTTACATAGCCAGATTTGGCTTAGCTTGGGCGCTTCTTTATTTTTCTGTGGGGTACATGCAGAGTAAGGAAGCAAGTCAAATAACGGCAAATCTGGCAATTTCACGGGGTCACACACCACTTCGTTCTGAAGTAAAGCCCAGCTTTGGTAATATTTTTGTATGGAAAAGTATTTATCAAACCGAAGGCAAATTCTACATTGACGCTATGCGTGTGGGGATTTCACCTAAAATCTATGAGGGAACGTCTATTCACAAACTGAACCTTGCGAGGGATATACCCTGGCTTTCACCGAATTCTCAACAAGCACACGATGTAGAACGATTTGATCAATTTAGTGATGGTTTTACTTCGCTAGATCCAGAGGATCCAAACCGCATCTTTGATGTTCGCTATTCTTTTGTTCCAAATGAAATCAGTCCACTTTTTTCAATTAGATTAGCACCGGGTGCACAATTCACTCAGCATGTTAGTTTCAATACCCATCGCCGCAACGCACAAAAAAAATTAAGACAGCTGTGGAATATGATATTTAAATAATTAAAAATATTACAAAATTGCGAAAAATTTCGTCCAACTTTCAAGTAATTTTCAGTATCATTCCTAACGACTTACTTAAATAAATGAAATTTACAATTGGTGGGCCCGGCAGGACTCGAACCTGCAACCAGACCGTTATGAGCGGCCGGCTCTAACCAGTTGAGCTACGGGCCCCCCTTGTCTTCCGCCAGTAGCTCAGTTGCGGAGACAATGTAAAAGCTCTTGGGAAGCTTATCCAGACTTTTTAAACTATTTTAATGATTGGTCAAATTAGTAGTCCAGAAAACTTCTTAATTTGCGTGACCGGCTAGGGTGCTTAAGTTTACGCAAAGCCTTGGCTTCAATCTGCCTTATTCTCTCGCGAGTAACTGAGAACTGCTGTCCAACTTCTTCCAAAGTGTGATCTGTATTCATGCCTATTCCAAATCGCATACGAAGCACGCGCTCCTCACGAGCGGTTAAACTAGCAAGTACACGGGTTGTGGTCTCACGTAAGTTAGCCTGGATTGCTGCTTCTAGAGGCTGGACTGCATTCTTGTCTTCAATAAAATCACCAAGATGGGAGTCTTCCTCGTCACCAATAGGGGTTTCCAGTGAAATTGGTTCCTTGGCTATTTTCAGTACTTTACGTACTTTTTCGAGTGGCATAGAGAGCTTTATTGCAAGTTCTTCGGGAGTCGGCTCACGACCAATTTCATGCAACATTTGGCGCGAGGTACGAACCAACTTGTTTATTGTTTCAATCATGTGCACAGGAATGCGAATAGTGCGAGCTTGGTCAGCTATAGAACGAGTAATAGCTTGCCTGATCCACCAAGTAGCGTAGGTTGAAAATTTGTAGCCGCGACGGTACTCAAATTTATCTACTGCCTTCATTAAGCCAATATTACCCTCTTGAATAAGGTCAAGGAATTGCAACCCACGATTGGTATACTTTTTGGCTATTGAAATCACAAGACGAAGGTTAGCCTCAATCATTTCTTTCTTTGCCTTGGCGGCTTCTCGCTCACCTTTTTGAACTACTCCAACAATGCGGCGAAATTCGCTAACAGGCAGGCCAGCCTCATCGGATATTTTACTAATTTGCTTACGAATTTCTTTAACCTCATCTCCAGAGCGACTTACAAAACGTTCCCATGCTTTACCGGGTAGTTTTGAGACTTTGTTAAGCCAGCGAGGGTCTAATTCATGTCCATTATATTGCTCAAGAAAATCCTCGCGCTTGACTTTAGATGTAATAGCCATACGCAAAATTCGGCCTTCAAAGCCAAGCAAACGACTGTTTAAGCCATATAAGTGGTCAACCAATTGTTCAATGCGGTTGTTGTTGAGGTGTACACTTTCCATCTTTTCAACTAACTCCTGACGAAGCTTAACATAGCGTTTCTCTTGAGCTGATTTGATCGTTTCACCCATGGAGAAAGCCTCCATTCGCTGGAGTTGTAGGCGGTGTAGTTTTTTATAGGTTTTGGCTATAACTTCAAAGCTCTTAAGAACTTCAGGCAACAACTTAGCTTCAAGCATTGCTAAAGATAGGTTCACCTCTTCATCGACATCTTCTTCATCTGCAATTTCATCATCGCTTTTTTCAAGCTCAACCCCATGTTCATTTTTTATAACGCTGTCACTAGTGGTCTCGTCGATTTTATTTTCTTGACTTGCATCTTCAAGAGTTGCTTTTACTGCATTGTTATCAGAGCCGTTAGGACTATCTTGACTGACGAGAATATTTTCTTCTTTTTTGGGTTGGCCCGGACCTCCACCGTGTGTGGCGTCCAAATCGATGATATCACGCAATAACATTTTTTCATCTATCAGTGCATCATGCCATTCAACAACAGCACGCATTGTAAGGGGATTTTCGCAAACTCCGCCAATCATCATAGCGCGACCTGCCTCAATACGCTTGGCAATGGCTATTTCTCCCTCACGGGACAACAACTCAACAGAGCCCATTTCGCGTAAATACATGCGAACAGGATCATCTGTACGTCCAAGGTCCCCCTCATCGACATTACCATTAGCTTTTTCAGTCGCCTCTCCAGCTTGAGCCTCTGCCTTAGACTCTTCGCCATCCTCATTTTCCACAACGTTAATACCCATTTCAGATAGCTGGGTCATGGTGTCTTCAATTTGCTCTGAGGAAACCTGTTCAGGTGGTAGCGCAGAGTTTAGTTCGTCATAAGTAACGAAACCCCGCTCCTTGCCCCTAGCGAGCATTTTCTTTACAGCCCCACCCAAGGTATCCAAAAGTGGACTATCTGAGGTTTCTTCTGACTGTGATTTTTTTTCTGTTGTGGCAGTAGATTTTGTCGCCATCTATACCTTCTTAATTTCAATAAACCCAGTCGCCTCTCGACATTTGGCGACATTGGCACAATTTAACATTTTTAATTTAAGTTTTTATTCTTCCTTGTAACTCCAGCAACACGTCTTTCACGGTTTTCTTCTATACCTTTTATGGCCTCCCTTTTTTGCTCAGATAACATATTAAGCCGATCAAAATTCTCTGAGGAGGTATCAAGTATAAGGCGTTGGGTTTCTTCCTCTATTTCGGTGCGCAAATCCACATTTTTGTATAGAGAATAGATTTCCCTCCAGCCTTCAAGAGCCGTTTCTATATCTACCTCCGGCTTAGCAAAAAAGGCGTTTAAAAAAAGTTTAGGACCCCAGATATAATTTAACGTTTCTGAAAATCCATTTTCACACAGATGATCTCTAATGCCCTCTGAGTTGAGGTCTGGATCCTCAGCCAAGGTCTTTAAAACTTCCTGACGTAGATTGTCAAGGCTAGGAGTTGAAAATGATAGTATTCCAAGATCTTCACCAACCTGTTCAAATAGTTCAGGATGCCCCAAAAGAGTAGCAATCAAAATTTTTTCTTGCAAGGTGTGGGCATCAACTTTTGCTGCAAAAGCCGCTCCAGCTCCAACGCTCATTGTCGAAGCACGTTTTCTGCCACTCTGATCACTTGCTGCCCAAATACGGTTTTTAAAATCTTTAGAAAAATGAGCCCGCATAGTGGGGTCTTCAATACGCCGGGTGTGGTCCTCAAGAGCTTTTTGCACGCTTGCACGCTGTTCAGGCGTTTTTAATGGGCGGCCACCAGTTTCCCATCTCCATAAGACATTTGATAAGGGATCCGAGCGGGCAATGACCTCCCTAAAAGCATCAGGACCTTTTTTTGCAATCAAGCTGTCTGGATCCTCTCCACTAGGCATTGAAGAAAAACGGATTGCGTAACCAGGTTTTAAAATGGCCAGAGCCCTCTCAGCAGCTCGTCCTTGAGCTCTAACTCCAGCATTATCACCATCGAAACAGACGACAGGCTCACGTACGACTTTCCACAGTTCAGTAATTTGTTCTTTAGTCAAAGCTGTGCCCAAAGGAGCAACTGCATTATCAAATCCAGCTTGGCTCAAAGCTATAACATCCATATATCCCTCAGTAACAATAACTGTGTCTTGATCTCGTGAAGCTTTTGATGCATGTGCTAAATTATATAGCACACTTCCTTTATGAAAAAGCTCGGTTTCAGGTGAATTGAGATACTTGGCAAGTTTTTTATCAACACCATTTTCCATCATACGCCCACCAAAGGCTATTACACGACTGCGTTTGTCTGTAATTGGAAAGATTATCCGATTCCGGAATCTATCATAAGCTTGCTGGCTTTTATTTTTGGGATGAATAAGCAAACCAGAATCAAACATTTGTGCATCAGTAATATTCTGAAGCCGTAGAGTCTCTCTCAATGCACCTTGCTCATCAGGAGCAAAGCCTAAACGAAATTTTTGGATGGTCTTATCATCTAAGTTACGACCCCGTAAATAACTTAATGCCTCAGATCCACCCGTCTTACGTAATTTTTGTTCGAAGAAAACACAGGCGATCTCCATCACATCATAGAGAGACTGACGTATTTTGGCTCTTTTCCGTTCCTGTGGACTCTCAATAGGAACTTCTACACCAGCTTCTTTTGCCAAGGTCTCTACAGCTTCAGGAAAACTTAAACCATCAATATTCATCACAAAATCAATTGCGCTTCCATGTGCACCACAACCAAAGCAGTGATAAAAGCCTTTTTCCTCATTTACGGTAAACGATGGGGTTTTCTCTTTATGAAAAGGGCAAAGGCCTGTATATTCATTTCCTTTGCGACTCAGGCGCACCCGTTTACCAACAAGATCAGCAAGACCAGTACGAAGTCGCAAATCATCAAGAAACTGTGGTGTAAAAGCCATATTCTAAAAGCCTCAAGAGTAAAACGATTTAACCTCAATTATATAAGATGTTCATCTGCATCTGATTAGAGACTTTTAACCGAGTAATGATCTAATCCAACTGTGTGCGTAACAGTTCTATAAATCATAAAATCACATGGGCGTCCAGACATAGCAGAAACTAGTGCCTATCAAGACAACTTTGCCTTAACCTTCGCACTAGCCTTTGAAAAATCCATCTTACCCGCAAATTTTTCTTTCAAAGCGCCCATCACTTTACCCATATCTTTAAGAGAAACAGCAGAGAGTTCATCAATGACTTCTTGGATGGCAGCATTGATAGCCATTTCATCCATTTGCTCAGGCAGGAAGGATTGAATGATAGAAATTTCACTAGATTCCTGTTCAGCCAATTCGGTACGACCACCTTTTTTGTACATTAAAACGCTCTCATGACGTTGTTTGATCATCGACTGAAGTATGGATAGGACCTCCCCCTCACTTACCCCATCATTATTACCCTTAGAGCGTGCAGCAATGTCACGATCTTTCAAAGCCGCTAAAATTAAGCGAATGGTACTGACAGTATGTTTTTCTTTAGCCTTCATCGCCATTTTCAGGGCATTATTAATGCGTGCGCGAAGCATGAAAAACCTTTCTATAAATGATGAAAAAACACAATTTATAGAATTCAACCAAAAAAAGCAAATATTTGCTCGAAATTAAAGTGTTGAAAACAATGCTTTTTTTATGCTTTGTTACCAAGCCTTGACGTCTCAAGGTGTATTGCTTAAACACTCCCAAGTTTAACCTACTCAGAAGTAGTCTATCAAATGCCAGAGGTCGAGATCGCATCAATCACGCAATACGGCACCCGGCCTCCCGGAATGAACGGAGCTATTATTTTAGAGGATGGCCAAGTTTTCTGGGGTCATGGAGCTGGTGTTGAGGGAGTAGCCATTGGTGAAGTATGTTTCAATACATCACTAACTGGTTACCAAGAAATACTTACTGATCCCTCATATGCTGGACAAATAATTACCTTTACGTTTCCCCATATTGGTAATGTTGGCACAAATGTTGAAGATATCGAAACTGATAATCCAGCCGTCAGGGGCTGTATCTTTCGTGAGGATATAACTGAGCCTTCCAACTGGCGTGCCGCCAAGCACCTTAATAATTGGCTGAAGGAACACCAACTCGTTTGCATCACGGGAGTTGATACTCGCAGACTAACCCGTCATATTCGTGATAATGGCGCTTTACGGGGTGTGCTCATACACTTGTCTGACGAAGATGAGGCTATTGACATCAAAGCTCTACATGCAATGGTGCTGTCTTGGCCAAGCCTTGAGGGTTTAGACCTTGCTAAAGATGTGAGTTGCACACAAACTTATGACTGGAATGAGGCAGAATGGTGTATAAATAACGGTTACTCCTCACAAATTGATCCAAAATATCATGTTGTAGCTGTAGATTTTGGGGCAAAAAAAAATATCCTGCGTTGCCTTGCTGCAGCTGGTTGCAGAGTGACTGTGGTTCCTGGAAACACTTCGGCTGAAGAAATTATGAAACATAAACCTGACGGCGTATTTTTATCTAACGGCCCAGGTGACCCAGCGGCAACTGGCAAATATGCAGTGCCAATGATTCAATCCATTATTGCGGCAGAAATTCCGACATTTGGCATTTGCCTAGGTCATCAATTGTTATCTATTGCCATGGGTGCTAAAACAATAAAAATGCACATGGGGCACAGAGGCGCTAACCACCCTGTCAAAAATTTGGAGACTGGGGGTGTGGAAATTACAAGCCAAAATCATGGGTTTGTTGTTGACCGCAATACATTACCAAAGGGTCTAACTGAGACACACACCTCTTTGTTTGATGGGACTCTTGAAGGTATAAGTGTTGATGGAAAACCTGCTTTTAGTGTGCAACACCACCCAGAGGCTTCTCCTGGTCCACAAGATAGCCATTATCTTTTTGAACGGTTTGTTGAGTTGATGAGAGGGAACTCCTAAACCCATGCCAAAGAGAAATGATATTAATTCCATAATCATAATAGGCGCTGGCCCAATTGTAATCGGCCAAGCGTGTGAGTTTGATTATTCAGGAGCCCAGGCATGTAAGGCACTAAAGGAGGAGGGCTACAGGGTAATTCTAGTCAATTCCAATCCCGCAACTATTATGACAGACCCAGTTATGGCAGATGCGACATATATCGAGCCTATTACTCTCAACATTTTGGAAAAGATCATCGCTAAGGAGAAACCAGATGCTATCCTCCCTACAATGGGTGGGCAAACGGCACTTAATGCAGCCATGGATTTGGAGGCAGCAGGAATACTTAGCAAATATGGAGTAGAACTGATCGGTGCTAATTCCACAGTCATTGCCAAGGCAGAAGACAGGCAATTATTTCGAGATGCAATGGCAAATATTAACTTGGACTGCCCTAAAAGTCGAGTCGTAAAGGACATGAATGAAGCACATGAGGCCATGGAGGCCATTGGCCTACCTCTGATTATTCGGCCTAGCTTCACTCTAGGCGGAATTGGAGGTGGTATCGCATACAACAAGTCTGAGTTTGAAGAAATTGTCTTGGGTGGACTCAATGCATCGCCAGTAACTGAGGTTTTAATTGAGGAATCTGTTCTTGGATGGAAAGAATATGAAATGGAAGTAGTTCGCGATAGTGCGAACAATGTGATCATTGTGTGCTCCATAGAAAACGTCGACCCCATGGGTGTACATACTGGTGATAGCATTACGGTTGCCCCTGCGCTTACTTTGACGGATAAAGAATATCAATTGATGCGAAATGCCTCAATCGCTGTATTGCGTGAGATTGGCGTTGATACTGGCGGCTCCAACGTTCAATTTGCTATCAACCCAAAAAATGGCCGCTTAATAGTCATCGAAATGAACCCGCGGGTTTCAAGATCATCCGCTTTAGCGTCAAAGGCTACTGGGTTTCCTATCGCCAAAATAGCCACAAAACTAGCTATTGGCTACACCCTTGATGAGCTATTGAATGACATAACGGGAGTAACACCAGCTAGCTTTGAACCAACAATCGATTATGTGGTTACTAAAATTCCACGCTTCACTTTTGAAAAATTTCCCGGCACAGCTCCTCTATTAAGCACAGCTATGAAATCCGTCGGTGAAGCCATGTCTATTGGCCGCACATTTAGTGAGTCTTTGCAAAAAGGCTTACGTTCACTAGAAACAGGTCTTACTGGTCTTAATGAAGTCAAAATTGATGGCGCAGAAAGTGGGAATAAAGACGCGGTAAAAGCTGCTCTAGCAGTCCCAAGCCCCGACCGCTTATTAGTCATTGCGCAAGCATTCCGTCTTGGCTTGACACTAGATGAAGTATGTTCTGCATCAAAATATGATCCCTGGTTCATTGAGCAAATCGCTAATCTAGTAAGGACAGAACAGCAAGTTCAAAAAAATGGTTTACCGAGAGAAGCACAAGAATTTCTAAAAATAAAAAAGATGGGTTTTTCTGATGAACGCTTAGCAGAACTGCTGAGTATGAAAGTATCGCAAGTTACACATATTAGAAACAATTTAAATGTCCATCCTGTTTACAAGAGAGTTGACACCTGCGCTGCAGAATTCCCTTCCAAGACCCCGTACATGTATTCTACTTACGAGGGCGATGGCATAAACCAACCACAATGCGAGGCTGAACCAAGTACCAGAAAAAAGATTGTTATACTGGGTGGTGGCCCCAACCGCATAGGACAAGGCATTGAATTTGACTATTGTTGCGTTCACGCTGCCTATTCAATCAAAGAGGCTGTCCATGAAGCCATCATGGTAAATTGCAATCCAGAAACAGTCTCTACTGACTATGACACATCAGATCGTTTGTATTTTGAACCCTTAACAGCTGAGGATGTTATCGAATTAATACGGGTCGAACAGTCTAGTGGACAACTGTTGGGAGTTATAGTGCAATTAGGCGGGCAAACCCCACTCAAACTAAGTAAAGCTCTTGAGATTGCAGGAATCCCGATTCTAGGCACCAGTCCGGATGCAATTGACTTGGCTGAAGACCGGGAACGATTTCAAACCCTCTTAAATAATTTAGAACTGAAGCAACCAGCAAACGGTATTACACGGTCGATAGAGGAGTCTGCCGCAGTCGCCAATCAAATTGGCTTCCCCCTTGTTGTTCGGCCCTCGTACGTGCTGGGTGGTCGAGCTATGGAGATTGTTCACGATCACGAATCCCTAAATCGCTATATGACAACGGCTGTGCAGGTCTCAGGCGATAGCCCAGTTTTACTAGACAGTTACCTCCAGGACGCTATTGAACTTGATGTAGATGCCTTGAGCGATGGTATTCAGGTTTACGTTGCTGGAATCATGCAACATATAGAAGAGGCCGGGATCCATTCTGGTGATAGTGCCTGCTCATTACCACCATATTCGCTTGACGATGATGTTATTAATTTAATCAAAGCTCAGACAACAGCACTAGCTCTTGCACTAAAAGTAGTTGGGTTGATGAACGTGCAGTTTGCTATCAAGAACAAAGATATCTATGTCCTTGAAGTTAACCCGAGAGCTAGCCGCACCGTTCCCTTTGTCGCAAAGGCTACCGGGATACCAATTGCTAAGATTGCAGCTCGGATCATGGCTGGAGAAAAACTTAGTGTGTTCAATCTTCATGAAACACCAAAGCAAAACCATGTGGCTGTGAAAGAGGCAGTATTTCCCTTTCAGCGATTCCCCGGTGTTGACATCATCTTAGGTCCAGAAATGAAATCAACTGGCGAGGTGATGGGCATTGATGCTGACTTCAGTAGGGCCTTTGCCAAGTCTCAGTTGGGTGCATCAATGAACGTACCAAACAAAGGTTGTGTCTTTATCTCTGTCAGAGATAAAGACAAGAAAGTTTGTGCTGAATTGGCATCCCGCCTCTCAGCACTTGGTTTTACTTTGATTGCAACTGGCGGCACAGCAAAATACCTAAGAGAGAGAGAACTCAGCGTCAAACGTGTTAACAAAGTACTTCAAGGTCGTCCCCATTGCGTTGACGCAATAATTGATGGCAAAGTACAATTAGTAATAAATACAACTGAAGGAGCACGAGCCGTCGAGGATAGCTATTCAATTCGTCGTTCGGCCTTAATAAACAACATACCTCACTACACCACTATAACTGGGTCATCTGCAGCTGTAGCAGCCATTGAGGCAATAATTGACGGCGGGCTTGAAGTTGCCCCCCTACAATCGTATTTTAAGACAACCCCCTAGTTTTTGTTTTTGAATTGTTGGTGCGATCACTATCATAATTGTATAGTAATTTGAATATTTTGAAAGAGTCTCAAGCCTCATGGATAAGCTACCAATGACAAAACAAGGCGTTATTGCTCTTGAAGCAGAACAACGTCACTTAAAAGAGAAAGAAAGGCCTGCAATAATTCAAGCGATTGCCATGGCTCGCGAGCATGGAGATCTAAAAGAAAATGCTGAGTATCATGCAGCTCGTGAACGTCAGAGCTTTATTGAGGGTCGCCTTGCTGAACTTAAATCTATTATTTCCTTAGCTGAGATAATAGACCCTTCAACACTCTCAGGTGATAAAGTGCGTTTTGGTGCCACAGTTGAACTTGCAGACGAAGAAACAGATGCAGTCTCAACTTATCAAATCGTAGGCACACATGAAGCTGATATTAATAATGGTCGACTGTCAGTAACAGCGCCTATGGCTCGCGCTTTAATAGGAAAATCTCTAGGGGATAGTGTTGAAGTAATCAGTCCAGGCGGTTCTAAATATTACGAAATCATCAAAGTTGAGTACAAGTAGTTCAGGCTGAGGAAATTTTGTTGACGATAAGGTAAAACCTCTAAAATTTGCATGTGATATGCTTCCAAGTCTCCTATTATAAATGTAATTAAAACAGAAAACTATAAAGCACTTCATCAAATTAAAAACAGTCTATTGGTACACCCGGCAAATCTTTTGAAGTTCGAATAGTTTCTAGCGTAGTTACCTTAATAACATTCTCGGCGGAAGTCAGCTTCATGGTTAATGCATCACGTTGTTCTTTATCACAGGCAACTATTTTTAATAAAAAATCACCCCCACCCCTTATCATGTGGCACTCGCGTACTTCAGGCCACACCGAGATCTGCTCCTCAAATCCCTGCAAAACAGTTTGCGCTTGAGAGGAAAGGCCAACGAGAGCAAAAAACAGCTCCTTAAATTCAAGGCGTGACCTGTTCAATTTTCCATGATAACCGAGAATATAGCCATCTTCTTCAAGTGCACGAACACGCCGCAAGCAAGGGGGTGCTGAAATGCCAGCGTTTTCTGCCAGCTTTACATTTGTTATACGGCCGTCTTCTTGCAAATCATGCAAGATACGCTGATCAATCAGGTCTAACTTGACCTTTTTTGAGTTTTTGTGTTCCAGAATTACCTCCATGTTGTGTAATTATATTACAATGCCCAACGGTAAAGTCAAAGATCACGAAAAAAGAAACCTTTCAGTCATTTAAAGTTCTTTCAAGGCCTGTTAAGTTGATGATAGCGTTATCGTCAGCAAGTTACTCTAAAAAATATTCAACAACAGGGAAAAAAACACTTAATGCATGGAAAATATCACAGTAAAGCGCTTATATTAGGCTCTGGTCCCGCCGGTTATACTGCTGCAATATATGCCGCACGAGCGAGCATGGAACCCATATTGATTAAAGGACTGCAACCGGGGGGCCAACTTACAATCACAACCGAAGTTGAAAACTACCCAGGTTTTGCTGACTCAATTCAAGGGCCTGACTTGATGATAGCCATGACTGAGCAAGCCAAAAATGTTGGCACAACAATGTTTGATGATACTATTGTAAATGCAGATTTATCCAAGCGGCCATTCCTCCTGAAAGGTGACTCAGGTACAACATATAGCGGTGATTCTCTTATCATATGCACAGGCGCCTCAGCTCGCTGGCTAGGGCTAGAATCAGAAAAAAAATATATGGGCTTTGGCGTTTCAGCTTGTGCAACCTGTGATGGGTTTTTCTTTCGTGACAGAGAGGTTGCAGTCGTTGGAGGCGGGAACACAGCTGTCGAGGAAGCAATTTACCTCACGAACCATGCGTCCAAGGTAACTTTGATTCATCGCCGTGATGAACTACGTGCAGAAAAAATCCTTCAAAAAAGAGCGTTTGAAAATCCTAAAATTAGCTTCTTGTGGAACAATATTCTCGATGAAATTCTTGGTGATAGCGATCCAACTGGGGTAAATGGCATTCGTATAAAGAATATCAAAACTGGTGAAATCTCAGAGCTTAAACTTGATGGCGTCTTCATTGCTATAGGGCATGATCCCAATACAGAGTTATTTAAAGGACAGATAAAAATGGATAATGAAAATTACATTTTAACAGAACCAGACTCAACTCAGACAAATGTACCAGGAGTTTTTGCAGCAGGTGATGTTCAAGATAAAATTTTTCGCCAAGCCGTCACAGCGGCTGGTACTGGTTGCATGGCTGCACTTGAGGTTGAAAAATTTTTAGCAGAGGTTGAATCAAATGCCTAAACAGCTTACTAAAGTTAAATATTATGGATTGGGATAAAATCCGTGTTTTTTATATTGTGGCTGAAGCTGGCAGCTTTACCCAAGCTGGTGAAATCCTGCACCTATCTCAATCAGCAGTTAGCAGGCAAATTAGCAGCCTTGAAAAGAGCCTCAATGTATCTTTATTTCACCGTCACGCACGAGGCCTCATTTTAACCGAACAGGGAGAGCTACTATTTCGTACAGCAGCTGATGTTTCGCAAAAATTATCTATAAGTGAACAGCGCATTCTTGATAACCGAATTAGCCCAGAGGGGCCCTTGAAAATAAATACTACTGTTGCCTTTGGATCAGTCTGGCTGACTTCTCGTATGGCTGAATTTCTCGAGCTCTACCCGCGCATTGATGTTTCCCTTGCCTTATCAGATGACGATTTAGATTTATCAATGCGTGAAGCTGATGTTGCAATTCGCATGACGGCACCAACACAAGGTGACCTGATTCAACGTCATCTCTTGAGAATGCCTTATAAAGTCTTTGCATCGTCGGATTACCTTGAACGCTATGGCATACCCAAGAGTCCCTCTGAACTTGATAATCACAGAACCATCGTATACGGCGAGGGCACTAACCCCCCGAGTAGCAACGTCAACTGGTTATTAGAGGCAGGATTAATAAAAGGGCACAAACGTCGTGCTACTCTGAGGGTGAACAGTATTTATGCTATTTTGCGAGCAGTAGAGGGTGGACTTGGAATTGGTGTGTTGCCGGATTATATGCAACGAGAGTCAACTAAACTAGTTGAGATTCTTCCCGAACTGAAATGCCCTCAAATTGATGCCTATTTTGTTTACCCTGAAGAATTAAAAAACATGAGAAGAGTTGCAGTATTTCGCGATTATCTAATCAAGCGCATAGCTGAAGACGGCATCAACCATAACAAAAAAAAGATGACGCAAAAGCAACAAATTTAACTAAAAAAAATCTGGGATCCGTTTCAACAATTTCTATTTTATGCCATGCGCATTTTGCATGGCCGCATTGTTAAAATATTGGTGGCACTTTAAAATTCTGAGCCGTATATTTTATTAGGTTATTGTTTTTGAATACAAATTTTGTTGAAATGAAAAGATTACAAACTTCTTTGCTTATTAAAATTTTAGTTAAATCTGAATTTTGGGCACTATGCCCTAAATAAGGAATCACTTCTCGTGATTTCTTACGTCCCCCCAGACGTGAAACCTCTCTGTTAAACTAACCGGACCAAACGGTCCGGTTTTTTTTTATTCTCGAACCTGAATATTTTACTTGTTTATATTTTTTT
>MDTA01213920.1_pt1 | contig 27615 bp, 27 predicted proteins | sample 811151 | NCBI WGS metagenome assembly MDTA01 (sample SAMN05326648, study PRJNA326480) | marine metagenome | isolation source: seawater | place: Indian Ocean: South | collected 2010 | reverse complement strand
TTAGTAAACAGACCTAAAAACATGTCTTTAAATAATAAAAAACTAAAAAGTACTTTAAATTTAAAATATATTGATATTGATAATATGATAAACTCACTATATTTATCAAGAAAATCGAAAACCGTATTGTCAATAAAAAAAATTAAATGAAAAAAAAAATAATTCTAATTGGATCTGGAGGTCATGCACTTTCTTGTATTGATGTAATTGAGGCAACCAAAAAATATGTAATATGTGGTTTAGTTTCTGACGACAAAAAACCTGGGACTAAAATTCTAAATTATCCGATATTAGTTGGTTTAAATAATGTTGAAAAAGTTTTAAAAATTACAAAAAATTTAATATTAGCATTTGGAAGCATATATGATTGCGAAAAGAGGTCAAAAATTTTTAATAAACTAAAAAAAAAAGGATTTGTATTTCAGTCTGTGGTTTCCCCAAATTCTTACGTGTCTAAAAATTCAAAAATAGGACCTGGCACTATTGTAATGCATGGATCAATTATAAATTCAGGTGTTGAAGTAGGAGAAAATTGCATAATTAATTCTAATTCTTTAATTGAACATGATTGTATACTGTCGTCTAATTGCCATGTATCTACTAGCGCAACTTTAAATGGTGGAGTAATAGTAGGAAAAGATAGCTTCATCGGAAGTAGATCTGTAATAAAAGAAGGTTGTATATTGAAATCCAATTCTTTTGTTAAGATGGGCCAAGTTGTTAAAAGCAATTTATAATTAATAATATGATTACAAAATTACTAAATTCGAAAAAAAACAATTATTTATGTACTTTGGCAATAGGACATAAATATTTGAATAATTTTAAAAAATATTCTTATAAGCATTTTTATAACTACTGCAGAAAAAATGATATAGGTATTATAATTATTACTAAAAATTTAGTTGATAAATCCTCTTCTGACTGGAAAAAGCCTGAATGGCAAAAATTGATTGCACCCCAAATAATTAAAAATAAATATAAGGATGTAAAAAATATCTGTATGATTGACACTGATATTTTAATAAATGAAAATTCACCCAATATTTTTCAATTCCATAAAAAAAATTCCATAAGTGTAGTCTCTGTAAGGTATAAAATGCCTTATAAGTGGGAAGTGGTCACAAAAAAAATTTCTTTTTTAAGAAACAAATTTTATGATAAAAACTATCCACTAGATTCAGCACTACATATATCGCTTAAAGACTTATATAAATTTCATAATTTTAAACCGCAGAAAGATGAATTTTGTGCAGGAGTCTATGTTATTTCAGAAAACTATTTTAAGCAGTTTTATGATTTTTATTTTCAATTTGATAACAATATAAAATCTATAACTGATGGAGGAGAACAGACTCATTTTAATTACTTTATACAAAGCAATTTTAAAATAAATCTACTAGACTATAAATTTCAAGCTTTATGGATTTATGAAATGTCAAATTATTTTCCATTTCTTTATTCAAAAAAATATAAAAAAAACAAAAAATTAATTGCAAATTGTATTGCTACATCGTTAATGAATAATTACTTTTTACATTTTGCTGGAAGTTGGCATGAAGCTAAAATGTGGAAAAATAGAAATTTGAATGATCTATTTGATAGAAAATATCTAAAAAATTTTGAAAATTTTAAAAAGAAAAAGCTAAAAGGTAAACCTTTAGGAAAAATCACTCCCTAAAGTAATTTAAATGCTGTTTTATAATAGTTTATTATATTCAATTTCGTTATCATTAATAATTATATTTGTAAATTTTGTTATATTTTATTTTTACAGCACAACGCGTAAAATCGAAAAAAATATTTCAAATGCGATTTTTTTTATCAGCTTGATATTTACTATTTTTTATCTTTCAAATGATATTTTATCTTTACTTAAAATATCACCAGGTTCAGATGCAATTAGTTATTATTTTAATGCAGAGGAAAAAATAAAATATGAAAAAATTCCTTTTATACCAGGTCATAATTTTTTTCTTTATTTAGTATATATTTTGAAGAAACTAAGTTTTGATTTTGTTTCTACCAATTTTCTATTTGGACTCTTTAGCTCAATTTCTTCGTTAATTTTTTACGATTGTATATCTAAATATTTTACTAATAAGTATGATAATTATATTATTTTATTTTTTATATTTTTACCTTCTTATAATTTTTGGAGTTCAGGAATTTCAAAAGATACTATCACTATATTTTTATTTTCAGTTTTTATTCTCTCTTTTATAAAAAATAATTTAAAATATTTTTTGATATCATTAGTAATTTTAAGTTTTATTAGATTGCATTTAGCATACTTAGTAATTTTAAGTTTTTTATTTACTTCAATAATATCGTTATTACTTTTTAAGTTTTTTAAAAACGGATTTATGTTTTTTGGTAATAAAATAAATTTTACAAACATGATAAATTTATCAGTGAGTTTAATTTTTTTGAGTTTATTTATTTTTTATTTTTTTTACCCAGATCAATTATTTAGGATTAAAGAGACTATAGATCATTTTCAGAGCATGTATCCAGGTGAGAATTTTATAAAATCAACTAATTTTTTCATGAGAGCCTTGGAATATCTATTCCGCCCATTTTTATGGGAAGAAGGAAGTTTATTTTTAAATTTTATTAAAATTGAAAATCTATTTTTGTTAATTTTATTATTATTTCTATTCTATAATTTTGGGAGAATATTTGTAAGATTTAAAAAAGTTTTTTTTAATAGATTTGATTTAAAAATATTTATTTTAATAAGTTTTATTTTTATAGCTATTTTCCAAATATTATTAACTTCCAATTATGGTATAGCCTTAAGACAGAAATGGAGTTTTATTCCTGGTATAGTTTTTTTGCTTTATTATTTAAAATTTTTTTTGAAAAAAAATATTACAGAAAAATAAAATAAGAAAGTTAATAAAGAAAAATAAAAAACAAAAGTAATAAAAATAAACAAACCTTATAAATTCAAATTTGTTATTTTTGTTGATATTAAAAAATTAATTTTTTTTTGATAATTTTCTTTTATTTTTTTTTCAAAAATTAAAACACTTTTGTTTATTTTTTCTAAGTAATTATCACAGTTATTATTTATAGATGAAGTAATGACATTAAATTTACCAATTCTAACGAAATTATCTAAATCTTTTCCAAGTGTGTCTATTTCGTTAATAATACTTGACTGAATAGAGTTACCAACTTCATTTAAATTAATTTTTTCGGAATTAAATTTGATTAAATTTACACATATTTGTTTAAAATTTTCTTTAGTATAATAAACAGTTAATAACGAAAATATAAAAGCCAAAGATCCAAAAAAAAATAAAAGTTTTATTTTCAAAGTTATAGCTTCCTTAATTGTTTATAGATGTTAATGATGTATATTTAAACATATGAAAAATCAAAATAAAAAAAATATTTACGTTGTAGGTGGCTCTGGTTTGTTGGGAAAATCAATAATTAATGCCCTAGATAATAAAGAAAATAATATAATCAATTTAGATATTAAAAAGTTTGGTAATAATTTTTCTTTTTTTGATTGTACTAAACTTAAAAGTTTAAAAAAAAATATTAATACTCAATTCCTTAAGCATGGATTTCCAAATATATTAATTAATTGTTCTTATCCAATTGTTGGAAATTGGAGTAAAAATAATTTTGAAAATCTAAATTTACAAAATACAAAGTCTAACATAGAAGCTCATCTTTTAAGCTATACAATTATTGCAAATGAGTTTGCAAAAAAAATGGTTTCAAAAAACATAAAAGGTAAAATTATTTTATTAAGCTCTATTTATGGTTTTTTAGCTCAAAACTCTAATAATTATAAAAAAACAAATATGCGAGAGAATGTAACGTATACTCTTATCAAATCAGGCATCATTGGTTTAATTAAGCAAATGGCTTTTTTTTATGGAAAAAGAGGTTTAGAAGTAAATAGTGTAAGTCCTGGAGCGGTTTTGGGTCATGTTAAAGGAAGTAATAAAAAACAAAATAAAAAATTTATTTCACAATATTCAAATAACACAGCTTTAAAAAGATTAGCAAAACCTGAAGAAGTTGCAAACTTAATAAAATTTTTGTCTTCAAATGAATGCTCTTACATTACAGGACAAAACATTATTATTGATGGTGGCTATTCATCTATTTAAATAAAAAAAGAAAGATTATATGTGCGGTATAGCAGGATTATTTGATAGAGAAGTTAAAAATAAGAGTATTATAAAAAAAATCACAGATAAAATAATCCACAGAGGTCCTGACGAATCTGGATTTTATTCAAATCAAAAAGGATTTTATTTAGGTATGAGAAGGTTGTCTATAATTGATTTAAAAAATGGCTCTCAACCTGTGGAAACTAAAAATATTGTTTTAATATTTAATGGAGAAATATTTAATTTTATCGAACTAAAGAATAAATATTTGCCCGAGGAGAAAAATATAAAATCAGATACAATTATTTTGACAAAATTAATAGATAAAATAGGTTTTAAAATTCTTAATGAACTAAAAGGTTTTTTTTCAATAGCAGTCTATCACAAAAAAAAACAGAAAATTTTTCTGATTAGAGATAGATTTGGAATTAAACCACTTTATTATTTTTATAATAAATCAAAATTTTATTTTTGTTCAGAAATTCAACCCTTAAGAAATACACTTCATATTCACAAAAATGATCTTAATATTGATCAAGTAAATAATTATTTTGTACTTGGCTATATTTTTGGTGAAAATCGTATTTATTCAAATGTTAAAATGTTAAAAGCTGGTACAATTTTAGAATTTGATCTAAAAACAAAGAGTACTAAATTAACCTCTTGGTTCGACATTAAGACACTGTCCGATATATATATTTCTGATAACAAAAAACTAGTTGCTAAAGTATATGAAAATATTGCAGATGCATTGAGATATTGGGCAAGATCAGATGTAGAAAAAGTTTTTGCATTATCAGGGGGTTTAGATTCATCAATTTTAGCCTCAATTTATTCTAAAGAGTTTGAAAAAGTAAATACGATAAGTTTCGTATATTCAGACTTAAGTAAATATAAAAGATTTAGCGAGACAGAAAATATTAAGGCAATAACCAGTAAAATAAAATCAAATCATGAGGATTATTATTGGTCAAACAAAGATTTTTGCTCAGATTTAGACTCAATTGTTAAATCTATAGAAGAACCCCAAGGAAACAGCTTATTACCATGGTTTTTATATAAAAAGATTAAAAAAAATTTTAAAGTTTGTATCACAGGTAATGGAGGAGATGAGTTATTTGGTAATTACAATAGACCATTAAATTATTTAAATAAAAGTTTAAAACCTTATGATTTTGAAAATTTTAAAAATAATTATTTTTATAAAAACTATTATTTCTTCAATCGTGATTTGCAAAAAAAATATCTTAAAAATTATACAAAAGATGTTTCAACTTTATTTTATAAAATTTTAAATAAAAAAAAGCCAAAATTAGATGTTAAAAGAAACTTATCAATATTGGATTACCAAACCCAATTTCAAGATGATATGCTTTTTTTAGAGGATAAATTGTCAATGAGAAATTCTGTTGAAACTAGAACTCCATACCTAGATCAAGATCTATTTAAATTTATATACTCCCTTAAGTTACAAAGAATAAATAAAAATGAGTATAAACACCTTTTAAAAAAAGTAGGTTATCAATTACTCCCAAAAAGTATTATAGATTCAAAGAAGAAAGGTTTTTCTATGCCTCTTAGTTTAATAATGAGAAATGATTTAAAAAATAAAATCACACACTATTTGTCAAAAAAAAATTTAAAAACAGTTGGGTATATTAATCCAGATTATTTTGATGATTTTGTAATGCCCATGCTTAAAGGGGAAAATACAAATTTACAAAATGTTTGGAATGTTTTTTTATTTCATCTCTGGTATGATTTAAATTAAATGAAAACAAAATTAATTGCAGAAGTCGGAGTTAATCATAATGGCAATATAAATATAGCAAAAAAAATTATACGATCTGCAAAAAAAATTGGAGTAAATATTATAAAATTTCAATTTTATACAACTGAAAAACTTATTCTTCCAAATACTCCAATGGCAGAATATCAAACAAAAAACTATCAAAATAAAAAAATTGTAGATCAATATAAGCTTTTAAAAAAGTATGAATTTAATCTCAAACAACACATAAGCTTATCAAAATACTGTAGAAAACTTGGAATGGAGTATTGCTGCAGTTTTTTTCATGAGGATGATGTTAAGTATTCAAAATTACTAGGCTTAAAAAGAATAAAGATACCCTCTGGAGAATTAAATAATTTTTTACTTCTAAAACAAATTTCTAAATTAAATAAAAAAATTATATTATCTACAGGTATGTCTAATTTTAAAGACTTAAATAAATCTTTAGATTTTTTAATAAAAAATGGACAAGATAAAAAAAAAATCACAGTTTTACACTGTTGTTCAGCATACCCAACATTGCCAAAAGATCTTAATTTAAATTCAATAGAATATTTAAAAAAAAAACTGAATAAAATATCAGTTGGATTTTCAGATCATTCAAATAGTATTTTTACTCCAATGATGGCTGTACTTAAAGGTGCAGATATAATTGAAAAACATATAACCCTCTCAAATAAATCTAAAGGCCCGGATCATTTAGAAAGTTTAAATATTACAGATTTTAGTAAAATGATTGATTTAATTAAAATTGCTGAAATTTCAATTGGTAGTTTACAAAAAAAAATTAATATTTCAGAAAAGAAAAATATTTTTTTTGTTAAAAAATCTTTAGTTGCAAAAAGGGATATTAAAAAAGGTGAAAAGTTTGACTATAATAATTTAACTGCTATGAGACCATTAAAGGGTAAGTCAGTAGATAAATTAAAAAATTTTTTAGGAAAAAAATCAAAAAAAAACTATAGAAAAAACCAAATAATATGAGGAAAATTAAAGTAGCTGTAGTTACAGGAAGTAGAGCAGACTATGGATTGCTTTCCAATTTTTTAATGGAAGCAAAAAAAGAATTTAAATTGAGTTTAATTGTAACTGGCGCTCATTTAAATTATGGTTTTGGGAATTCATTAAATGAAATTAAGAAAGATAAGATAAAAATATCAAAGAAAATAAACTTAAATATACAAGATAAAAAGGGCGCTGTAGCTAATTCAATAAGTTTGGGAATAAAAAAATTTAATAAATACTTTGAGAAAAATTCCTTTGACTACGTAATTTTACTGGGTGACAGATATGAAATTTTATCCTGTGCAATTGCAGCAATGGTAATTCGATACCCAATAATTCATTTACATGGAGGTGAAACAACAACGAATTCCTTTGATGAGTATTTTAGACATTCTATTTCTATATTTTCACAATATCATTTTGTTGCTGCAGAGAAGTATTTTAAAAGAGTTATGCAGCTAGGAAAAAACCCAAAAACTATTTTCAAGGTCGGTGGGTTAGGTGTTGCAAATATTAAAAGAATTAAATTTCAAAAAAAAAATGATATTGAACAAAAATTAAAAATAAAATTTAAAGACAAAAATATTTTTTTTATTTATCATCCTGAAACTTTAGAAAAAAATTATGGTGAAAAAGGATTAGAAAATTGTCTAAAGGTTCTATCAGGGTTTAAAAATTATCTTGTAATAATATCAACTCCAAATGCTGACACTAAATATAGTAAATTTAGAAAAAAAATTTTTCAATATGCAAAAAAAAATGATCATTTTAAAATTATCTCAACAATAAAACATGATACTTTTTTATCATGTATGAAATTTATTGATGTAATTGTTGGAAATTCATCAAGTGGTATACTAGAGGCGCCTTCTCTTAAAGTACCAACACTTAATATTGGTTCCAGACAGGATGGAAGATTAAGAGCTAGAAGTATAATTGATTCTGGTTATGGTTTTAAAGAGATACAAATAAAACTAAAGCGATTAATAAATTTAAAAAGAAAAAAAAATATATATGCAAATCCATACGATTATGGTGATAGTATTAAAAAAATTATTAAGATAATCAAAAACTTAAAAAAGTTAAAAATTGAGAAAAATAAAAAATTTTACAATATAATCTAGTATTTAAAAAATAGTTATAAGGTAAAAAGTTTAAATGAGTAACAAAAAACTAAAAAATAGGTAAGATTTATTTTAAAAAATTTATATTAAAGCTTATCAAACATGAAAAAAATTGGCTTAGTTATCGGGTATGGGTCTATAGGTAAAAAACACTATAGAGTAATGAAAAAATTAAATTTTTTTAAAAAGATTTATATTCTGTCTAGCCATATTAATGGTGATAATGTCATCAAGAATATCAAAGAAATAAAAAAAATTAATCCAGATTTTATTGTGATTTGTTCAGAAACTTACAAACACTATTTTCAATTAAAATATTTAGATCAAATTTTAGAAAATAAAATAATTTTAATTGAAAAGCCAATATTTTCAAAATTTAAAAAACTTAAAATTAAGAATAACAAAGTATTTGTTGGATATAACTTAAGATATCATCCAATAATATTGTTTTTAAAATATTTCTTAAAAAATAAATCCATAGTTACTGCAAATGTTACTTGTAATTCTTATTTGCCAAATTGGAGAGATAGAAATTATAAGAATATTTATAGTTCTATAAAAAATAAAGGTGGAGGAGTTCATTTAGACCTATCGCATGAGATTGATTACAGTAATTGGATATTTGAGAAATTTAAGACAGAAAATATTACTTTAAAGAAATTATCAAACTTAAAGATCGATTCTTATGATTATTTTAACTTAATTGGATATTCAAAATTTGTAAAATTAATAAATATTAACTTAAATTATTTTTCTCAAAAAAATAAACGGAATATTGAGGTCATAATGAACAATCAGCTTATAGATGCTGATTTGATAAAAAATAAAATAAATTTTTATTCAAAGAATAAGCATAAAGAAAAAAAATTTAAAAAAATATCTTTGCAAAAAACTTTAGAATTACAACTAGTAGATATCTTAAAATCAAAACCAAAGTATGCCTGCAGCTACATTGAAGGTTTAAAAGTATTGAAAACTTTGAGGATAAAATGAATATATTATGCTTAATTTGCGCAAGAAAAGGATCAAAGGGTATTAAAAATAAAAATATAACTAAAATAAAAAATAAAAAACTGATCGAGATAACGATTGATCAAGCAAAAAAATCAAAATTATTTCAAAATATTGTTGTGTCTACAGACTCAAAAAAAATACAAAATTTTGCTATTTCTAAAAAAGTCCTTTGTTGGTTTTTGAGACCTAACACAATTTCAAATGATAAAGCTTCTAAATTATTAGCTTTAAAGCATGGTTTAATTGAAAGTGAAAAAAAACTTAATAAAAAATTCGATATAATTTGTGATTTAGACGTAACTTCACCACTTAGGAAAATTGATGATATTTTGAAAGCATTTAAAAAATTTAAAAAAAAAAAATATAATATTTTATTTTCAGTAAATGAGGCAAAAAAAAATCCTTATTTTAATATGGTAGAGGTAACAAAAAAAAAGATATCTTTAGTAAAAAAAATAAATCAGAATATTGTCTCTAGACAACAAGCACCTAAGGTTTATGAAATGAATGCAAGTATTTATTTTTGGAAAAGAAATTATCTTTTAAAAAATAAAAGTCTGTTTGGAAGAAATATTGGTATTTATGAAATGCCAAGAGATAGATCGATTGATATAGACGACCATTTAGATTTGAAAATAGTTAAACATTTGTTAAAAGATAATTAAGATTATTTCAATTTTGAAGGTTACTTAAATAAAAAAATTTTAAAAATTTAAATTTACTCTATGAATTTTATTTACAAATTATTAAATATTAAAATTATTAATTTATATTTAACTAAATTAAGTGAAAAAATTTATAAGTATTTAAGAAAATCATCTAAAGAAAATAAGTTAGATTTGTTTAGACAAATTATTGAGTCAATACATAAAACATCATACTATAAAAATAAATCAAAGCCTTTGATGTGGGATACTTTTTACCCTGATCATAATTTGTGTACTCAACAAAAAATTGTCCAGCAAATTGGTTTTATGAAATTATTAATTCCATTTATTTATTTTTTGAGTAATAAAAAAAAAATAATTTTTATTTTATCAAATAGATGGATAAATAAGCTTAAGGAAAATAAAATTGAGGTTAATTCTTTTTGGTCTAGAATATTAAATTATCTATATTTTATACACTTTTTTTTTGAAGGTTTAATTTATTTTTTTTCAATTTTATATAAATATTTTTATTTTAATTTTACTTTCAAACATTTTGAGAATTTTAATTTTAATAAGAATATAAAAATATTTGCAAATGTTAATTTTAATGAGGAAGAAATTCTAAGAAATTCAAAATTTGACTTAATTTATTGGATTAATGAAACTTTTAAGCATGATAAGAATATTTTTTTTATAAATAAGAAAATTAAAAAAAAAATTAAGGATGACATCTTTTGCATTCCTGATCCTTTGTTTTTTTATATTAAAAAATTAAATATCTTTAAATTTACTATTAATTTCTTCATAATTTTTTTTTCAGTAATAGTTGATATCTTTTTTTTAAAGTTTTCAAATTTAATTTTATTTAAAGAAAAAATTGAGGCATCTATTATTAATTGCTCTTCTTTAAATAAACAAATAAATTTTTATTTTATTTTCACTCAGAATATTAAAAGACCTTTGTGGACTTACGAAATTTTAAAAAAAAATTCTACTGTTTCAGTTGTTTGTTTAAACTTATTTACTGATATGAAAATTAACGACGATAAAAATTATTCACCTGATATAGATGCTTATCATCTTTGCTCTTGGGATAATTATTTTATTTGGACTGATAATTGTGAAAAGTTTTTAATAAATAGATTAATAAAAAATAGTAGTTTTAAAAAAGATAGACCCAACTTCAATAAAATTGGCATAATTTATTTTAAAGATTCAAATAAAAATTTGAATTTTCCAAAAAAAAGAAAGATTGCATTATTTACATATGAGCGACATAAATTTTCTCCTGGTATTGGAACTATGGCAGAATGGCAATATAAAAATCCTAAGCTTTTATGGGATTTTTACAATACGATTATAAATATAGCAGATGAGCTTGGTATACAGATTATTATTAAAAGAAAAAGGAATTTAAAACAAAATATTTCTATAAGACGTATCGAAGGTTTATTTAACAAATTAAAAAAAAATAAAAATGTTTTAATAATAGACTCAGACCATTCAGCTTATAAATTATTATTAGAATGTGATGCTACTATTTCACAACCTTTTACATCAGTAGGTTATGCTGCTAAAAAACTAAATAAACCCTCTGTTTATTTCGATCCAACTAAAGAATTAAAATCTGATGACTTATCAGCGAATGGAGTAAAATTAATAAATGATAAGGTTTTATTAAAGAAATGGATTGTGGATAATGTGCAAAAATGATTTATAAAACTTTAATGAACCAATTTTCTCTATTTCTTGCGAAATATTTCAAAAAATTTATACCAGAATTTTTTTTAAATTCTTTAATTGTTAATGCTTCTAAGGGCAAAGGCGACAAACTTGAAATAACTTTAACGATTGGATGCGCAATGATGTGTGAATATTGCCCTCAAACATTAATTAGAAATATAAGTTCTAGTAGAAATTTAAAAAGAAAAATGGACTTTGAAGAGTTTAAGGAATTTATCAAAAATGTTTCAAAATCTACGGAAATTTTGTGGACCGGTTATTCAGAACCATTAGCTCATGAAGATTTTGATAAGTATGTTCTTTACCTAGATAATGAGGGTTATAAACAATCTATATCAACGACAATGTTTGGGAGACGGAAAACAGAGAATTTCATGACTAAATTTGCCAATTTTGGTTTTGTAACTTTTCATTTACCAGATGATAAAAATTTAATGAAATTAAATGTTTCAAAAAGATATCTAACCACTTTAGAGGAGGCTATAAGGTTTCAATGCAAATATAACAAAGAAAATGTTTATTATCTTGTATTTGGGAATGATTTTCATCCAGAAATCAGAAATTTAATAGATAAATTAAATAAAGAAAAAGTTATAGATCCTTCTAAAATAGAGGTTAGATCTCACTTACATTCTAGAAATGATGCTGTTGATGTTTCGTTAATTGATGGAAAAGAAAGATCAAAAAATAAAAATATAATTTCTAAAAATAAAAAATATTACTGTTCCTACAAAAGATTAAATCAAGGTGTGTTAATGCCTGATGGAGATGTAAATATATGCTGTCATGATTATTCTTTAGATTTTAGTATAGGTAATTTGAAAAATAATAATTTAAAAAATTTATATAAACAAAAAAAACTAGTTAACAGTGGTTTTATTAATGGTCAAAGTTCATTATGTGGCAAATGTGAATACTATAAACCTTTATGATTATTAATTAAGAAGCTTAAATGTTTTACAAAATTATTAATTTTAAAATTTTTAAAAGGTTAAGATATAAAATTTATAAAGACAGTTGGAGAAATAATAAAAAATTAGTTAACAATAATAAGATAGTAAAATTAAGAGAGTTATTTTTTAAACTTCAGAATTGCAGAATTTATTCAAAAAAAATCAATAATTCTTTATGGGAAAAAAATTTTCCAGATCATAGATTGTATTTACAGCAATTTTTTTTTCAAAAGTTAAATTTTAAGAAAATATTTACTACGCTTTTATATTTTTATTATGATAAAAGTACAAAAATTATTTTTCCTCTACCACATAAATGGTCTCGAAAATTAAGAGATATGGATGATTTAAACATAGGGGTAAATAGTTTTTTGAGTAACATGTTATTTATTATTTATTTAATTTTCTCTGCTATTAAGAGCTTTTTTGGATCGATAATATTAGTTTTTAACGTTATTTACAAAAAAATATTTAAAGTGAACTTAGTTAGTAATGAAAATAATCACAAAGCAGTCATATGCAACTTTCCAACAAGAAAACTTAATTTAGACAATGAATTTAGCGAATTTAATATTAATTCATGGTTAAAAAAAAATAAAAAAATAGAGAATATCATTTTTATTGATCAGAATATAAAAAAAAATAGATATATAAAAAAAAATATTTTGACTAAAAGTTTAGTTAATTTATTTGTAGAACAAATCGACTTATTCAAATTTATTAATGATTATCTAAGACTTTTAATTAATGTAATTATTGACATAATATTATTTAGATATGGTTCAATTTTGCTTCTAAAAAATTTGACTGAAAATTTATTAGTTAAAAATTCAGATACATCAAATTATACTTTCTTTTTTATCTGGACAGGAGGTATTGAAAGGCCTTTGTGGACATATTCAACTATTAATGAGCCAGAGATTTTAAATTTAAGCATATTAGGAGAAATTAGTCATAACAAGAGAAACGAACTTTGCTTTGATTTTGAGGGATGGGGAATTACATCTTGGAAAAAATATAATGTTTGGACCAATGAGTGCAAAGATTACTTATTAAAAAGACTAAAAAATAAATCTGAGATTAATGTAGTTGGTCCAATTTTTTCTCATGATAATAATAATGAAGTAAAATTGCCGAAGAATATAATATCTTTATTTGCATATGAAAATCAAAAATGGTCAATTGATATTACTTCAATTCAACAATACCAATTATTAGATTTACTTCATTTATTTAAATTTTATAAAAATATTTTAAAAGTTGTTGAAAATAAAAATGTTTTTTTAGTTATTAAAAGAAAAAAAGAATTAAATTTAGATATGGAAAAAAAATATATCAGAAATTTTTACAAAAAATTAAAACAAAATCCGAAAGTTATTTATATAGACTCTAAAATTTCTCCATATAAATTAATTAAGAACTCGAAATGTGTTATTTCATTACCTTTTACCTCAACATCTGTTGCAGCTAATTATTTAGGAATAAAATCAATATATTATGATCCTACTACTCAAATAAATCTAGACGATCCAACAAGCTCAGGTGTAAAAATAATCAATGAAATTGATAAATTAGATGATTGGATTACTGAACAGCTAAAGATTTAAATTAAATTTTTATGAAAAAAGAAAAAATATATATTCCGGCCAGATACAAATCAAAAAGATTTCCAGGTAAATTATTAAAAAATATAAATGGCATTCCAATGCTTTTGAGTATAGCTAAAAAAGTTGAAAAAATTGGTTTTTTACCAATCATAGTAACTGGTGATAAAATAATAATCAATTTTGCAAAAAAAAATAAAATAAGTTATTTGAAATCTAAGAGTAAACATATAAGTGGCATGAGTAGAGTTAGCGAAGTCATAAAAAAAAACAATTCTCAAATAATATATATTTTATTTGGAGATGAACTTTTTCTATCTGAAAAACATATAAAAAAATTTGTTGAATATGTTAAAAGAAAAAAAAAAAATAACTGCTGGCATTTATTAACAAAAATAAAAGAAATTGATAAAAATGATTTAAATGTTGTCAAATGCGCTGTAAATCAAAAAAATGAGATAATTGATTTTTCAAGAAAGTATAAAAAAAAATATAATTATAAATGTGTTGGGTTGTTTGCATTTAAAAAAGATGTTTTGTCAAAATACGACAAATTAAATAAATCAAAAAAAAGAATTAATTATGAAAGTTGAACAATTTAAACTTTTAGAAAATAATATTAAAATAAATTCTTTGTCTATTGATCACATCCAAAACTCAATTAATTCAAAAAAAGATTTAGAGGCATAGAGATATTTTGAAACTTAAAAGATTTATTAAACTAAAAAATTTATCTGAAATTATTCTAAAAAAAAATAAATATAATCCAAATATTTTAGCAATAAGACAACTTCAGATAATGAGACCTCATCCTGTTTTTTTAAAAGATTATGATAATTCTTATAATGATGAAGAAAAAAAAATAGATACCAAAAATATTTTTACTAAAATATTTGAGTTATTTTTAAATTTATTTAAAGAGAATGAGTTATATTACACTGATAATAAATTTAGTAACAAAAATTTTGAAAAAAAAATTTTATTTTTATCTCACTTAATTAATTCAAAACACTTAAAAAATAATGATGATTTTTATTTTGGAGACTTAATTAACTATTTAAAAAAAAATAAATATATCACATGTAATGTTTTGAGAAATTTTACAGAAATTAATAGTAAGAATATTTATTATAAAAATAAAAAATTTTTTGAAACTAATATTATCTTATCTAAATCAGTAAATTTATTTGAAGAAATTATATTGGTTTTTAAAATTTTTGTAACTTTCATAAAATTAAAAAAACTAAAACTAACAGGAAAACTAGAAAAAGAATTTTTTAGAAATTTAAATGTATTTAAATTTTCTGGAAGTGCATATAATAATTTAAAGCTTGTTTTCCAATTTGATAAAATATTAGCTAAATATAATCCTAAATTTTTATTTTTAACTTTTGAGGGGCATTCATGGGAAAGGCTTATCATAAATCATGTTAAAAAAAAATTTCCAAAGATAATAATCTTATCATATCAATTTTCAGTTCTCACAAAACATAGCTCCTCAATTTATTTAAATTTAGGAAAGAATTTTAAACCTGATATAATTTTAACTAGTGGAAATTTTACAAAAAATAAATTTAAAAAAAATTTAGACCCTAAAATTACTTATATAAATATTGGTTCTAATAAATTTAACCCTATTAGTCAAAAAAGTTCAAAAAACTCTGATGTGTTAATTATTCCTGAAGGCTTTAAATCTGAAACGATTAAAATGTTAATACTTTCAATTTCTGCTGCAAGTTATTTCAAAGACAAAAAATTTATATTTAGATTTCATCCTATGATTGATCAAAAACTTTTTTTTGAAAATTTATCAACTGATAAAAAACAAATTCCAAAAAATTTAATTTTTTCAAATAAAACATTTCAAAATGACATTAATAGAACTAAATACGTTATTTATCGTGGATCAGCAGCATCTATTCAGGCTTTAAGTTTTGGAAAAGTTCCAATTTATTATGAATTGCAAGGGGAAATAAATATAGATCCACTTTTCATGTTAAAAAATAAATTTTATATAAAAAATGTAACTGAGTTAGAAAAAGTTTTTAAAGACCCATTATTAAAAAATAAAAATAAAAAAAATATCTTTTTTACAAAAGAATATTTTGATAAACCAAATTTTACTTCATTAATCAAATATCTAAATAAATTATAATAATGAAAAAATATAAACTTTTTATTTTTGATTTAGATGGTGTGATTTTTAACACCAAGTCTAACATGAGAGAGAGCTGGAAATTTACTAAAAAAAAATATAATTTAACAATACCATTTAGCAGTTATTTTTCCTTAATTGGAGCTCCTTTTAAGATTATTTTACAAAAACTTGGCATAAAAAATAATTTAAATGAAATTACACAAACATATTCTGAAATATCTCGAAAAAAATCTTACTTGGTTAAGATTTATCCGGATGTTAAGAATGTTTTAAAGCAATTAAGCAAAGTAAGTAAAGTAGCTGTTGTTACATCAAAAGATAAGAAAAGAACAAAAATTTTCATCAAAAAATTTGGTTTAAAATTTGATGCAATTTCTTGCCCTCAGAAAGGGCTAAAAGGAAAACCAAAACCTGATCAAATATTAAAAATTATAAAAAAACTTTCTTTTAAAAAAAAGGATTGTGTTTATATAGGTGATATGTTTGTTGATTTATTGACAGCTAGAAATGCAAAAATAGATTTTATTTTAGCAAATTATGGTTATGAAACAAAATCTGTTATGAAGGTAATCAAAATAAATAAATTTAAAGATTTAATTAAATATAAAACAAGTCAAAATAGTAAAGACATAAATTAAATTTAAGTGGTAAAACAAACAGAAAAATAAAATATATTAATTATAAATATTGAAAAAAAATTCACATAAAATTCAGGATATAATAAATAAAGTTTTAAGGAATAGATTTGCTACAGATTTGATTTATTGTCTACCTTTATTTCATATTTCAAAAGGTCATCAAGTTAATTTAAAACCTTATAATAATTTTTTAAATCTCAATAAAAAAAATTATAATAATGATTTTTTTAAAAAGATTAAATTTTTTGTAACTTATCTTTTTTCAGAAAATAAAATTTTTTACCCAAAAAAAATAAATCATACTAATTTTGATGTTTTTTTAATATCAAATATTATTTCTGATAAAAGTTTAAAAGAGGATTACATTTTTGGAAATTTAGCAGATGATTTAAATAAAATAAATATAAAGACTTTATCAATTTTTAAAAATTTTTCCAATATCCCCTCAAAAAAAATAAATAATAAATTAAGACGACCAAGTGTTGTTTTAGCTAAGACAGTCTCAGTATTAAAAGAAATTTCTTTTTTAAAAAATATTTATTTTGTTAAAAAAGCTCTTAATTTATTAAAAAAAAAAATTAAAAATAAACAAATTAATATTTTTTTAAATTATATAAACCAGCTAAAATATATACTACCAATAGTTTCGAATATTCGATTATATTATCAAATTAATGCTTTGATAAAACAATACCGGCCTCACACAATTATTTTTACATTTGAAAATCATGCTTGGGAGAAATTTTTAATAAATAAAATTAAACATGATTTTAAAACAATAAATAAAATTGCCTACCAGTTTACTACAATAACAAAAGATCAGTTTTTAAAATATTCAAAAAATGAGTTTAATCCAGACTATATTTTATCAAGCGGCTCAAAACCTCACAAATATTTGAAGGGAATTTATAAAAATAAAGTCAAAGTTTTAAATTTTGGGTCTTATAGAAAACAAATACTTTTAAAAAAGAAAAGTTTTTATAACAAAAGTTTTTTATTATTACCTGAATCTCCCGAGTCAGAGACAAATGATTTTATATTTATGGCTATAAATTTGGCAAAAAATTATAAAAATTGTAAATTTACATTAAGACTACATCCAATGTCTAAATCTATAGAAATTATAAATAGGATCAATCTGCAATCGGTAAATCTAAGAAATTTTTTTATTTCAAATAACTCTTTAGAAGAAGATTTAAATAATAATTTTTTCACAATATATAGGTCGTCTTCTTTATGTATTACCGCAGCTTTAAATGGTTTATTACCCATATATTTATCAGATAATAACTTTAATTTAGATCCGTTACATATAATTAATAAAAAATATAAATTACATTCAGTTGATGATCTTAAAAAAATACTTTCATACTCAAAAACTCAGAATATTAGATATCAGAAAAAAGTAGGTAAATTTTGTAGTTATTATTTTGAAAAACCTAATTATAGAAAAAATTTCAAATTATTTAACAATCTTAATCAAACAGTGATTTGAGTAATTCTGGTTATTAAAGTGAACAATTTCATATTTGAATTTTTTTTTGCTCAAAAAATTATTGTATAATAAAATATCCTTTAACTGAATATCTTCAATTATATAAACACCATTTTTTTTGAGAAATTTAAATGAGTTTATTAAAAGCATTTTATTTGCTTTAAAATTATGTAATCCATCGTCAATTATAATATCAAAATTTTTTTTATTTATTTTTTTCCAAACATAAGAAATACTTTTTTTATTTCTTTGATCCATTTGAAACGTTTTAATATTTTTTGTTTGAAAGATTAAATTGTTGTTAATATCTGCTCCATAAATTTTAGCGTTAGGAAAATAGTCTCTCCATACTTTTAAAGATGCTCCAGGTAAAAATTTTCTTCTTTGAGTTTTTTCACCAATTCCACATTCAAAAACTAGTTTTATCTTTTCTCTTTTAGTATAAAAAATATCATTATAAAATTTACTATAAATGTGAGGATAACAAAAATCAAAATCACTTTTAGATTTTCCAAAAAATTTTTTAATATTAAAATTATCGAATCCTTTATCAGTCCCATATTTAATGCATAGAGAATTTAATAAATTTTGATAATTTGAAAAAATAATTTGGTAACTATGTTTTTTTTTACTCCTTAAAATATGAAAAAAAAACAAACCAATAATTTCATAGTATATAACTCTTAGATAAAATTTTATCATTAATTTTTTTTATTAATAATTTAAATTATTAAATCTATTTTCTAATGTATAATGCATCTACAGCAAACATATATCCTTCAGAAAGATTCTTAAATGCCTGGTAGTCTATGCCGTAAAGCTTATAATTGTTCATTAATTTATCCTCAATATCGAAAAAACTCATAGTCTTTGTATAGACTTCATCAAACATTATTTCTACTTCAATAAATTTTATTTTTTTATTTTTAATTAAATGGGTTGCTCCTGACAGAACTTCATCCTCGTAACCTTGAGTATCAATCTTAAGTATATCAATATTCTCTATTTTATTTAGCTCACAATACTTATCTAAGCTTGTACATTTTACTTCAACAGTTTCAGTTATGTAATTATCTGGAGTTGTATTAAATTGTTTGCTTCTAATTTTCATCCATTCACTGTCCTTCCTAAGACCATGGAAACTTGAATTGCCTGTATTTATTGTAACATTTAATGGTATTATACAGTCATTCTTAGCAATACCCTGATTATTAAATCTGATATTTTTAAAATTTTTGTATTTATCTAAAGCAACTTTGAAAACTTCAGGATTTGGCTCGAATGCAAAGATTTCAGGTAATTTAAAAATCCTACAAAATCTGTCAATAGATTGTCCTTTATTCGCCCCTACATCTATTATGGTTGGTTTATCACTTAAAATCTTACTTCTATATATATCATCATAATTCATAACTTTTGAAAATTTCGGCTTAATTCTGACTTCTATTCCAAAAGTTTCGAGAGTTTTTCTTATATATTTTTTTATAATTTTAATCACAAAATTTTATTTTTAATAATCCTCATTTTATCTCTGTCCTATAAATTCTATTTTTCTAGAAGAAAAAAATTTTTTTCTGGTAAATATAAAAAATGCTTTTATAAAATAAACATCCCAAACTGGTGATATACAAAAATGAATATTTTTATAATTTTCAAATTTATAATCAAACATTGTAATGTTATTGTTGTAAGTTGGAAAAGAATCAATTCTATTTACACTAAATAAATATTTTGATTTATTTAAAAGATTAGATTTAAAATAATCATTAAAACTTGATTTATCCATTTCGCCAAATGAATTAAAATTAGTTACTAAATTTTTTTCATAATTAATTTTAATCTTTTTAAATTCAGTATTAGGCACTAAAACTATTTCATATTTATCCAAAAATTTTTTATCTATTTTTTTAGCTTTATAAGCGTCTACTAAATTCGAGATTCTAGATTTTTTAAAATTACAAGATAAATAGTATTTTGCTAACAATAATTGTTCAGGTAGGTCAACAATAATAACTTTAATTTTTTTATATTCTTGATGGACCATCCTAGAAAAAGAACCATACCCACCACCTATATCTGTAATATAATTAATTTTTTTTATAGAAATTTTTTTTTTTAATATGCTAAAAAAATGACAATGTCGTAAAAATCTCTCATTTATTTTATTACCATCTATCTTACAATATCCAGGATTTCCAATTTCATCTAATTTTAAACTATTAAAAATTTTTTTAAGATCTTTATTTGCTTTTACCATTTTCTTATACATAAACTTATTATATTTAATTTGATGACTATAAAGTAATTTTTTAAAAAAATTATTAAGTTTTATAGATGGATTTTCAGATATAAATTTATTTTTATGTGATCTGAAATTAATAAAATATTTTTTGTTAATATTATTATCTGAGTCGATTAAAATATTTCTAAAATTTTTTCTTCTTTGCTCCCATACATTTTCAAATTTTCTTTGCTTTGAGATTTTATTATAAAAATTTATATCTTTTTTAATTTCTAAAAATATAGACATGTAAAATAGTTTAAATTTTAAATAAGTTGTACATTTGATTTTGCACAAATAGATAATATATCTAGTTTGGAATACAATAAAAAACAGTTTCTCCTCTGTTATATGAGTAATGTTCAATATAAAATTTATAATTTCTACAATTTTCAATTAAAATTTTAGGTATCAATGTAATTTGTGCATGATTAGGAAACAAACTATTGTCTAAGTGATAAATTGAAATGGCAAATTGCGGCCGAAATTCTCTCATTAATTGAGGCAATTCATTTAAAATTTCAATTTCTAATCCTTCAATATCTGATTTAATAATTAAATTTTCTTTAACCTTATACTTTTTAATTATATCAATAAGAGTAGTTGATTTAATAAATTTTGGAAGTTTCCCTTCTATTCTTGAAGAATTATACAAAAATGATTCTTCAAAAAAAATTTTTTCTTTATGAGTATTAGTAAAAAATTTAACATAACTGTCTAAATTTTCTTCTCCGGCTGGGTCAACATTAATAATAGAGTCAATTTCATGTGATAGAAAAAAAGGGATCTCAAAACCCTTTTCAACACCTAAATTTATTATATTTCCTCTATTAAAATTTAAGTAATGTTGATAATGCTCTTCTCCAGTCAAATTATTAAAATAATTTTCCCAGACTTTTGAGGGTCTGCTATAAACAATATCATAATAATTTTTTTTTGATTTTTCATTAGACAAATTTTCGGAAACATAATTAAAATCTTTGTCAAATGATTTAGATCTTTGAAGGTAACAATTGTAATCACCTTTGCCAAATAATTTTCCATTATATAAATGTTGCTTAAAAAAAAATTTTGGATACCAAATTTTTTTAAATATAAAATTTTTTCTAATTGATATTTTAAAATAATTTAAAAATTTGATCAATTTCCATTTTGTAGTTCTCAATGGGAAACTTTTAATCAAAAAATTTTTAAAAAAACTTTCATTGTATTTTAATTTGTTAATATTATTAGTTTTTAAGTATTTAATAGAGTTAAGGAAAAAAGAATTGTCATGATCAACACTTATAATAAATAGATCAATTTTTTTATCTTTTAAATTTTGAAAATACAATTTGGGATCTAGTGTAATATTAATTTCATTTTCTTTTAAGTTATCATTAATTCTTATATCTATATGTTCAATAGATTTAATAAGTTTTATAAAATCTTCTTCATATTTTACTTCTTTTGTTATTACGAAATTAAATTTTTTTGGTAATTGTTTTAAATGAGTATAAATCAATATTTTTAATTTTTTGTTGCGATATAGCCAATAAAATTAAAACATCTGAAAAATATTTCAAAGTTTTTGAATCCGTTTTTTTTAAGTAGATCTATTATTTGTTTTTCAGACATTAAATACATACTTGATCTTAAACTTTTTGCTTTTTTAATTATTTCTTCATGTGAAAGTTTTTGTCTAACTTTGAAGTCAATATATAGTTGATTGAAAATATCCTCAAAATTACTATTTGTTGAACGAATTTTATCAACACAAATTAAAGCTCCATCATGCTCTAAAGAACTTGAAATTTTTCTGAGAAGTAAATTTTTTTCTTTGAATTCTAAAAAAGGAAATAGGAGAACTGAATAAAATAAATTAGCTTTTTTAAATTTTTTAACTTTCAAAATATCCTTCTTTTTAAACTGTATTGAAATTTTTCCTTTTTTTTTTATTTTTTTTATTTTCTTTTTTGCGAGCTCAATCATTTTTTTATTTTGATCATAGCCGAATAAACTGAATTTAGTATCTATTGAAAGTTTAGTAAGTTTTATAGCTGTTTCACCCGTAGAACACCCTAAATCGTAGATTAATGAATTGTCTTTTAAATACCATTCAGCTATGCTTGCTAAATAATTTTGAAGTTCATCGTAGTGAGGAATTGATTGTCTTACATGTTTGTCAAATAAATTTGCAACATTATCGTCAAATTTCCAGGTATTCTCAACAATAGAAAGATCTTTCGATTTATTTTTAAGCATCTTTTTTTTATATTTATATTTCAATTATATATATTTTACTAATTTTCTATGTTTTAAAATTTTAAAGAATTAGTTATAAAAATTACTTACTTTAGGTAAATTATTATAAAACTTTAATTCTCTCTTAATATTAAAGTATTTAAATTTTTTTAAGTTTAAATTATAGGGCTTATCTCTGAATATTTTTAATAATATTTGTTGATAAAGAAATCTAAAATTCAATAAAAAGAAAATAAGTTTTAAGAATCTTTTTAAATAATAAAAATGTTTAATTTTTGATTTATCAATACGTTTATGAATATTTTTTTGAAACTTATATAGATCTAATAAACTTGAATTAAAATAATTTAAAATTGTATTAATTAAAAAAGCAAGTTTTACGATATAAACTCCTGGTGATATGTTCAATTTTTTATTTAAAAATAATTTGGTAATTTTTTTTGACTCCATCAAAGTTAAATTAAAAGTTTTACTAATTATATATGGATCTTTTAAAGCATCTATTTTTAATATAGTAACTTTTCTAAATGAATTTTTATAAAGATTTAATAATTTGCGCTGATTGAATTCCTGTAAACACCAATGTGATGCAGAATAGCTTTTATTATTTTTTTTTATAAATTTTTTATATTTATCTTTTGAAACAAAAAAGTCTTCTTCAGTTTTTAGATTTAAGTTATTTATGTTTTGCAAATATATTGAATTCAAGAAATTAATAGGATTTTTTAAAATTATAATAATGTGACTATTGAAGCCAAAAGTTTTTTTAATGATTTCAAAATTTTTCTTATAAAAATATGGATTAGCATCTATCGAAATTAGAGATTCAAAACTGATTAAGCAGTTTTGTTTTTTTATTTTTTTTATTTTAAAATAATGATTAATCAAATTTGATTTTCCTAAAATTATTTTTAAATCTTTGTATAAAAGTAATTTTCTTGAAGTTTTTTTTGCAATTATTGGGAATATTTTATTTTGAAGTGTCGTTGTAGCTACTTTTGGCATGCCAATATGAATGATGTTAAACTCTTTATTTTTCATTATTTATTTCGTAAATATTTATCAAATCAATAAAGATAAAAAATTTATTTTTTCCTTCGAATTTTAGTTAATTAAATAAATACCTTTATAATTAATATTAAGTATATTTAATTCAAATTAATTAATAATTATATACAATTTTACTTTCTTTAAATTTCATAATATAGATTGGTCAAATTTTATATAAATATTAATAAAAAAAATTATAAATTTTTTAATTCAAATTAACTGATTATAGTAAAGATAGTTGTAATTTATTTTTTGACAAAGCTTTAATATATAAAATAACTTATATGAAAAAGAGATTAAATGTATCTGTTGTTTGCGCAACTCATAATGGTAGAAAGAAAATTAGAAATTTAATTTCGAGTATTAATGATAATTACGTGCTTCCAAATGAAATCATAATTTGTGGAACTGATCAACTTGATTTGAGACATATTTCAAAAAATATTATTAAAGATTTAAACATTAAATTTTTTTTTTCAAAAATAAAAAGTCAAATAATTCAAAGAAATATAGCAATAAAAAATTCATCTTCGGACTATATACTTCAAATTGACGATGATGTTACTATCAAAAAAAATTTTTTTTTGAATTTGTCTAGGTATGTACATGACACACGAGATAGAAAAAAAATAGTTAGCGCGCTTATAATACAGAATGACAAATCATTACAGGCTGGAACCTGGAATAATATTTATAAAAAATATAAATTTTTTAGATTTATAGTTTTATTATTAAATAATTTTAAAAAAATTAAAGAATATTCAATTTTAGCATCGGGAAGGTGCGTGCCTTTTATTAAAAATTTTGATAGTGAGCTTAAAAATAATATTAAAGATGTTGAATGGCTTTGTAGCACCATTCTTTATCACAAAAGTTGTTTAAAAAATGTTAAAAATTTTAAGCAAAATTCAGCAAAAGCTTATTATGAAGATGTTTTATTTTCCCACCAACTATATAGAAAAAATTATAAATTATTGATTGATGTAAATGTTATAGGTATTCATGATAATCAGCCATTTACATCTACATCTATATATTTTAAGACTTTACCCACTCAATTAGAATTGGTTAAATTCTTCAATAAAAGCAGAATCCTTTTCATTTTAGATATTTTTATATTTACTTTCATTCATATGTTAAGAGATCTTTATGTTAAATTACAATCAAAATAATATAGTTGACAAAATTATAAAAAAATTAATTTACCATAACAATTAACAATGTTTGTATTATATATTTTATCAACTGCAACTTTATCTTATTTATTTTTTAGTTTTTTGTTTAGAAAATTTAAAATTGATAATTTTACTTTTAATATTTTTTTTTTATTAAAATTTGTCTATCTTTTACTTTATATTTACAGTCATTATAATAATTTCGGTACAGACGCACTTGCATATTACAATAAAGCAGAAAATTATAATATTGGATCACTTCCTATATCAGAAAATTTAATTTATGGGATAAATTTGTTTTTTAGAAATTTTTATAATATTAAATTTGAGTCTTTAAACATTGCAACATTTTTTATATCTTTTTCATCATGTCTTTTATTACTATCTTTAATTAAAGATTTGGATAAGTTTCAGAAAATTGCAATTTGCATTACATTATTAATTCCGTCACTAAACTTTTTTACATCTGGTTTAAATAAAGATATGTTGATTTTCTTTAGTTTAAGTTTATTTTTATATAGTTTATTGAATAAAAAAAATAATTTACTTGTATTATCAATAATTTTAGCTTTTCTCATCAGGCCTTATGTTTGTTTTGTAATATTAGCTTCTTATATAATTTGTAAAGTTTTATTCTCCATAAAAGAGATAATTATAGACCATAAAATAAGTTTAAAATTTATTCTAATTAGAATATTTTTTTTAATTTTATCAATATTAATTATTTATTTTATTTTAGACAATTTACTAGGTAGTTTTGGTAAATATTTTTTAAAGGGCAATATATTGGCAATTGTAGATAATTTACAATCACATTATTCTAATACCACCTTGGGTATACCTGTGGATACAAATATTTCAACTCGACTAATTAAATATGCCTTTTTCCCAACAATTTTTGATTTAGTCGATTTTAATATTTTTTTTATTATTCTTATAATTGAAAATACTTTTTTAATATTTGTATTTATTTATTTTATTTTGAGATTTAGATTTTCAGATATTAATAATCAATACAAATTTATTGCAATTGTATCATTTATTATGCTTTACTTTGTTTTAGCATTAGTTACTTCAAATTCTGGTATAGCTATTAGACAAAAATGGATGGTTCTACCGTTTTTATTAATTCTTTTTTCGAAAAAATTGAGTTAATTATTTTAAATTAAATTTAACTCTAGTCATTATATAAAATGCAAAATTTAATAAAAATAAAGCTGTAAAAAATTGAATATAGCCTTTTGCTGCTTTTTGATTAACAACCCTACTATCCAGATTTACCTTTATTAAATTTAAATTTTTTAAATCAAAAATCATTACTTGGTCATTAATAGGGAAAGATTCCTGTTGTAAATTTTGGATTAAAAGTTTTAATTGAACAATAATTTCTTTCTCAATTTTTAAAAGATTCTCTAGCATAAATTCTGTATTTTTTTCACAATTTTCTTTCTTAAAAAAAATTTTGTTATTTTTATAAGATATCTGATCATTTTTTTCAGCCAATTTGAACATCTCCTTTTCAAGAATAAGTTTATAATAATTAAATAATACTACAGATTTGTACTTATTTTTTGTTTCGATAATTATAAATTTTGAACATTCAGTTTCTTGAGTTGTAAGTTTGTTATCTAAACTTTGAAAACTAAAGGTGATAAGTCCGGAAATCAATAAACTAATTAAAAAAAAATAGAAATGTTTTTTATTTATTGAAATTATATGTATCATTTTGTTCTTTTAATAATATATAAATAAATTTGTCAATGAAATTTCAAAAGAAAAAAAGTATTGCTATAATTGGATTGGGTTATGTTGGTTTACCATTAATTAGTAAATTTTTAAATTCAAAAAAATACAATGTTATAGGAATCGAAAACGATGTAAAAAAAATTAATTTACTAAAAAAAAATACTTCCTACGTATCCCATATATCTAAAGATGAGATAAAAAATATTTCAAAAAATTCGTATATTCTTACAAACAATTACAAGTATTTAGAAAAAGTAGATTTTATTATTTTTACTTTGCCAACACCAATTACTAAAAATCGAGATCCAGATATGAGTTTTATATCATCCTCTTTAAAACAAGCAAAAAAATATTTTAAAAAAAATCAATTAATAGTTCTTGAGAGCACAGTTTATCCTGGTGCAACAGCAGATTATTTTTTACCAGTATTTAAAGAATTAAATTTATCTGTGGGAAAAAATATTTTTTTAGGATTTTCTCCTGAAAGAGAAGATCCAGGTAATAAGAATTATAATATTTCAAATATTACAAAAATAGTATCTGGATTTTCAAAAAAATGTCTCAAAAAGTGTGATAATCTTTACAAATCTATAAATATAAAAACTAAAAAAGTGTCTTCAATAAAAACTGCGGAAGTTACTAAGCTTTATGAAAACATATTTAGATCAGTAAATATTGGTTTAGTTAACGAGATGAAGTTAATATCTGATAAAATGAATATAGATATACATGAAGTGATTGACGCTGCAAAAACAAAACCTTTTGGTTTTAAAGCTTTTTATCCTGGTCCTGGTTTAGGTGGTC
>MDTA01026971.1_pt1 | contig 27615 bp, 22 predicted proteins | sample 811151 | NCBI WGS metagenome assembly MDTA01 (sample SAMN05326648, study PRJNA326480) | marine metagenome | isolation source: seawater | place: Indian Ocean: South | collected 2010 | reverse complement strand
ATTAAGGTTATTGCAAATTTTTATATATAATAATTGTCAATAAAATGTATATTAAAACGTAATATTAAAACTTTTTCTCGGTAAAAATGATTTTTTAAAATCATTCTTTATCTGGATCTGATAAATGAATTCTTAAAAAGAAATCTAGTTATTAGTTATTTATTCTTTCTTTGATTTTTAATTAAATGTGATGAACATAATAATCAGCAATAAAATCTCTTCATTGGTTTGTTTTAATATCTGTTAAGAAATACTATGGAAAAATGGTTTACTTAAAAAATGAAGATACCTTAATTAAAGTATCACTTTAATAACTTGATATTATATATATGAATATTTGCTATTAAAGTAATTTATTAAATACAAAATTTGTCTTATATCTCTTGTTATTTATTGATTTAGAGATTTCAATTAAATAAAAAAATGATTTGACACTAAATAAAATAGAATAGTAGTTTCACAGGCTATGCGAAAAATAACAAATATTATCATTATATCGTTTTGTGTTGCTTTGTTTGGTCAAAGTAAAGCTGATAAGAAAAAAGTATACCGTACTCAGTGGGGTACTATGATCACTGCTCCTGAGATTAAAGATAAAAGTGAGTTGCAAAAATCAAAAGCCGAAATGAAGAAAATAAGAAAAAAAATTGAAGCTAAGATGAAAAAAAACTCACAAGCTCAACGGCTAGAGATTGACAAACTTAAAGAAACATATGGTGAGCAAATATTTTCTATTGAGGAGGACTATAAAAACCAGATCTCCAAAATTAAAGAAGAGAATGATCTAAAATTATCATCTATAAAACAAGATTATAGCTCACAAATATCTGCGATGCAGGAAAATTATAATTTTCAAATAAAAAATATGTTAGATCAAATCGATCAGTTATATGAAATAACCCAAAAAGATCCAGATACTGTTTTTAATTACACCAATGCTACAACCACTGTTTATGATACGGTCGTGGTTTATGATAGCCTCTACATTTACAACTTTGATACCACCACAGTATATCAAACTAACTTTGATACAGTTGTGGTATACGATACATCATTTGTTGTTACTTACGATACCACGCTGATAAGGGATTCATTATGGGTTTTTGCTTATGATACTAGCACCGTATATGATACCACGTGGGTTTTTGCGTATGATACCACCTTAGTTCGCGACTCATTGTGGGTTTTTGCATACGACACTCTTGTTGTTTACGACACAACCACAGTTGTAAACAATGATACCGTGACAATACACACCTACGCTACAAATTTTAAACCAGAAATGATTGATGGTCAAGAACCTCAATTTCCAGTATGGAAAACTTTAGACGACGCTATAAGAGCCAGAAACTCAGGGGACGCTCGTGCGCAGGAGTGGATAAACGAAGCTCTGAACGCTGCAAATGGAGATTGGATAAAAGCAAAAAGTGAATATAAAAAATTTCAAGATATTTATTCTTCCTCAACCGTAAGAAATATCCTGCGAACACCATACGGACCAGAATTCATAGGTCCTCGTGAACAGATGACTTACAGATCAGTTAAGTATGATACCCTCAGAATACTAACTTTTGATACTTTAGTAGTCAAAGATACCATCCGAGATCTAGTAAACCAAACTATAATGCGATATGACACCAGTATTGTTTCAAACCGAGATGATGTAATTCAAAATACTACACCCTATGGTCATGAGATGATTGTGAGATATTACGATAATGGAAATGTGAAAGAACGTGGTCCAATGAAAGGCAGGAAGAGAAATGGAACATGGGTTTTTTACAGTGCAAACGGAAGTGAAATTAGGAGAGCCAGCTACGAAATGGGTCGTATCACAAACGACCTTGATCTTGTAAATAACGAAAAAAAATCTGTTAAGCGAAAATTAAAAGAGATAGACAGGCCAAAGTCGATGGCTAAAGTCGTATACAAAAAATATGATGCTCCACCCAAGCCTAAATCGCGAATTGTACCTGTTACAGATGTAATGCATCCAGGTGGTGTAGTTAACCTCCAGTTTATCGTTGACCGCGATGGAAATGTACCAGAAATAAGCGTAATTAAGAGTAGCAGTATTAAAGACCTAGATCGTGCAGCGGTAAAATCAATAAAGGAAACTAAATTTTCTCCAGCAACTATAAAAAACCTGCCCGTATCTGTCTGGACTGAGCTTGAATTAATTTTCCCTGCCAATCCAAACCAAGCTTCACTAAGTGCAGGAATTACCAAAGACGACTTTTATGACTTATATCAAAATGTGGTTTCCTCAACTCTTGAAAAAATTTATGTTAACTTTTCATCCAACGATAAGAGTAACTTTCTCGACCACTTTATTAGCAGCATTAATGAGACATACCTTGAACTAGAGGCTCTTCACTATGAAGAAGAGACCCGCTTTTTAAAAAGCGAAATTCAAAATTTCATTTTCCATATGGAAAATGATGAGGGTACTCTTCAAAGTGGTGTGCAACTTTACAGAGCAACCTCAGATTCTCGTATTACTCTTATTGATCAAAATGGTAATGTCCTAGCTGAGTCTCATCTTGATAAAGATGGAATTGCAACCATGGATAAACATGATAATCGCCCTGAAATTATTTCATCAAAAATATCAGAATATGGTGTTTCTATTCGATCAAGTGAAACTTTAAAAAAGAAATTTATCTATGTTGCTCATGCGGTTGACGATGATGAAAACAATCGAAGAATTTATGTGAGATTCTCTAAACCACTGGACAATTTGAGGGACCAACGACTTTTGCGTCTTTATGAACAAGAAATAAAAAATTCATTAATATCGTCAAATGTTTCATTAAGCAAAAATCAACACAAGTTGTTTATGGATTACTATTCCAAAGGACTAAAGGATAAACTTGCAGAGCTAGGTTATGGTGTAAATGTTGATTCAAACGAAAAAATCATACGATCATTCACGGATAAACTAGCGGAAAAAGGTCAAGAAGTAGCCAATGATCTAAAAATAGAGATAGATACATTCATTGATTACCTTAGGTCAAATGAAGATGGAAGTTTGCAGGAATCGGCCGTATCCTATGCCCAATCTGCAGGAGTTCGTGTAACTCTCATAGCAGAAGATGGTGTAGTTCTCGCCGATTCTGATATGGATTTATTACAGCTTTCTGCAATTGATAACCATTTGAATAGGCCAGAGATCGCGCAAGCAAATACAATCCCATATGGAATTTCTTTTCGCTTCAGCAAATCACTTCAAGAGCAATTAGTTTATGTCGCACGAAAACTTACAGATCCAGTGCAGGAAATTAACTTTATTCGCTTGTCAAGATCAGTTCGACAAAACTACGCTAAAATTCGCATGGGTGAGGATGAAATCGTTGAGATGTATATATCTACTATTAAAAAGAGCTTCAACAGATCTAATTTAAACTTCGATATTTCAAAAGTTCAGGATTTTGAAGAATTTTTTCCCAGTATTGTTAAGGAGCGAAACAACAAACTAAGAATGAACGAAAACTTAAAAAATTACAGGCTCTTCCTAGAGGAAATAAATCTCGCTATGGACAAAGCGAATCTAATTATTTCTGAAAAGCAGGAACGTGAATTCTTAGATGTATATGTTGCAAATGTTAAAAGAGAACTCAGTTCAACAAATAATTTGAACCCTGAAGCGAATGAGGAATCTGTAAGAACCTATCTCAAGAATCTTGCAGCTACTCAGGAAAAGTTAAAAAACAGAAAACTAAGACAAGGAATGTTTACTGATTACCATGAAAATGGACGCATTAAATTACAAGGAAAATACATTGCTGGAAGAAAAGAGGGATCCTGGAGAGAATACAATAACAGGGGTAGGCTGGTGAAAACCTCGCTTTATAAAAAAGGTAAAGTGGTTGACATTGAGGCACAAGACACGTTCAAGGATTTAGCAGTGTATTTCGACAACGGGAGGATCAAGGAGCAGGGGAAAACTAAAAATGGGAAACGTCATGGTATGTGGAAACTTTATGACCAAAAAGGAAAATTAACTTCCACAATTAATTATTCTGAAGGATTAGTAATACAGAAACAAAATTCTCAAAGAATTGAAAAATTTGCCACATATCATAATAATGGTCGTCTTAAGGAAGAGGGCTTCATAAAAAATGGAAAAAAAGATGGAGCATGGAAATCTTACAACATGAGGGGTAAGCTAACTAAATCCGCTATTTATGCAAATGGTGAAGTGATAAGGATAGATGTATTAAAAAACAATAATGAATCCAAAGAAATCGATGAGCTAGCAAATGTTACCTACCATGATAATGGACGCATCAAAACTACTGGTAAATTGATCAAAAATAAGAAGCACGGAGAATGGAGACAATACGATGATAGAGGTTCCGTACTAACAATCTCATTATTCAACAACGGAGAGTTATTATTTGAGCAATCGCCCAATAAAGTACAACCATTTATTTCCTACCACTCAAATGGCAGAATCAAAGAGCAAGGAATGCTGAAGGGGGCTGAAAGAGATGGGGAGTGGTATCTATACAGCAAGCGTGGAAAGTTGCTTAGAAAGACAAATTATCATCAGGGGAATATAATTGACCAAAGTAGTACAAAAATTATTGATTCTTTTGTAACATATCACAGTAATGGATTTGTCAAAGAGGAAGGAATTTTAAAAATGGGTCAGCGAGATGGAGTGTGGAAAATGTATGACGATGACGGAGATCATGTGGAGACTGTCACTTACAGCAATGGTAAAATTATGAGGAGAGAAAAAACCTAATTTCCAAATAATGCAATTTTATTTTAAAAAACCCTGTTCCATCAGGGTTTTTTTTTATGATTTTAAAAATCTTAAATTGATATATTAAAATAATCTATTTTTTCATTTTAAAGGAGTAAAATGATGAACGAATTCAGAAGGGGTTTTCTTTTCGGTCTTGGAGCACCAATTTTATTAGCTATTATTTTGGGTGCTAATAAACAACATGGCATAAGTGAACTCCTGAAAAAAATGCAACATGATATCAGTAATATTGAAGGTGATATTTACCGAATGAGTGAAAAAGGTGTAAACTGTAAAGGGGCCGTAAGGTGTGGAGGTGGTTTTGTTGATTCCATAAATAGCGATGTAACTTGCAAGTGAACTTCAGAAAATTTTGTTTTCTCATTTCAATTCAAATTGTATTTGCACTTCCCTCCAACATCCAAGGGCAGAAAATTTATATTTTTTTCAAGCCCTTTTTTTGTCAAGGAATTGAAGAAAGAGAATCGGAAAATATAATTTATTTAATTGAAAGACAATTAAGGAAAACGAGTATGTTTTCCATTGTCCCTGCAGAACATGAAATGGAGATTTTGATGGATGATGATTATTTACTTGATGGCACAATACAAACTAGACCAATAGATTTGTCCAATACCCAAGGGATATATAAAATCATAAGAGGAAGGATTGAACGAACAACTAGTAATTTTTCACTATCTATTCAATTAGTCGATACGGATACCGGTGAAATTCATCTATCTACAGTATTTGAGGGTACAATTGATAATATTAGAACAAAAGGGGTGAATAATGTTGTAAATGCTATCGCCATAGCATTATCTAGATTGCGATATTAAACTGGGTGATTTTAAAAATACGTTATTCCAAAATAAAATAGCTAACTTTTAAAACTCAGTTTATTGAGCTAATTTTAATTATAACTCTTAGCCAAAAGGTCTAAGCTAATGTGGTTTCGTTAGGATGATCTGAGGCCGGTACGGTAGCAATGGAAACGTTGTTATTTGCTCCCGATTCTCCCCACCGGAGATGATTTGGAATTGAGTATGACTGATACAAAAAAAATATCTTCAAATCATTTATTTGGGCAAAATGGTATTGCCACTAAAATACTTTCTGACCGTTTTGGTAGAAAATTTGATTACATGCGTATAGCGGTTAATGAAAAATGTAATCTACGGTGTATATACTGTATGCCTGAAGAGGGGATTCCTTTCCAAAAAGAAAATTACCTTTTAAAAACAGATGAAATACATAGATTAATTAAAATCGTTGCCCGTCTTGGAGTCACTAAAATACGCTTTACGGGAGGAGAGCCACTCATTCATAAAGATATTTTTAAACTCATTGATAGTGCATCAAGTACAGAGGGAATTAAATCCGTTCATTTAACCACTAATGGTCTCCAACTTGAATCAAAGATTCGTGATCTGGTAAAGTTTGGCCTCAGTGGGGTAAATATTAGTCTTGATACCCTTAAATCTCATCGATTTAAAAAAATTAGTCGACGCTCAGGTTTAAAAAAGGTATTACGAGGGATTGATATTGCTCTATCTTTTAAAAAATTAAAAACAAAAATAAATGTAGTCCTTATGCGGAATTTCAATTTAGATGAATTAAGAGATTTCTCCGAGCTTACAAAAGAAAACAATGTTACAGTTCGCTTTATCGAGCTGATGCCTTTTGATTCCAAACAAATTTGGAAAACTGGAAATTTTTGCAGTTTTCAAAAAATCATTGATAACCTTTTTGAATTTTACCCTAAAATGTTGCCGACAAATGGTACAACAACAGAGCACAGGATATATGAAATTCCTGGATATAAGGGCAAAATTGCAGTAATACCAGCATATTCAAGAAATTTATGTGTGGCATGTAATCGCATACGCATTACCGCAGATGGTAAGATATTGAACTGTCTTTTTTCTGGCGAAGAGACAGATATTATGAAATTTCTTCGGGAAGGATCGAATGATGCTGATATTGTCCAAGCACTATGCTTGGCGATGATGAATAAATTAAAAAATGGTTGGGATGCCCAGAGAAGTAGAAACGAGAAACGAGATAGTATGACAAAAATTGGAGGATAACCCTTGAAAAAGCTCTCTCATATAGATAAGCAAGGCAACGCTAAAATGGTTGATATTTCAAATAAACAAAAAAGTTTTCGCATAGCCAAAGCCTGCGCAACTATAAGCATGAATAATGATACAATTAGTCTAATCCAAAGTAATGAGATACCAAAAGGCAATGTGTTTACAACAGCAAAGATTGCAGGAATACAGGCTGCAAAAAGAACTTCTGAACTGATACCTTTTTGCCATCAGCTTCAACTATCTCATATTGATATTGCATTTTTCCCTTCAAACAATCGCATTAAAATAATTTCTACAGTTAAAACAAAAGAAGCTACAGGGGTTGAAATGGAGGCGATTACGTCTGTATCGGTTGCAGCAATTACAATATATGATATGTGCAAAGCAGTTGATAAATTGATGAAAATTGGTGAAATAGCTTTGCTTGAAAAAAAAGGAGGTAAGTCTGGGCATTTAGATTCATATAGACCAAAAGTTGGTATTATCACCATGAGCGATGGGGTTGTTTCAGGAGACCGTGAAAATATATCAGGTAAGATTTTAGCAGAAAAGTTTAGATCTGCAGGTTGTGAAATTAAAGAAGAAATTTCACTTGAAGATGGATCAAGAATACTTGAAAAAACAATAAAGTCATGGATCAACTCTGGAACAGAATTAATAATATCTACTGGGGGAACGGGACTTGGTCCTAGAGATCTTACAATACCTATAGTAGAGCGTTTATTTGATTATCGTTTACATGGTGTGGAGCAAGCTCTTCACTCCAATGGACGAAAAACAGTAACAACAGCATGTCTTTCAAGATTAGCAGCAGGAGTAATAAAGCAGACAATTATGATCTGTTTACCTGGAAGCACAGGTGCTGTAAAAGATGGATCCTCAGTCTTAATACCCATGATTTTCCATGCTTTTCATATGATGAAGGGTGAGGGACACAAGTAGGCCTCTTACGATGAAAAACATATAAATGATTGACTTCAAAACAGCAAAAAATATCATCCTTGAACAGACTCCTTTGTTGAATTCAAAAACTATTAGTATAAAAAATTTAAATGGCCGAGTACTTGCCGAAAATATAAGGGCTAGTTTTTCGATGCCGCGTTTTGATAACTCCGCGATGGATGGATTTGCTGTACGATCAAAAGACACACTTGGTGCAAAGAAAAATAGCCCCGTAACTTTAAAACTTGTAGGTAGTGTAGCAGCAGGAGATTCTGGAAATATTTCAATAGGGCGAGGGGAATGTGCTCATTGTATGACTGGTGCGCCAATACCGAATGGCGCAGATTCTGTTGTTATGGTGGAAAATACAAACGGATATGATAACAAAAATAAGGTGAAAATATTTGTTGAATCCCTTCCCCTAAAACATATCCGAAAAAAAGGTGAAGAAATTGAGAGTAATGAATTGTTAATCAAGAAAAGGTCAAAAGTATCTCCCTCAGAGATTGGTATAATTGCAACATATGGAATCAAAGAAGCTAGAGTTTTTCGTAAAGCAAGAGTTTCTCTTTTTGCAACAGGTAATGAATTAGTAAGTCCTGGAAAATCTATTGGTTTAGGACAAATTTATAATTCAAACTCATTTGTGTTTTCTGAACTAGCTTTAAGAGCAGGGGCAAAAATTGTGACGGATGAAATAATAAAAGATAGGCCAGATAGTCTGCGAGAGTTTTTATCGAATGCTCTAAAAAATAGTGATGCTGTAGTAACCTCTGGCGGAGTCTCAATGGGAAAACATGATCATGTTCGAAATATTTTCATGGAGCTAGGAGTTAAAGAACATTTTTGGAAAGTTGCCCAAAAGCCAGGGAAGCCAATATTTTTTGGGTCCAAGGGGCAAACACTAATTTTTGGTTTACCTGGCAATCCAGTGTCTAGTTTCATTGGTTTCATGGAGTTCGTATGGCCTTCATTAGAAAAAATGATGGGTAACAGTTTAGGTAAAAAGATTTTAGGTGTCTTAGATAAACCTTTTCCAAGGGAGATAAATAAGTCACGTTTTCTTTTCGGTAAGGCATGGTTAAGTGGCGGAAAGGTTTTATGTGCTCCGTCACTGAAAGTTGGTTCTCATATGTTATCATCCTCACTTAACTCAAATTGCATACTGTACTCCGATCCAGGCCCCTATGATTTACAGCCCGGAGATTTGGTTAAGGCTCGAGTTCTTCCATGGAAATTAATACAATGATAATTACTCCAAATGAATTACAAGAATGGGTAGTGCAAGAAAAATTTTTTTATGTGATAGATTTTCGAACTGAAGAACAACAAAAAAAACTCCCATTACCAGATCTAAATAAATTTATGAAAAGCATTAATGAAATAGAAGATGATGATCGAAATCCAAAGGTTTACATATGTCAGTACGGTTTAAGAACTGAATCCCTAATTGCCGAGCAAAACTTAGAATGCGCGTATAGTCTTTTGGGAGGTGCTCTTGCTTGGGAAAGCCTAGCTGATGATATAGTAGAGCATAGTAAATGGTCTCGTCAAATAAGCCTACCAGAAATTGGTAATATTGGTCAAAAAAAAATATCACAAGCAACTGTTACCGTTGTTGGCATAGGTGGCCTTGGATGCCCAGCCGCTTCTATACTCGCTGCTTGTGGTGTGGGAAAAATAATTCTTGTAGATGGCGATAAGGTTGAACTTTCTAATTTACACCGACAGCCAATATATGGGATTGAAGATATTGGTAAGATGAAGGTTGATGTAGCCTCATATCAACTATTAAATAAATATGAGGAACTTCAGATAGATCCTGTAGCAAAATATATAAATGAAGAAAATGGGAAAATTTTGGTCCAAGGATCGGATATTATAATCGATGCTACAGATAATTACGAAAGCAGAGCGGTAATTGATTCAGTTTCAAAAGAGTTCTCTATTCCCATGGTATATGGTGGTTTGTATCGTTTTGAGGGGCAGGTATCTATTTTTAATTATCAAGGAGGACCAAGTTATAGGGATATCTTTCCAGAAGCGGCTTTTGAAAAAGGAGTTTGTAGTGATGCAGGTGTCATTGGAATGCTACCAGGAATTATCGGAAACATACAAGCTTTGGAGGCAATAAAAATATTAGTTGGAATTGAACCTAATTTATCTGGAAACCTATTAATGTATGACGGTCTATCACACAAAACAACTACGATTAAATTGAAAAAGAAAATATGAAAATTAAAGTAAAATGTTTTTCACAGGTAAAATATGCTATTGAGAAAGATCAATTAATAATTAACCTGCGAGAAGGAAGCGACACATCTGATATTGAAGAAATAATTCGAGAGAAAGCAAAAGGAAGATTGGATGGCGTTAGGTTGAGAACTGCTCTAAATAAGGTCTATATCACAAATCCAGTAGTGGTCAAAGATGGTGATGAAGTTGCATTTATTCCGCCAGTGCAAGGGGGTTAAAATGATTATTACTAAAATTATTTCAGAGAAAATTAAAACATTTCCTAGCCGGAATGATCGGTCTGATGAAGGATCAGAATTGGTTTTTAATGGACGAGTTCGAGGTGTAGAGGATGGCAGGCCAATTCTTTCATTGGATTATGAGTACTATCAAGGAATGGCAGAGACTCAGCTTAAGCAATTAGCGGAAGAGACAGTAAAAAAATTTCCTATCCGTGATTTGTTATGCCAACATAGAGTTGGTCAGGTCAAGGTTGGAGAAACTAGTTTGCACGTGGTAATTTGGTCGAAGCATCGTGAGGAGGGTTTAAACGCAATTACTTACTTTATTTCAGAATTGAAAAAGCGTATCCCAATCTGGAAATGGGCCATTCTAAAAAATGGTGATAGAATTCCTAGTATGTGCAGTCATTAAGTTAGTCTTTAAAATGGATTAATTAAATCAGAGTATATGCCAAATCAAATTAAATACAGATTTTTGCTATCAACGAATCACAAGAAATACTACCTGATTTGATTTATCTTTTCAATTTCATGGATTTAAGAATGGAGACTTTGTAGTGCAAGTTGGGGGCTTAATCCTTGCTGCAGGAAACTCAAAAAGGATGGGGGATAAAAACAAGTTACTTCTTAAGTTTAGATCTGAACCGATTATTAAACAAGTTTGCAGAGTGGCACTTAATACAAATCTGGAACCATTATATGTGGTAACTGGTTTTCAGAAAAATCTCATTGAAAAAGTGATACCTCCAAAAATTGATAAGATTATATACAATACGAATTGGATTTCAGGTATGGCTAGTTCTATTTATGCTGGTTTATCGTGCATGCCAAATAGTGTTAGTGGCTGCATGATAATACTTGGAGATATGCCCTTGATTAAAATTGAGACTATTAATTTACTTTTATCAGAATTTAAAAAACATTTATATGAAAAAATCGTTTTCCCAATGTATAAAAAAAATCAAGCAAACCCCGTAATCTTTCCTAATTTTTTTTTCCCTGACATCCTAGCCTGTAATGGTGACAATGGCGCCAAAAAAGTTTTGATGAATTTCCCAGATAAAAGTATTGGAATTCCAATTGAATCCGATGAGGTGATACTTGATTGCGATACGGATGATGATTATTTTTTAATTAATACGAAAATGTCTTAAAATGTCTAAACACAATGATCTAATTCAAAAGATGGCCATGCTTGAGAAAAATGAAGTACCGTATGCTATCGCTACAGTCTTCAGTGTATCAGGATCTTCTTCAGGAAAAATAGGGGATAAAGCACTTTTTGATAAAGAAGGGCAAAGAATCATTGGATACATCGGTGGCGGTTGTATTGAAAACAGAGTTGCTGGAACAGCAAAAGAATCTTTAATGGATGGTCTTCCAAGAACTATTGAGATAGATTTAGATAGTGATGAAATGGATATGGGCATCCCCTGTGGAGGATATATGTCAGTTATTGTAGAGCCTCAAATCTTAGCACCAACCATTCTGATTAGGGGTATGGGAGCAGTAGTAGAAATTTTATGCCAAATTGCAAATTTATTAAAGTTTAAGGTTATAGTACAGACATCTGACAAAGAAAAGGAACGCTATCCTGATGCAGCCAATGTAATTACTGAACCATTAGAGATTGAGGATATAGACTTTAAGGTGGATTATTTTATACTAGCGACTCACCACAGAAATGATGATCAAATTACACTTGAAGCGCTTAAAAAAGGTATTAAGTACGTCGGAGTCATTGCCAGTATAAAAAAAACACAAATTATTTTATCATTTTTAAAAAATAATGGCATAAGTGATGAAGAGCTAGACAGTCTCCATTCACCCACGGGACTTGAGCTTAAGGCAAAAACTCCAGAGCAAATAGCTTTGAGTATAATGTCAGAAATTGTTATGCTATCTAATAATGGTACAGGGAGACAAATGAGAGAACTAAATCTGGGTAAATAAAATTTTTCTCTAAATTGTAAATCACTTTTTATAAATAAATTATTCGATGCAAAAACCCATCTATCTAGACAATCAGGCCACTACTCCAGTAGATCCTGCTGTGGTAGAAAAAATGTTGCCATTTTTTCAGGAGGATTTTGGTAATCCAGCGAGCGTACACCACGTATATGGGAGACAGGCAAAAGAAGCGGTTGAAAGGTCAAGAGGAATTTTGGCAAAAGGAATCAATGCAGCTTCCAGAGAAATTATTTTTACAAGCGGTGCAACCGAAGCAATTAATCTCGCTATAAAAGGGGCCGCAGAGAACTATGAAGGTCAAGGGAAGCATATTATCACACAAGCTACCGAGCACAAGGCCGTTCTAGATACTTGCAAAACACTTAAGAGAAAAGGTTGGAAGATTACTATTTTGCCCGTTGACAGTATGGGTAATGTAGACCCTAGTTCTGTTCTCAATTCTATCGATGATGATACTATTTTAGTTGCAATTATGCATGCAAATAATGAAATAGGAACAATCCAGCCAATAAAAGAGATCGGGTCTATTTGCCGAGAAAAAAACATTATGTTTATGGTTGATGCATGCCAAACTTTTGGTAAAGTGACCATTGATGTGGAAAAAATGAATATTGACCTTTTAGCTGCAACTTCTCACAAAATATACGGACCAAAAGGCATTGGTTTTTTATTCGTAAGGCAGAAGGGACCAAAAATAAAATTAAAAATGCAAATTGATGGGGGAGGTCATGAGAGAGGTTTTAGGTCTGGCACTCTCTCTGTGCCTCAGATCGTTGGTTTTGGGAAGGCATATCAAATAATGGAAAATTCTAGGGACGTAGAAAATAATTATTTAATGAACTTGAGAGATCGTCTAAAAAATGGGATAATAAGAATTCATTCTGAGGTTATGGTAAATGGCGACCCCGATAATTGTTTACCCCATAATCTTAATCTCTGTTTTCCTGGGCTTGATGGAGAGACATTAATAATGAGGATGAAAGGGATAGCTTGTTCTATGGGATCCGCTTGCAGTGGCCAAAGTTTGGAACCTTCTCATGTGATAAAAGCAATTGGGAGAGAAACTGAATTATCACATTCTGCAATACGATTTAGTCTAGGAAGATTTAATCGCAAGGATGATATTGACACAGCAATACAAGAGATAAACAACGTGGTATCATATCTTAAAAAGAAAAAAGATATGAGAAAAAATAAAATGCAAAAAAACCTTCAATTTTAATGATATAATTATTTCTGAGATTAAACTTATGATTACAAATGATGCAGTTATTCTGGGTATTTTATTATTGATTCTATCGTTTATTTTTCAGACTGCTAGGAGTGATAATAGAATCTGGAAAAAATTTTATAAATATGTCCCTACATTATTGCTATGCTACTTTTTACCTTCTTTGCTCAATACATTTGGTATAGTTTCAGGAAAAGAATCAAAACTATATTTTGTTGCATCAAGATATTTGTTACCTGCTAGTCTTGTGTTATTGACCATAAGTATTGATTTAAGAGAAATTCTCAAACTGGGTGCAAAATCTCTGGTCATGTTTTTCACAGGTACAATTGGAATCATTTTTGGTGGTCCGCTTGCCCTACTTTGTTTATTGTTTTTTTCTCCAGATCTACTAACAATCAATGGTTCTGATTCTGTTTGGCGTGGTTTCACAACAGTCGCAGGAAGTTGGATTGGCGGTGGCGCTAATCAGGCTGCAATGAAAGAAATATTTAATGTTAGTGATGATTTGTTTTCATCTATGGTAGCTGTAGATGTAGTGGTTGCCAATGTTTGGATGGCATTTTTATTGTATGGGGCGGGGATCTGTGAAAAAATTGATAAATGGACAGGAGCTAACACTGCATCTATTAGAGATATGAAAGAGAAAATGGAGAAATATGAATTAAAAATTACTCGATTGCCGAATTTCTCTGATACTATATTTGTGATGGCAGTTGCATTTGGAATATCAGGATTAGCGCATTTTCTGGGAGATGTAATTGCACCTTTTATCAGCAGAAACGCCCCATATCTTTCCAAATTCAATCTAACATCCAGTTTTTTTTGGTTGATCATTATTACTACCACTATTTCCATTATTTTATCATTTACACCAGTTCGAGAAATCGAAGGAATTGGTGCATCAAGATATGGAAGTCTTTTTTTATATTTACTTGTTGCTACAATTGGTATAAAGATGGATGTATTTGCTGTTTTGGATAATCCCATTCTTTTTATCGCAGCATTTATCTGGATTGCCTTTCACGCAATCTTATTATTAGTTGTAGCACATATGATAAAAGCGCCATTTTTTTTCTTGGCCGTTGGAAGCCAGGCCAATATTGGAGGTGCTGCGTCAGCTCCAATTGTAGCATCGGCATTCCATAAATCTTTGGCTCCTGTAGGTGTTTTACTTGCGGTTATGGGTTATGCAGTTGGGACATATGGTGCTTGGTTGTGTGGTGTGATGATGAGCGCTATTTTTTTATGATTATAATACTAGTCTACATTTTATTTATAAGCGAATTGCATGCCTGTTGGATATGGGCTGTTTCAGTAAAAGGGGACTCATCCACATCGGAATTGAATAATACTGAAAAAGGACTAGTTCTTGAGCAGCTGGAGTCTTTTTATAATCAGTCACAATATGCTCCAGATGGTTGGGCCTTTGTAGGTTATTCAAATATTATGAAAGATTCTATAGACTTAATATTTAGATCAGAAAGATCTGCATATCAAGACTCCTTGAGCTATTGGAACAGAGCAAATAGTATATTGTACGAAAGAGAAAACTCAATTGTTATGGGGCACATAAGGATTGCCACATCAGGAGTAAGTGGTATACCAAACCCACATCCATGGATTTATCAAGATAGCGTAGCATATTCTCTGGCTCACAATGGCACTATTGATAAAAATTTGCTTCGAGGACTAATTACTAATGGAGGGTCCGATAACTCATGGTTGATAAGTAACCCACCCCAGACTTTTGGAATTCAAAGCTGGCAGGATCATGAAGGCTGGGAGAACGTAGTTGATTCTGAGTTGATTTTACTTTACATAATTCAGCAAATAAATTTAGTTGGCTCAGTACTTGAGGGACTTGAGTCAGCTTTATCATCCCTATTGAACGCTGGAGTATCACCTTGGCAATTGAATTTAGTTTTCTCTGATGGTCAAAACTTATATTCCTATGGAGCGAGTGGGGGACTATATTTTGCTGAATCGGAATCACACTTCTCAGTAATGTCGTCGCCCCCGACCAGTATTTCTTCGTCAACATTGGAATGGGAAAGCATATCAAACGGAGAGTTGCTTGTTTTTGGTGATAGCGAACTGGTTCATTATCCAAATTTTGCTAGCATAAATGATGCGAGTTTAAATAATACACTGGTGGCCTATTCGGTAATTAAGACTTATCCAAATCCATTTAACAATAATGTAAATATTCATTACAGCACAGTAGGCATTTCAGAACCAGAACTCATCATCTTTAATGTTTTAGGAGAGACCGTTTACAAAGAAATAATCTTACCCAATATAAATAACGTGGGTAACACAAGTTGGTCGCCAATTGGATATAGGGGAAATAACTTGGCATCAGGTACATTTATTGTAACAATCAGAGGAAAGAATGGTCACATTAGTAAAAAGATTCTCTTTATGAAATAATAATAATTGTGTAGATTAATTGGTTTATTTTTTTGTAAATAAATGTGTCATTCATTAAAACCACTTTGGGGGCAAAAACTTGGCTGAGTCTAAATTAGATAATATCAAAGAAGAAACGATAGAAAAAGAAGTATTACAGGCTGAAAAAGAAGTAAAAGAACAGAAAAAAAAGAAACAAAAAGTAAGCAAGGTGAATAGTGGGAGTATCAGTATGTATCTTGCAGAAATAGGTAAGTTTGAACCTCTGCCCCCCCAGAGAGAAGTTGAATTGGCCATCCGTATTCAAGAAGGTGACGAACGAGCAATGAAAGAGCTTGTTGAGGCCAACTTACGTTTTGTTGTATCAGTTGCAAAAAAATACCAAGGAAATGGACTCTCACTTGCTGATATCATAAATGAGGGCAATATGGGCCTAATCAAAGCAGCAAAACGGTTTGACCACACCCGAGGTTTTAAATTCATTTCATATGCTGTATGGTGGATACGTCAATCAATTTTACAAGCTCTTGCTGAGCAATCGAGATTAATCAGACTTCCCCTAAATAGAGTTGGAACCATAACAAAGATCACTAGGGCAGCTGAAAAATTAGAATCAGAAGTCGAGAGGCAACCAAAGGGTAATGAAATCGGTGCTCAGCTTGAAATGAGCGGGGATGAGGTCTTGATGGCTATGCAGTACTCGCGAAGACACAGTTCGCTTAATTCTCCATTTCAAGAGGGAGAAAATAGTAGTTTGCTTGATATTATTGAAGATTCTCAAGCAGAGGAACCTGAAACTCAGATTATGATGGAGTCAATGTCTGAAGAGGTGATGGCGGCACTTGAGACTTTATCAGGCAGAGAGCGAACAGTTCTTGAAATGTACTTTGGAATTAATAGGGATAGTGCAATGACCCTCAACGAGATAGGAGAAGAGTTTGACCTCACGCGTGAGCGTGTTCGTCAAATCAAAGAAAAAGCGATTCAAAGATTACGGCATCGTTCGCGTGCAAAGAGCTTAAGAAGGTACTTAGGTTAGTTTATACTTTTCTATATTTTGGGCTACCCCGCAGTCTCTCAAAATTCGTAAAATTAAAATAGGAATCGTTTCCTGCTAATTTCCCCCCTTTTTATTAAATTATATACGCTATTCTACTAAATTGAAGTCCTATTAAAAGGTTAAATATTACATAAGCTTATCTTTGGAGGGTATATGACTAGAAAGCCAGGATTTTGGATAGCTTTCACGCTTGTATTTGTAGGGTCTGTTACCTTTTTTATCAAAAATTACGACAAAGTTTTTCCTGTACTTTCTTTAGATATACGAATGAGCAGAGATATGGCTTTGGATGCAGCTGCAGAATTAAGTGAAAAATATAATTGGAAGCCTATTGATTATCGTACTGCTGTAACATTTTACTCTGATAGAGATTTGCAAACTTTTGTAGAGCTTGAAGGGGGGGGGCTAGAAAAATTTAAAACACTTTCTAAGGATAGTATTTATTTTCCGTACGGTTGGAAAGTCCGCCATTTTCAAGAGAAAGACCCAAATGAAATTCTTGTCTGGTTCACCCCATCAGGAATGCCCTATTCTTTTGAGCAAATCCTAAGTGAAGATGAGCCTGGTCCAGCTCTTGACCGAAAGTCTGCTTTTAGCATAGCGATGGGGAACATTAAAAAAGACTGGAAAATAGATATTAGTAATTTTAGTATTATTGATGAATCTGAAAAAGTGCAACCCAGCGGTAGAGTAGATCACACATTTACATACCAAAGAAATAATGTTGAGATAGGTGAAAATGGATTTTTGAGACTAAAACTCATTGTTAGTGGAGAAAGGTTAACTGGAGTAATTCATTATCCTCATATCCCTGAGGCTTTCCAAAGAAGATTTGAAGAAATGCGTTCAGCTAATAACACGATTGCATTTTCAGCAACAATGGGTGTTGTTTTCTTATATGGACTAGGTGGAATCATTATTGGAATTTTCTTTCTTTTGAGGGAGGGATTGGTCCTTTGGAAAGGAGCACTTCTCTGGGGTATATTTATTGCCTCGTTACAAACCTTATCCGAAATAAACTATTTACCCCTGATGTGGATGAATTATGATACATCCATTCAGCTTAATAGTTTTATAATTCAGCTAGTTTTTAGTTCATTAGTTAATCTACTTTTATTTTCAATTATATATGCTCTTTCATTTATTGCTGCAGAGAGTCTATCAAGAAAAGCATTTCCAAAGAGAATTCAATTCTGGCGTGTTTGGGATAAAAAGATAGGAGCATCTATACCCATATTGGGCCGAACAATTGGAGGATATTATTCTGCTGCAATTTTCTTAGTTTATATCCTTGTTTTTTATACATACACCCATGAAAATCTGGGTTGGTGGTCACCTGCAGATACAGATTATGACCCAAATATTTTAGCAGCATATTTTCCTTGGCTCAGCTCTATTGCAATATCTTTAGGTGCAGGTTTTTGGGAAGAATGCTTATTTAGGGCAGTCCCTCTTGCTGGCGCAGCTCTAATTGGAGATCGCTTTGGAAAACGTAACCTATTTATCATGATAGCAATGGGCGTTCAGTCAATTATTTTTGGTGCAGGACATGCCAATTATCCAGTTCAACCTGCATATGCGAGAGTAATTGAGCTTATTCTACCTTCACTGTTTTTTGGAGCGATTTACTTACGCTTTGGTCTGCTTGCGGGTATTATCATGCACTACGCAATTGATGTTGTACTTTTTTCATTACCCCTTTTCGTCGCTCAGGTTCCGGGTATATGGATTCATCGATTTTTTGTAATATTATTTTTGATGGTTCCATTATTAGTTGTCAGCTATCGGAGGATAGAGTCAGGAAAATGGTTTAGAATAATTGGTCCTATTTTGAATCAAGATTGGAGAGCTGTTAAGAATAAAACAGCCATAACTGAGGATGAATTACAAAATATAAATTTCACCAAAAAAAGCAAATATCTTTCAAAATATTTATTGACAATTTTTGGAGTATTGGGTTTATTTTTCTGGCTCTCTCAGATCACACTTAAAGGTGATCTTCCAAGCATGGAGATTTCAAAAAGCGATGCAGAGAAGATTGCAGCAGATGTACTGGCATCTTCAGGGTTTCTTCCCGATTCAGATTGGACACGGCATACAATACCTTTGGTCACTAATGATAAAAAATATCAATTTATTTGGCAGACCGCTGGGCCTGATATTTTCACAGGAATGATTGGTACTTATCTTCGCGAGCCGGTATGGCAGGTTCGATATCGACTTTACAAGGGAGATGTTGCATCAAGAGCCGAGGAGTATCTCTGTTGGATAAACTCTAGAGGTGAATCAGTTAGGATTATTCATACAATGGCAGAGGCGCAGAGGGCCAATTCCATTGATGAGAGCGAGGCTCGTGCTAAAGCTTTAGAATTTTTAGAAAACAGATATGCCTTAAATATCGAGAATCTAGTTGAGTTGGAAGCTAGATCAGAAAAAATGCCCTACCGAATGGACTGGACTTTTCAGTTTCAAGATACCTCTATCATTACACTTGAACAGGGTGAACTGAGGAATATTATAAAAATCTCTGGAGATAAGATTACAGATTTTGATCGTACCGTGCACGTACCAGAAGAGTGGACTAGAAAAGAAAACGAGAAGAATGCAAAGAATGAACCATTTAATTTTTTAGTTTTGTTTGTGATTATCTTCTCATTACTGACCGCAATTTTCTCTGGTATAATTCGCTGGAGTAAGAAAAAATTCCAAATTGAATTATTTATTAAATCACTTGTTATTTTGGTAGTCTTAAGTATTATTGGTACATGGAATAATTGGCCAAGTATCACATGGAATTTCTCCACTTCAGAACCTCTTGCTGATCAACTCTTTCAAGCTTTATTTAGTTCTGGATTATCGATTGTTTTTCTTAGTCTAGCTCAGGCTCTTTTAGCAGGTTCTACTCATAGTCTCATGCACTCCAGTATGCTGATCCAAAAATCATCAACCCCAATAAAGGGCGTTTTTATTGGATTATTTATCTCTGGTTCTGTGAAAGTTTTTGGAATTCCTTTCCCTGATTTGGAACCTCTCATTGGATATTGGTCTACCTTATCAGGCAGAAATGTGATTATTGGAACCATTTTACAAGGTATCTCGGGTTATATACAGTTAACACTGATTGCATTGGTGGCAATAACTGGAATCAGTGCATTAACAAATAACCTAACAAAAAATATCCCAATGGGAATAGCCTGTTTTTTTCTTCTTGGAATAGCTATGGCAAGTGGAATTGATGGATCTCTTGAATTAAAATCACTGTGGGTTGTTTTTGGAATTCTTTTTAGTGCTATGTTTTATATAATATATAATGATTTGATTAGCTTTCAGCCAGAAATCCTACCAATTATCACAGCTGTGATGCAAATTTTACCTATTGTGGCTAATGGCTTATTAGACTTGTATCCAGGAAATTTTTTTGGCTCAATCCTTGCCTCAATCTCAGTTGGAATTTTTTCTTACGGCTGGTACTTAGAACTATCTAAGCCACCAGCTATGAAAAATGAATGATAGTGGTACACCTTTTTCAAAGCAATGCATTTAAAATAGATAATTAATAATTTTAAATTTTTTTCGTTTTTCATTGAAATTAATAAAAATAAACAAAAATAAATATTTTCTGTTTTTGACTTTAGGATCTTTTTTGACTTCTGATTTAAAAGGTCAATTTCTGGATACAACTGATCCTCTTCCAATAATGGATTTTCCAGTTGCTAAAATACGATCTGGTCTATATTCAATTGATGGTAATTTTAGATTAAAAAATAAGAAAATATCTGGTATTGCAGTTCGTATTAAAGCAAAAACTATTGAAAGTTTTGTACTAAAAATTTCAGAAAGTAAAGAGGTCTCATCCTTGCTTGATGAGATCATGTTTTTCCCAGAACCTTTTTCAGATAGAATTATTGCTGTTTATAGGCCACCCAAGTCTTTTTACGCAGATTCTGTAATCTATGATATCAAATCACGCAATTATATAAAAATTTTATCCATTGGTATATTTAATTTAGAGGAAAAAGAAAATCTTACTTTTGATGAGAGTATTAAAAGATTAGATCATTTCTCAAATATTCAAAAGCCCACTGTAATTAGTCGATCATCGTGGGATGCGGATCCACCAAAATCCAACTATAATTATCATCCATATTTTGATAAACTAACTCTTCACCACGCTGCTGGTTGGCAAGCATGGACTATTGAAGAGGGTAAAAAGCAAGTGAAAGCAATCCAGGAATTTCATCAAGCAGGTAGAGGATGGAATGATATTGGATATCATTTTGTTGTAGACATGGGTGGGAACATATACCAAGGGAGACCAGAGACTGTTATCGGAGCGCATGTGGGTGGTGCAAATACGGGAAATATTGGAGTCTGTATTTTAGGTTGTTACCATCCTCCAGAGACTAATTGGTCATGCTTTGATGTCATGACTAAAGACACCGAAAACGCCTTGGTTTATTTATACTCCTGGATTGCAGATTCCTATAATATTGACCCCAATGTATTATTGGGTCATCGTGATTATTTTGGTACGACCTCTTGCCCTGGAAATAATATATGGCCGGCTATTTCATCCTTGAGGGAGGAAATTGTTCTATTTATTTCGGGTGGTGGTCCGCCCTTATCCTTTCGCTTATTCGCAAACTACCCAAACCCTTTTAACTCCCTAACAAATATTTCATTCCAGTCCATGGGGAGACAAACTGCAAGAATAATGATTGCAGATTTGCAGGGAAGAATAATTAGTTCTATCAATAGTCGTTATACTAATTACGGGAAAAATATCATTCAATGGAATGGTTTAGATAAGCACGGTTTGGAAACCCCATCAGGAGTTTATTTTTATACAGTAACAATCGGAGAGGAAAAAAGAAACGGGAAAATGTTACTAATAAAGTAAATTCATTTTTGAAAAAGAATATGAGAAAGTATTTTGTATGTATGATTGAATTGGACCCTGTAGTATCTGAAAAGATTAAGTTCCGTTAAAAAAACCCTAAGTTTTCAAGAGGGAATCCATGTGTTCACACAGTAGAATCAACTAGAAAACCATCACTTAGGTTTGAGCAGTATAAGGAAGGATACATTAGAAATAGAATCCGTGATTGGTCCAAAACTGCGAAAAGCAGGTTTAGGAGCATGGTGTAACTAACATTACAACTTTACTTTTTTAAAATAATTTTTAAAAAAATTGGTTAAATAGAAAAAAATAAAATTATTTTTGGTATACTTATAATAGAAAAAAAATTATGGCTGATAAACAAACAAGCCTTGAAGATTTGAAATCCCAGGTTAAATCATTTGTTGATGAAAGGGAATGGAATCAGTTCCATAGTCCTAAAAATTTGGCAATGTCACTATCTATTGAGTCAGCAGAACTGATGGAACTTTTTCAGTGGTTAGATCTCAATGAGTCTATTGAGGCTATGAAAAAAGGGAAACTAAGGGATGATGCTTTAGATGAGATTGCAGATATTATTATTTATGCCATTGCATTTTGTAATAGCAATAATGTTGATATTTCAGAAGCTGTGAAGAATAAAATGAAAAAGAATATTAAAAAATATCCCTCTGATAAATTCAGGGGACATTTTTAATCAAGTATTACAGTGAAGAAATATTTCTTTAGAATAGTTCTAAACTTGATCTTAGTCAATCCATAACGAAAATTTTCTTTTATAATAGTACTTATAGATTTGTAGTCATAACAAGATACACCAAGTTTCAATTTTTTGTGTGCCAATAGGCAATGCCCATAAAAATAAATTGCATTGGAAGTCTCCCCCAGGCAATGAGGAGTGGTATATTTAATGCATCACCACTTGTGATTGCTAAGTAGATGTTTGCAGGTTATATAGTAATTAACAAAATAATTAATCCCCATCTGACAAAGAACCTAGTTGAGGGTAAAATAAGTAAAACTCCAAATAAAATCTCAAGGAAACCGCTTACATAAACTGCAGTATATTTGAATGGTAAAGGTGGTGGAACAATCTTCAGATACCGTTCCGGACGCAAAAAATGGTCAACCCCCGTAGTAGTGTAAAATAATGCCATTATGATTATACTGACATATTTTATAACAGCATTCAAACTAATCAAGACTGATTGTCTCTGATTTAAAAGAACTAGAGTAGGTTATGCTAGATGCAAAACTGGTATCTTGGTCTTCATATCCTATCGAGAAATCATTTGCCTTTAAAATCACTTGCCCAAATGTAAAATCCTCAAGCTCTATATTATCATCGAGCTGAAATCCTTCCAGCGAACAGTCACTAGTGCCGAAGTTATATATTTATATGTAATCCTCTGGGTTTCTTGATGTATGGCTTCCATTGATGTAAACAACACCTAAGGTGCATGGTGGAGTCTGACTTTTTCCCAGTGTCATAAAAAAAATGCTAACATTATTTGTGTAAAAAATCCTTTGGTTGAAATCAATTAAAAAATATCACTTTACTAATTTTATTATTCCATTAATCGAATTATTGCTGAGTTAAAATTAGATATAGAATTTTCAGATGATTTAAAAACTTGTTCTTAGTTGAGTTGAAATAGTTTATGTATAAAATACTTAAAAATTGAGGGTATTAGTTTTTAAGGCATACGTATTTTATCGATCATTTTACTTACATTTTCTGGTACAGGAGGATTACGCTTTGCTACCAAAAAAGCTACTGCGAAGTTTACAAATGCACCTACTGCCCCGAAAGCATTTGGTTCAATACCAAAGAACCAATTAGGTTTCATATTGCCCAAGAAAGATGTTGACTCAATAAACATAAACCCTTTATGTTGAAATACATAAAACAGAGTAATGCTAATTCCTGCAAGCATACCTGCTATAGCACCTTCCTTGTTCATTTTTTTTGAAAAAATTCCCAACATTAATGCAGGAAATATTGAAGAGGCTGCAAGGCCAAAAGCAAGAGCAACCGTTCCAGCAGCAAAGTCTGGAGGATTAAAACCAAAGTAGCCCGCAACAGCAATTGAACCTGCCATAGCGATTCGACTTGCCTTAAGTTCTTGATTTTCGGAAATATTTGGCCATAGAACACCTTTCATAAGATCATGAGATATTGACGAGGAAATTGCAAGTAGAAGGCCTGCTGCGGTAGAAAGGGCAGCAGCAAGACCCCCTGCAGCCACTAGGGCAATTATCCAATTGGGAAGATCCGCAATCTCGGGGTTTGCAAGAACCACAATATCTCGATCTACCTTAATCATTTCATTACTATCGTTACCATTGTATTGAATTAGGCCATCATTATTTTTATCCTTAAATTTTAACAACCCTGTCTTCTCCCAGTTTTTAAACCATGATGGTCTATCACTATATCTAAGATTTTTCAGTTTTTCAGGTTGCTCAATTGTATTAACTAGGTTGAAGCGTGCCATTGCGGCAACAGCAGGAGCTGTCGTATATAAAATAGCGATAAAAAGAAGGGCCCACCCCGCAGAAGAACGTGCAGCTTTAACAGATGGAACAGTAAAGAAACGCATAATCACGTGCGGAAGTCCTGCTGTACCTATCATTAGGGAAAGGGTGAAGAAAAACATATTAAACAAGCTTAGTCTTGCATTTGTAGTGTACTCATGGAATCCTAAGTCTTTTAATATTAAATCTAATTTATCAAGTAAATATGTCCCGTCACTCAATTTGTCTCCAAGACCGAGCTGAGGTATTGGATTTCCTGTTAGCATGAAAGAAATAAAAATTGCAGGAATAGTGTAGGCTATAATCATTATGATATATTGAGCTATCTGCGTATATGTGATACCTTTCATCCCACCCATCACCGCATAAAAGAAAACAATGATCATTCCTACAGTTAGTCCTTTATCATAGTCAACCTCTAAGAACCTAGAAAAAGCAACTCCGATCCCTTTCATTTGTCCAATTACATAGGTTATAGATGCAATAATCAAGCAGATAACAGCAACAAATCTTGCTGTCTTCGAATAATATCTATCACTTATGAATTGAGGGACCATAAATGAGCCATGTTTCCTTAAATAGGGAGCTAATAAAAGAGCCAGCAAAACATATCCTCCTGTCCATCCCATAAGAAAGACTGACCCCCCGTAACCATAGAAAGCGATTATACCTGCCATTGATATAAATGAAGCAGCAGACATCCAATCTGCCGCAGTAGCCATTCCGTTCGCAATAGGATGGATACCACCACTAGCGATATAGAATTCTTCAGTGTTCTCCGCTTTAGCCCAAAAAGCTATTCCTATGTAAATTGCGAAAGTTGTACCAACAATTATAAATGTTAGAGTCTGTAAATCCATTAACTTTATTTTGTAATTAGTAATTAATTATTTGATATATTTTTCATCTAATTTTTCAATTTCTCTTGCGTAATAAAAAATGAGAGCAACAAAAGTAAATATGGAGCCCTGTTGTGAAAACCAGAAACCAAGCTTGTATCCACCGATTCTTATTGTATTTAGAATATCTACCAAAATGATACTGAATCCAAAGGATACAGTAAACCATACAATTAGACACTTAAAAATAAGTGATATATTCTCTGTCCAATAGCTGTTATCTTTTCCCATAAAATTTTAATTACTGTTTTTATTTCAACAGTATCTGCTATGTTATATTATTTAAATCCTTGAACCTGCAAAATCTCTTTTGAGCTTTTATTTTGTAAAAATGCAATTATTTTAAGGTTTTTTATATCCCAATCTACTTCAGTCCAGCTAGTCTCTTGATTGTTTTGAGGGTAATTATTTGGCATCTCCCATAAGTAAGATTTTGTATACTCTTTATTTTCTAGTGATAGTAATTCTCCCTCAAGGCCATCATTAATCCACCCTAGGAAAACACCTTCGTGATGCTTTTGGCCGTTGTAACCTTTATAATTAACACTATCGAGAGTAGCTGCTATGAAAAGGTATAGAGAGTTTTCCTGACTTAGGTCTGTACTACTACTTATGCTTACACGCACCTGTGCAATAGGTCCATCTATTGATGAACCCTCAAGATTAATAGATACAGGAGTTTTTTGGTCCATTTGATAAGAATACATATTCTGACTAACTGAGGAGTATTGACCATTGGTATAAACAGTTGGGACACCACCTACATTGTACCATTCGCCTTGTCCTCCCTCGCCGAATCTAATATAACAAAAATCCTCTTCAGCGGTTCCTCCTCTTAAAAATTCGTACAATGGATCTCCAGCTGATGGATGGTAGGTGTGGTAATTTATAATAAACCATTTTTTGGTTACATCAGAACCAACGTAGTTTTGATGGTATGGGTTAAAATAGCTCACAAGGAGACTATCGCTTAAAGGGCAATAAGGACATTTTGTTGATCCAACGAATTCGGTTAAAACATTTTTTTCTACATCTTTGCTTAGTCCAGGTCCTGTCTCAACCCAATTGTTATAAAAGTTTTGTTCAGTGTTATCAGAATCACCACACGCAAAAAACCCAATACCCAATAAGAAGACAAATAAAATTATTTTTGCCAAATCTTTGATGATAATTACCTTTCCCAAAAAATTAAAAGAACAGTATACTTTATGCACCTATTCATGGAATATACTAATCAATAAAAAAATAAATAATGTAATTATGATAAATTTTTTTCTGTTATGGTAAATACCAAAAACAATTCAATTAGAGTTTTGATTTCATTAAAAATCGTTATCGGTTTTTTTATCTTATCGAATTTATCGAACTTCAAAAATAATATTATGGCCAAAAATCTTAATCTACCATTTTATTTTAATATGCCGGACACTACTATAAATGTTAATTCAGATACTACAATTAATTTTTCAGGATTTATAAAAAATGAATCAAATGAAACTTTAAACCTAAAAATTATTAGAACTTTAAATTCTACTCCAGAAAGTTGGTCAACTTCAATCTGTGTAAATTTTCTATGCCTTTCTGAGACTGTGGATACAATACTATCATTAATATCTCCAGATGATTCTTTGCAATGTGGAGTTTTAGTTAATGTGATAGGAGTGGGTTTGGGGAATGTAAAGTTAGATATATCAAATACTGAAGAGCCTAATGATAACATATCTGTTAATATTAGTGCCAATTTCTTAAGTGACTTAGAAACTTTTAATCAAAGTTTTACGGTAGAGAAAAATTATATAAACCAGAATTATCCGAATCCATTTAACTCGGAAACGTTAATTAAATATAACCTGCCAAATAAATCTTTTGTTGATATAGCTATTTTTGATATAGTGGGAAGAAGTATTCGTAGTTTTAGTCAAAAGGGTAAAGATCCTGGGACTTACATATTCCGTTGGGATGGCTTAGATGAATCTTTGAGACCTGTAAAATCGGGGATTTACATAATATTAATTAAATCTAATTATTTTCAAGAGAGTAAGAAAATGACATTTGCAAAATAAAATTTCAATTTTGTTACACTATTTTGAAAATATCATCATGTTTTTTGGCAGTGTACGCAAGACTAAAAGTGTGCATAGACCCAACAAAATTGCTCCATTAAGAACATGGAGGCTAGTAATGTAAGGTGACCTTTCTGTTAGAACAGTAAAAACTCCCAAGCTGACTTGGACTAAAACTGTTAACATTATCATCCATATCGATTTTGAGATATTTTTTTTATTAGTTGTTTTCAGATGAAAATAGAAAAAACAGAATACTACTATAGTTAT
>MDTA01168884.1_pt1 | contig 27640 bp, 26 predicted proteins | sample 811151 | NCBI WGS metagenome assembly MDTA01 (sample SAMN05326648, study PRJNA326480) | marine metagenome | isolation source: seawater | place: Indian Ocean: South | collected 2010 | reverse complement strand
TCGGTTGATCCAAAGCGGCATTCCGTAACCGTGCTTTGACAAGGGGCTTTCACCACGACCGAAAATTACGGGTCCCGGGTTTATGTGTCCGGCGCTTTGCACCAAACCATTTTCGTAAACCAGCATTGGGCCAACTATTCCACTGTCTTCGTGTTCGAGGTGAGCGACGAGCGTTTGGATCCAATCCTCTGAGACGGGTTCTATGTCGTCATTTAAGAAAATCAGGACTTCACCGGAGGCTTTAACGGCGCCAAGATTACATTTCGCAGCGAAGTTAAATGGGTGGGGGAAAGGAATTGTTGACACGTCAAGGTTCGCAAGCGTCCGAGGGATTGCGTCAGACGGGGTCTCGGTGTCACTTACAACGAGAATCTCCAAGTCAGGATATGTGCGATGCCGGCTAAGAGCCATCAAGAGATTTTTGACAAAGGGCATCTGTAGCCCAAAAATTGTCCCAGCTGTGCCACGTGTTGGAATGATGATGCTGACTTTTGGAGATGAGGAGGGGAATCTCTTCACCCGATGGAACATCTCCCCAGCCGCAATCACCTCTCCGTTGATTTTCCGTCGACGGACTGCATCTTGGATTACACGGCGACCGGCATCAACCGCCTCGGGTTTTTCTGTGACGGCTGTTGCAGTGGATCCTGGAATTGCTCGCCATTGATATAGGGGAACAGCAATGTGAACGACGCTAGATGCCAATTCTGTTACCCGGAGAACGAGGTCGTGGTCTTGCGCTCCGTCATATTCTTCGCGATAGCCGCCGACCTGTTGAACAAGAGCTCGGTCGAAGACAGATAGGTGGTTGCAATAGTTTTGGCAAAGGAGTCTTTCAGGAGACCATTCAGGCTTCTGGAGGTACTTAAGGAGCCTTCCCCGACCATTGATTACCTCTTCGTCGGAGTAAAGAAATTGCGCTTCTGGCGACCGTTTGACAGCTTCAGAAACTAACTCAAGAGCTCTTTTCTTCAGTCGGTCATCGTGATCAAGAGGCACAAGAAAGCGCCCTTTGGCGAGGCTCAAAGCGTCATTTGAAGTAACTGATATCCCACCGTTTGTGTCTCGTCGACGAGCGGAGATCCGTCGGTTAAACGATGCCAGAATTCGAATTATCGGCCAGATGAGCCTCTTTGTTGACCCGTCGTCAACAATGCACCATTCCCAGTCCCGAAATGATTGTTTCCGAACCGATTTCGCACACTTCAAGAAATCGCGGTACCTCGGATTGTAGACAGGGGTAATGATTGAAAACTGGGGGGAATACTCCCGGGAAGACGGCGCGGGGTCGGTTGTAGCTCTCTTTTTCGGCCCAGTGCTTTCCAGGCCTTTTTCTGTGCTCATTTATCGACTGATTCCGCGTAACTTTCGGAAAAGGACACGAATAGCCCTCGCCAGAACCCATCTCAATCCAAGTTCACGCTTGCATTGTTCTAACTCCGCTTTCGTTTGGAGGAATTCTGCATCAACATGTACGGCTTGATCAATCGAGCGAAGAAGAGCTAACTCGAGTTCTTCTCGCGAAAGTTCCTTAATTTGCTCGCTTATGTGCCCTCGACCAGATCCGCCCGGTGGCGAATTCTCGGGGGGGCTTGAATCCGAGGTCGGAAAGGCGTTGTCTAGTTGCAACTTTTTTCTCCAGACGCATTTGCGAGGTCGCTCAATACCGAAATGACTCTAGTGCTTTTTTGAGGCCGGCGCTCGGACAAAAATTTGACCCAAGCCTCTGGCGGCCTACCTGTCCGCATCATTGGAACGACATTGGATTTCAATGTCATTAACAATCAGAGAAGCACTTTGGCGAGTGTTCTCCACTCGTCGAGAGGTGGCTTATCTGGGGTGTCTGTGATGACCTGAACGCAGACATGATCCGCACCAGCATCATGATGCTCCGCTATTCGAGCGGCGATCTGATCCTCCGTGCCCCAAGCAACGATGGCGTCGACGAGTCGGTCACTTCCGCCATCAGACCAGTCGCTTTCTTCAAAGCCGAGTCGAGCCAAGTTGTTGTAGTAGTTAGGCAGGCCAAGGTAGATCTTCATACCTGCCCGAGCAATACCGCGAGCTTCATCCGGATCTGTTGATAGCACCACCATTTGTTCTGGTGCGAGTAACGCGTCGTTACCCATCGTTTCGCGTGCAATTGCGGTGTGCTTTGGCGTCGTGAAATACGGGTGGGCACCATTTGCCTGTGTCGCCGAAAGTTCCAACATCTTTGGCCCTAGAGCTGCGAGTAACACGCCAGGTTCAACTGTGGGTTGAACAGCCATGAATCGTGCTTTCGCCATTCGTTCGAGATAGTCGACCATGTACGTGTAAGGCTTCGAATAGTCGTGCTTACGCACACCGGCGACAAGATGTGCATGGCTTACACCGAGGCCCAACAAAAACCTGCCTGGGAAGGCCTCGGCGAGGGTTCGTTGGCCGGCAACCATTGTCATAGGGTCACGGGCGTAGATATTTGCGATACCGGTAGCGACAACGATCCGCTCGGTCGCACTCAACAATATGCCGGCATGAGCGAATGGGTCACGCCCAACCGCTTCTGCGAGCCACAGCGACCCATAACCAAGCGCCTCAGCTTCTTGAATTGCCTCTCGAGCCTGAGGTGAAGGCAGCGAATCGATGCCGCCATACCAAAGTCCAATTCGTCCCATGTCTTCTTGAGGTCGTGCCATGTCATCGAGTCTGACCGATAATCGCCCTGGAAATCTGGTCGAACGACATGACAATCTGCCACGACATCCCTTCGACACCGAGAACATGTATTCCATCTGCGACGATCAGGTTCTGAGCGAAAACATGTCTTCTTCACCAACAACCGATTCAGGTGTCTCAAACCGGGTACTCACGCTGGCCACTCTGCCGCTATACCTCGGGGGATTTCTGGGGCCATTCGGCACGATGATGGTCATCTCCATCTATCCCGAACTGCGGGAAAGCTTCAACGCCTCAACTCAAGCGGTGAACTGGGCGTTTAGCGGCTACATGATTCCGTTCGCGCTGCTCCTCACCGTGTCGGGGACCATCGGTGAACGATTTGGTCGACGACGAGTGATTCGCGCCACCTTCATTACCTACGCGCTGGCATCGGTACTGTGCGTAGTCGCCCCGACTCTCGCGGTGTTCGTCGCCGGTCGCCTGTTGCAAGGCGCAGCGAATGCGTTCATCACGCCGCTCCTCATTGCCGGCTTGAGTGAAGTCATCGACCCATCTCGCCTCGGCCGTGCCGTTGGTGTGTACACAGGTTTTCAGGCAATCGGTGGGGCAGCGGCACCATTTGCCGGTGGCGTTGCCGCTGCGTTCAATTGGCGTATCGCATTCGCCGTCATCGCAGTTGTCGGCCTCGTGCTCGCAACGCAACCTCCACAAGGTGAACCACGTCCGGCAGCGGCAGCACCACCAATTAAGCCTCTCCTTAAACCTCGAATGATTTTGCTATGGGTAGCTGCGCTCACGGCCGCTGCAGGCCCAGCCGGTTTACCGATGATCGTTGGCCTCTATCTGCGAGATGAGCTTTTCATTTCGTCGACCGCCACTGGTTTCATTTTGTTATTCGGTGGAATCAGCGGAGCGATCGCAGGACCAATTTTTGGTCAACTTCTCGATAACTGGGGGGCGAGGCGATCATCATTTGTCGCCTGTCTCTCGTCGTTGGCATTTTCGCTTCCACTCGGGTTGATCACCGGAGCATGGGTCTTCGCCGTCGCCTGGACGATCGTTGGTGCACTCGTCGGATTCATCGTGGTGATCTTGCAAAACCTCGCAGCAATCGCTGTTCCCGACAACCGTGGCGGTGCGCTGTCATCGGTACTGTGCTTCCGGTTTGTCGGCCACGGACTCGGTCCGTTGCTATGGGTGCCGATGTTTGCCTGGAGCCCATCGTGGACGTTCGTGATCGCGTCCGGCCTCGGGCTCATCACTCTCACCTCATTCGCCTTATCGGCGCAGTTGATGCAGCAACAACAGGACGCTGAGTAACTACACAGAGGCGAGGTCGTACGTCGCGACCGTGCAGCTCACGGCAAAAATGGGGATCGGCTCACAGAAATGCACAACTCCCTGTGCTCCTCCCGCTGCTGCAGAAACGGTGAGGTACGTACGAATCTCAAAACCGCCCTGGCCCGCATCGGCATAAACCTTCAAGTCGTTATACGCCTCATCGTCAAGCAGTGCGTCTTTATCGTTGCGGCACCAGCGATCCATGAAGTCGAGATCCCACTCCTCGTTGATCTTCCCAGAGTCAGGAGTCGCTGGCCAGTGAGAAATACCACCGGTGCCGATGATTGCGATGCGTTCAGGCATTGCCTCACACGCCCGGCGCATCGACTCACCAAACGCCCACGCCCGCTCGAGCGGCGCAAGGGGCGGCCCCTGACAGTTGATGTTCACAGGAATCACCGGAATGTCATAGTCGGGTGTGAGGAAGTTGAGCGGAACCATGATGCCGTGGTCAAACTTCCACTCTTCGGCATAGGCAATATCGGAACCTTTCATCACTTCGGTTATGAACCGTTGTGAGATATCACGATTGCCGGGCACCTGACGTCGTTCAAGGCCAAGCCAACCCGGGTCTTCGATGGGTCCCTCATACGAATCGGCCATACCGATTGCAAACGACGGCATGTTGTTCATGAAGAAGTTCGCAAAGTGCTCGGCCGCAATGATGACTACCGCGTCTGGCTGGGCAGCTCGAAGGTCATCACCCATTTGCCGAAAGGCATCGTAAAAACGGTCACGAACATCGGGGTCGGCCATATGCGCACGACCGGTGATTCCGGGTGCGTGTGAGCACACACCAGCAAAAACAAGACTCATGAGGCACTCCCTTCAGACGACTGGTGAACCGGTGCAATAACGTCATCGAGGCCGGTTGTCATTGCATACACACCCTCTCGCACAGGTCCGTAATTCGCAATTCCGTCGCGCATGCGCTGTAGGTAGTCCTGCCATTCGATCTGGTGAAACGCAGCAAAGTGCATGAGGATCTGACCATTGACTCCAAGGTGAAACAACTTGCCGATATCGGGCTCAACGAGCGCAGATGTCTCTTCTTCGGTGAGGTCAAATGGCTCGAGCACCGCGTGACGATCTTCTTCGTAGGCGGTTTGTAACGCCGGTGTGCGATTGAGTTCGTAGAGAAATTTCTGCACTGCGTACAGCGTCATGACCACTCCAAGTGCAATGAGTTGGGGCCTCTGAACGTGATGTTCGGGAAGTAGTCAAACGTTTGGCCCTCGCTGAGACGCAATGTCGGCAGGCGCTCAGCAAGGAGTTCGAGTGCGATGCGTGCCTCCATTCGTGAAAGGCCGGCGCCAAGGCAGAAATGGATGCCTTTTCCGAAACTGATGTGCTTGTTTGCTCCGACCCGAGTGATGTCGAACTCGTCAGGGTTTTCAAAATGGCCGGGCGAGTGGTTCGCTGACGCAAAGTTGAGCATCAACCTCGTTCCCGCGGGCACATCAACATTGCCGAGTGTGGTGTCTTGGGTGGTGACACGTCGCCATGAAATTTGACTCGACTCATAGCGAAGCGTTTCTTCGACTGCGTTCGCAGCGAGCGATGGGTCGTCGACAAGTGCCTGCCACTGATCACGACGTGGCAGCAAACACAGCAACGTGTTGCACATCAGGGCGGTAACCGGGTCGTGGCCGGCAAAACTGATGCCGTAGACCACCGACTCGACTTCGCTGTAGGAAATGCCGGTCGTGGCGTCGGGGTCACGGTCGGGGCCTGAGTCGGCCTCCCAGGCGTTGAGAAGTTCTGAGGTGAAATCGTCCTCACGCTGTTCGCGACGAGAGGCAACGAACTCCCGGCAGTAGCGCCAATAGTCGAGCATGCCTTCTGCGATCGCCACCTGCTCGGTGTCGGTCGGGTGGCCCCACGAGAACGCTTTGCGGTTGACGCACCATGACTTGATCATGCGGTCATCTTCAGGTGGAAATCCGATGAGCCTGAACACGATTTCAGCAGGAAGAGGAAATGCGAACTGCTGCACGAACTCAGCCGGCGACCCATTTGCGATCATTTCATCGAGCAGTTTGGTTGCCCGGCTCCGCATGTAGTCCTCGAGGGCTTTCAACCGTCGATTGCTGAACCCCTGACGAGTGAAGACCCTGATGCGAGCGTGATCGGGTTCTTGACGGTTTGACATCACGGCAACCGGGTTGAAGTCGGGGGCACCGAGCACATTCTGCGCAGCCGGGCAGAGCGGCGCAATCGGGTCTTGCACGTTGCTCGATGCATACACATCGGGGGTCATAAAAACTTCTTCGATGAGATCCATGTCGGTGACAACAAGGTGACCGAGTTGCTCCGACCAGAACACTGAGTGTTCATCTCGCAGTTCGTTAGCGATCGGATACGGGTCGGTGAGATAGTCGGTTGACAGTGGCGACCATGTCGCGTGCGCCGGACATCCGGGCGGCGCAGTGCCAAGTGATTCTGGTGCTTCGTGATAACTGCCGGCCATGTTGGTCACCCCCTGAGAGCAACGTAGTCAGCGAATCATGTTCAGACAAGAGCCAAGCGCAATGACCTTCCACCTGCCGATGCTCTCTCGGTCGTTGGGCCCTTGCCCGATCGTGAATAATTGAGGCGATGCCGCATATCACGATCGAGTTTTCCGCGAATACCTGCTCAACGATGGGAGGACCCACCGACATCGACGGGTTGGTCGATGCGGTTCATGATGCAGCGATCGATTCGGGCCTCGCACCGGTCGATGCGCTTCGTACCAGAGCGGTCGGCAGAAACCATGTCGCGATTGCTGATCGTCATGCTGACAACCGCTTTATCGCCGTCATTGCACGCATTGGGCCCGGTCGAAGTGATGAACAAAAGAAGCAACTTGCCGATGTGCTCATCGACGCAGTCGAGGACTTCATTGGGGCTGAGGCTGCGAGCACCACGATGTTGAGTTCAGAGGTTCAAGAGATCGATGCGGAGTTTCGAGTCAATCGCAACGGTGTTCGTGATCGAATGATTGAACGAAACGGGGGCTGACGATGGCCACAGACAAAACCTTCGAGGCGTACGAATCAATTGCAGGAGAATCTCTTGCTCGTGTCACTACGCAGCAGGTTCAACATCTCATTGGTGGCGAGCGTCGCTCAAGCCTCGACGGGTCGACATTCGAGAACACGTCTCCGGTCGATGGTCGACCATTAGGAACGATTGCGTCGGCATCGGCGGCAGACATTGATGCCGCAGCCCAAGCGGCAGCCGACGCATTCGAAGAGTGGTCGCGCACCCCGGGTAAAGAGCGCAAACGCATTTTGCATCGCGTTGCGGATCTCATCGTTGAACATCGTGATGAGATCGCAACCGTGGAGTGCATCGACACTGGCCAAGCCATCAGATTCATGTCGGAGGCTGCGCTGCGCGGCGCCGAGAACTTCCGGTTTTTTGCTGACCACGCACCTTCAGCATCAGATGGCCGGTCGATGCCCGATCAACATCATGTGAACTATTCGATGCGGCAACCAATCGGACCGGTCGGTGTCATCACCCCATGGAACACACCGTTCATGTTGTCGACATGGAAGATCGCCCCCGCACTGGCAGCTGGTTGCACGGTCGTGCACAAGCCGGCGGAATGGAGCCCTCTTACCGCATCGCTGCTGAGCGAACTCGCGCTCGAAGCCGGTCTGCCCGCAGGTGTGCTCAACACGGTTCATGGCCTTGGTGAATCTGCTGGCAAGGCGCTGACCGAGCATCCGCTCATTTGCGCGATCGCATTTGTTGGCGAGTCAGCAACCGGTTCACTCATTCAGGCACAGGGAGCACCAACGCTGAAGCGGGTGCATTTCGAACTTGGCGGAAAAAACCCGGTGATTGTGTTCGACGATGCCGATCTCGAACGGGCCCTCGACGCAGTTGCGTTCATGATCTGGTCGCTCAACGGTGAACGCTGCACGTCGTCGAGCCGAGTACTCATTCAGTCATCAATTCATGATGAGTTCGTGGCGAAGCTCAAAGAGCGTGTCGCCACTCTTCCGGTCGGTCACCCGCTTGACCCGTCAACGGTGATTGGGCCGTTGATTCACCCGGTGCATTGCGAGAAGGTTCGCTCATATGAGGCAATCGCCCGCTCGGCGGGTGCTGATGTGACCGTCGGAGGTCTTGTGTCTGATCACATCACGCTCGATGACGAGTCGTGTTTTGTGAGACCGATGTTGTTCAGTGGTGCCGAGAACGACATGACGATCTCGCAAGAAGAGATCTTTGGGCCAGTACTCACCGCAATTTCGTTCGAAGATGAAGCCGATGCGGTTCGTATTGCGAACGATGTCGATTACGGCCTCGCCGGTTACCTGTGGACTGGTGACACCGGTCGTGCGCATCGTGTTGCCCGCGATCTTGATGCGGGAATGATCTGGGTGAACAGTCAGAACGTTCGCCACTTGCCCACTCCGTTCGGAGGTGTGAAGGCAAGCGGAATCGGTCGAGACGGTGGCCCCGAGTTTTCTTTCGATTTCTGTATGGAAACGAAGAACGTTGCGATTGCATATGACACGCATTCAGTGCCGCGACTCGGAGGGTGATGATGGGCCGAACGCTGAGTGATGAACAGATCGCCGAACTTGCCGCCGAGCATGAGGCGGCTCGTGAGTCGGCATCTTCGATCGACCCGGTCTCGCGCCGTTACCCCGATGTCACCTTGGAAGACGCCTATGCGATCCAGGCGGCATGGGTAGCGCTACAGGTCAAGTCGGGCTCGGTAGTTAGCGGCAAGAAGATCGGCCTCACTAGCCGAGCGATGCAGCAGGCGATGAAGATCGATGAGCCTGATTACGGCATCTTGTTTGACTACATGTTCATCGCGAACGGTGGGTCGCTCAAGCGGGCCGATCACGTCGACCCGAAGATCGAAGTTGAGCTGGCATTCGTGTTGAGCGACGACCTCAACGGCGCTGATGTCACCGCGCAAGATGTGTACGACGCAACCGACCACGTCGTTGCTGCTCTCGAACTCATCGACGCTCGTTCCTACCGGGTGCACCCTGACGACGGTGTGAGCAGAACGGTTCGTGACACCATCGCTGACAACGCGGCGAACGCCGGCATTGTCGTTGGCGACGTGAAGATGCCGGTCGATGAAGTTCGACATGGCGAGCTGCGATGGGCGGGAGCGATCTGCTCACGAAACGGTGTCGTTGAAGAAACCGGTGTGGCTGCCGGTGTGCTGGGAGACCCAGTAGAAGGCATCGCGTGGCTTGCTCAACGACTGCACGGCCTCGGAATTCCGCTGCGAGCAGGCGAGACCGTGTTGGCAGGTTCATTTACCCGGCCACTTGATTGCCGGGTTGGCGACGAGTTTCATGTCGATTTTGCGTCCCCCGCCCTTGACCTCGGTGTGATCAGGCTCTCAGTTGAGTGAGGTTGCGGTGCCGGCGAGTGCGGCGGCGCACCCTAAGGTCATGGCATGAAGTTTCATGATCCACGAGGAGAACGCTCCGGACCAACTGTTCCGTATGAATTGTCGGCTCACCTCGCGCCGGGCCAGCAAATCGGTTTGTTCGCCAACGGCTTCCCAGGGTCGGTTGAGTTTCTTCAACTCATCGGTGAAGCGGTTGAGCGGGTCATACCCGGTATCACCGTGAAGTTGTGGAATAAGGGAAACGCGAGCGCCCTCGCCTCCACCGAAGACCTCGCTGAAATTTCTGACACATGCTCCGCAGTTATCGCGGCATACGGCCATTGAGGCAGTTGCACTTCCGGCACCGTGCGTGACGGCATCCAACTCGCCCTTCGAAACATTCCAACCGTTGCTCTCGTGACCGAACCGTTCTGGCAGCAAGGTGACCTCATTGCGTTGTCGAGTGGAATGCCTGACATTCCGCGAGTTCGCCTGCCGCATCCGATCGCAGGTTCAAGCGCCAGTGAGATGGCCGCACTTGCTGATGAGATTGCTCCGCGCCTTGTCGCAGTGTTGAACGGTAACGAGTCGGGTGACAACGAGCCCGTCGCTGCAGCGAGTGGGTCGTAATGGAGCTACTTGAAGCGGCCGATCAGGTCGCAGCGCTCGAACTGCTGCACGAGATGGGTTGCACCGACGGACTGCCAGTGATCATCCCGACGACAGAACTGGTCGATCGAATGGTGCTTGCCTCCGGTCTTGATGGTGACGTGGTCCTCGGCGAGGTTGGCCCACTTGGAGGAGTTGCCACCGTAGAGAAACTCGCAACGAATGCGGTGATGGCAGGTTGCTCACCCGACTACATGCCGTTCGTGCTTGCGGCGATGCAAGCGGTGCTGCAACCTGAGTTTGATCTCAGCGAGGTGCAGTCGACCACACATTCGATTGCGCCCTTACTTGTTGTGAACGGCCCACTTGGAGCGATCACAGGCATTGCATCGGGCTTTGGTGCGTTGGGGCCCGGGCATCGAGCAAACGTATGCATCGGACGTGCGTTGCGTCTCGCCATGATGAACATTGGCGGAGCAAAGCCTGGTGTGTCAGACATGGCGTTGCTTGGTCACCCCGGGAAGTTCTCCATGTGTCTCGCCGAAGCAGAACATGCATCGCCGTTCCCGCCGATGTCGGAAATGTGGGGATACCCAGCAGGCAGCGATGTTGTCACTGTCCTCGGTACAGAGGCTCCGCACTCGGTGATGTTTGTGAACGATGCAGACGACCCTGATTCACCCGATCGGCTTCTGCGAATACTTGCCGAGGTCTCGACAAATGCCGGGTCAAACAACTTGTACCTTCGCACGGGGTCGGTCGCGATCGCGCTGAACCCAGAACATGCGAATGTGCTTGCGAAGGCCGGCTGGACTCGCTCGTCAATTCAAGATCGTCTGTTTGAGTTGTGTCACGTGCGGCGGTCACGCATTCGATCGTTGAATGCTGCGTTGACGCCGAAAGGGTCAGATGATGACCTCATTCCTGTGTTTGAGTCTCCTGATCGTTTCCTTGTGTTCGTCGCCGGCGCTGACGGCTTGTATTCGGTGGTGTTCCCGTCGTGGTCAGCCGGTGCGCACGGCAACAACCCTGTGCACATGGCAGTGGTGAGTGATCAGGCGTGCGAGGTTCCGTTCGCAACGAGTTGAGTGTCGGCCGGTTAGAACGGTTCGAGTTCTTCACCGAGTACGAAGCGACCGATCTGATGATGTGCCCGATCTCGGTGTGCATTGATATGAAGTGGCATCGCTTGGAAGTCACGCCAACGCCGCTCGAAGTGTCCGCTCTCACGCAGGCCGTTGCCGCCCTGAGTTGACAGCAGTTCTGTCATTGCGTCACGAAGTTGATCAAGCGCCGATGTTGCGAGCCCAACCTGTCGCAAGTAGTCGGCATCGGTGGGAACAATCTCAGCTGCGATCCGCTCATCGATCTCTCGACATGCAGTTTCCATTGTTGCGGCAGCGGCTGCGACGAGTGACGACGCCCGACCGAGGTTCACCTGCACGGTGGGTCGAGACACCATTGCCTTCCCAAGAATTGCTTTTCGACTGGTGATCTCTTCGGCAGCATCGGTGAGTGCGGCTCGGACGAGCCCGACACCCATCCACCCAAGCCACACGTCTGAGAGACCAACCCAATCTTCGCGGTAGCGGTGGTCAACCACGGGCACGGTGCGCAGCGTTTCCGCGCGGTTGGCACCAAACCAGTCGGCGCAACGATCGAGTGGCACCCGAACATGTTCGTAGTGAATGTCGTCGGTGGCGGATGCCCGCACTGAACTTCCATCCCATGTCGGATCAATTCGAACGTTGGGGTCGCTGAGAGGAACGATCGTGAAGCGAATGTCGAGTGGCTCAACCCGGTTGCCGTCGGCATCGCAGACTGCGAACACAACTCCGGCCCAATCTGCATAACGTCCGCCTGAACTGAACGACCCACGGCCGTTGAGAACGATGCAGTCGCCATCGATGACCCCGGTGACGCCTGAGCCTGCTCCGGCGGGAAAACACACCCATTCGTTATTTGTAACGATTTCTTTCAGCAGGGGAGCGTGGGGTGGGCCGAGTGTTCCAACAAAAAGGTGAAAGACCGCAAGGTGGTTCCACAGCACCCATGCGGTGCTGGTGCAGCGTGCGGCGACCGCTTCAAGTTCTCGGCCGATCTGCAGCACAGACGCCTGCTCACCACCGATTGATGTGCTTGCTGAGAGCCGCATCGTTGGTGATGTCTTGATGTCGTTGATGACATTTGGTGAGACGGTTCTTGTCTGGTCGGCGGTCAAGGCCTGGTCGGCGATAGCCGCGAGTAATGGATCGACGGTGAGCGATGGACCGTCAGGCAAGAACTCGGTTACAGGACGTGTGCCCATCTCTTTCACCTTAAGGCGGGGCGGGTGTTGTCATCGGGTTGAAGATCTTGTGGGGGCCGGGGGAACCGTTGTTGCCTGGCGGGTTTCGTCAGTGGAGGCTCTAACCTTGCGGGTAAGCGTGCGAGTTTTCTTGTGCGCCTCGCGCCTCTAGCTCAATGGCAGAGCAGCGGGCTTTTAACCCGTTGGTTCAGGGTTCGACCCCCTGGGGGCGCACTCCGCGTGCCGGTTCACCGGCAAAACGTGGCAGGCTGTAGGTATGACTACCTCAACAGCCAACCTTCTTGTGTCTCGTGAAGGTGATGTCGTCACCATCACGTTGAACCGTCCAGAGACTCGTAATTCGCTGTCTCGTGAACTCATGCTTGAGATGCAGGCCACTCTTGACGAGATCGGTGCCTCTGACGCCCTCGGAGTCATCCTCGAAGCAAATGGTCCTGTGTTTTCGGCCGGTCACAACTTTGGCGACATGGTCGATATTGAACTCCCTGAGGCTCGTTCACTGCTTGAGGTGTGCACCCGCATGATGAACACGATCCAGGACATTCCTCAGGTCGTCATCGCAAAGGTGCATGCACTTGCGACTGCCGCCGGATGCCAATTGGTGTCGACATGTGACATGGCAGTTGCTGCTGAGTCGGCGGGTTTTGCTCTGCCGGGAGGAAAGGGCGGCTTGTTCTGCAATACGCCGCTCGTCGCCGTTGCCCGCCAGATCAATCGCAAGCATGCGATGGAGCTTGCGATTACCGGTGACGCAATTGACGCCGATACCGCCGCTTCATGGGGTCTCATCAACCGGGTCGTCGCCGATGATCAGCTTGACGATGCAGTGCGTGATTTGATGGCCCGCTCCATTCGTGGTTCGGCGATGGCAAAGGGCATCGGCAAGCGTGCCTATTACGCCCAGGTCGATATGGAGCAGCCGAAGGCATATGCCTACGCAATGGAAGTGATGGCAGCTGGAATTGTGACGCCTGATTCGCAGGAAGGCATCAGCGCGTTCTTTGAGAAGCGTCGGCCCGAATTCAAGCAATCTGCGCAATAGCAGCCAAGTTTTCAACTATCGGCGCGTTTTCTCTGCGAGCGAGTTTTTAGGCGGCGCCACCACACTGGTGCAGATCGCTGCAATGCTGGGGGAATGTCAACTGTCACAAATCCCCTCGATCTCTTCCGACTCGACGACACCGTTGTGGTCATCACCGGAGCATCAGCTGGCCTAGGTGAACGCATGGCTCGAGTCATGCATGCAGTGGGCGCGACCGTTGTCATTTCAGCCCGGCGCCGAGAGCGCCTCGAAGCGCTTGCTGATGAACTTGGTAGAGACCGTGTATCACCAATCGCAGCCGATATGGCGAATGAAGACGATCGCGAACGACTCATTGCCGAAACGATTGAGACCCATGGGCGCGTTGACGTGCTCGTCAATAATGCGGGTATCACCGAGGTCGTTGGTATCGAAGAAGAATCTCTCGAACTGTTTCGACGAGTGCTCGAAATCAACACCACTGCGGTGTGGCATCTCTCGAAACTCAGTGCACCATCAATGATCGAACGTGGGGTTGGCTCGATCATCAACGTTGCATCGATGCTTGGCCACGTCGGTGCAACGCCGGTCAAGCAGGCGAACTACTGCGCTTCGAAAGGTGCAGTCGTCAACATGACGCGAGAACTCGCCTTGCAATGGGCTCGCAAAGGCATCCGAGTTAATGCGTTGTGCCCGGGCTGGTTCCCTTCGGAGATGACCGAACCCATGCAAGAAGAGCGAAGCCAAGATTTTGTTCGACGAAACACACCGATTCCTCGGATGGGCGAACCCCATGAACTTGACGGAGCACTGTTACTGCTCGCCTCGTCAGCCGGAACATTCATGACTGGTCAGTCGGTCATCGTTGACGGGGGTTGGACCGCCAAGTGAGAGCGCTGCTCTCGTTTCGATTTGTTGCCGCAGTAGCCGGCATCTTCGTGTTGCTGTTCATTGTGCGATCGGTGACCGCAGACGACGAAGTTGACCAAGTCGCAGCCGACACCTCAACCACCCCCGTTTCTCGAGTGATCAACCTCGCCGAGCGACTTGACCGTTCAACCGAGCGGTTTGCTGTCAACCCGGAGGGGCTCGCAACATCGAAAGTGACGTTCACCATCGATGAGCAACGTGCAGTAACCATCGTCGAAGGCACCACAGGGGTAAACGACTGCACGATTCCAGATCTCGCTCAAGGAAATTGCGCAATCTTTGCTGATCTGCTCGGAGAAGCCGTGATCTGGTTTTCGTTACAGCCGGTCGTCAACAACGACCACGTGGTGTTGCCGGCCGTCACCGGATTCGAACGAGGCCTTGCCGTTCTTGAAAACGGTATGCGCCTCTCACACGCCCCCGCATTTATTCGGCGATGCCCCGCGGAATACGCGTCATTTACCGAGATGAGAACCGACGTCGGTACCGATTTTGTGAGTTGGTGGTCGTTCGATGAAGACGAACTCACCGACGTTGTGTGCACCACCCAGTAATTGTCTCTGCGGCAGCGACACCAGAAAGAAATGCCCCCTCAACCCGTGGGCCACCGAATGCGTCGCCTGCGACGACAAGCTGGAAGTCGTCATCTGACCAGCACGGCGTCGACCAGGTCGCCCGAGGAGTCGCAAATCGCCACTTCTTCACCTGCTGCTCAACAACAAGAGCAGAGCCAAGAAATGGTGCAATGAGCTCACTAAGCGCCGCCTCAATCTCATCGGTCGGGGAATCCCAAAATCGTTCGCTCCACTCTGGCGACGTGTTCATGGTGATCGCGGGAACCGGTGAAATCCCCTTCATGGCGTGATCGACAACGAAAGCGATGTCATCAGAAGGTTCATGCCGAGCACCCGATCCGGTGAGAGCCGAGGGCCCGTCGAGGGCTGCCAACAGTGCAATGGTGCGATCGTGGTCGGCCGACCACAGTTCACGCGGCAATGTCTCAACAGTTTCAAAGACAAACGAAAACGACTGAGGGATCGGAGCGGTGAGCACGAGCGTTGAGGCAGTGACCGTTTGCGCATCATCGCAGGTCACTGACCATTCACTGTCTTCCCACGTTGTTGAGAACACTCGGTGATCAACTCTGACATCAATGCCGTTGGCGAGATCTTTCGCCAACGAATTCATTCCGTTGACGCCAATCCACCGTGGGTGGCCATCGTCGCTCTCGAACCCGTGGCACCAAATGTCCGCGAGACCCCGCTGCTGCCAGTCTTCGAGTTGCGCAGCAAACGACTCTGAGCGAGCCGTCATGAACTGTGCACCATGATCAAGTCGGGCCTCGCCGATGCGGCGAGTTGCGAGACGCCCGCCAACTGACCGTCCCTTGTCGAACACCATGGTTGATACGCCTGCATCGGCGAGACGTTTGGCGGCGATGAGACCAGAGATACCGGCGCCAACAATGACGCAGTCGACGTCTGCCATATCAGCGAAGTTCGTGAGCGCGAAGAATGACTTCTCGTGCAAATGGGTCAAGTTTGCGACCCGTCAACTGCTCAGTGACAGTGATCGCCTCAGTGGCGTCTTCGATCAGGCCGGCCCAACGGATGTAGCCACCCATCACACCAACAACACGATCACCGAGCTCTTCCCCATGAACAAGCACACGTTGACCCGCACGGATGAGATCGTCGAGCTCGCGGTAGAGGGCGGTCAACCAGGCATCAATGTTGTCGGTGCGCATCGGACGGTGCCGATACGGCTGACCGAGCTCTTCATAGTTGTGAAGATTATGAGGCGCCTGAATCAACGAAACGACATAATTGAATCCGTTTTCCCGAATCCAGATGATTTCTTCTTGACGGCGAACACGTCGGTGGCTCGAGCCAAACCCACCCGGACGCTCGCACACCGCCATTTTGTCCTTCAAAATCCATGTGAAATTACGCGGCTGGATACCTAAAGCCCATTTGCCACGCAGTTTTGGCGGCATCATGAGGAAACTCCATCGGCGTACATAACAGAGGTCATCCTACTCTCCGGAGGTATCCGGTGTAATAATCCTCAACCGACGATGTTTTCGTGCAATTCGGATTCCTCCATCGATTTCGCAGGCGATCGCGTCCCCCCGAGCCACCCCAAGCACCCGTCGAATCGCCGCAGCGTTCGGAGGGTAGCCATCACGGGTCAACCACTGGCGAAGAGCCCTCATCGCAAGCACCGGATCTGCCTCACTCAACGCATTTGCGTCAGTCGGGTCAATCTCGGCTGCGAGATCATTCAAGAACTCTGCGTCGTGGCGTAACACATCTGCGGTGCGAGATAAGATCGGCACAACATCGCGCTCGGCGATGTCGTTGAGTAGGGGAAGCACCTCGTGACGAATGCGGTTCCTCCACATTGACGGGTCGTCATTCGTCGGGTCGACGACAGGCGCAATGCCCGCGTCATCGCAGAGAGCAACGGTGTCGTGTCGACGAAGGCCGAGAATCGGATGTTGAGGCCCGGGAGTAATGGCCGATAAGCCATCAGACCCGGCACCTCGAAGGAGACGGATCAGCAATGTCTCGGCTTGATCATCAAGGGTATGGCCGGTGAGCGCATCTGGAGGAAGCACGGCCTGTCGAGCAGCACGAGCACGTGCTTCAAGATTGTGTGAGGCATCGACTTCAGCACGATGCACAACACAGTCGATATCTAGTGATTGAGCGATACCGACTGCGGTAGCGGCCTCATCTGCCGATGACGGTCGCAACCCATGATCGACGTGGTGAGCGGTCACCGAGAGCCCAGCTGCTCGAGCCAGAATTAATAGGGCCGAAGAGTCAGGCCCCCCTGAGAATGCGCAGTGAACGGAAGAACCCGATGGTGGGAACGTACAGCGCGAAAGAAGGTCAGAGACGAGAGTCAGAGTTCAGAATCGCCTTGGCGACGGCCAAGAGGATGCTTGAGCGCGGTCACCGACTTGAGGTACCCAGCAACGAGACCAACCGCGGTGAGGATTCCCACGCCTGTGAGAACGACCCCGATCCACCAGTGCCAAATGTTCGCTGCAATCATGACCACATTCTAGCGATCAGAGGGGACGCCGACATTGCCGTCGCCGTCGAAATCCTCGTTAAAGCACGATTCGAGGCGCATAAGAAGCCCGTTTGGCAGCTCGTCGTTATTGACCTTGCGTCGAATTGCTGCCTTGAGTTCAAGATGAAATTCGAAAGCTTGCTGGCAATCAACGCAGCCATCGAGATGGCTATGAATGTGCTCTTTGGCGTCAGCAGACAACTCGCCGTCGATATACGGCTCAAGTTCGTTCAGCGTCTCTTTACAATCAGCCATCAGTCGGAATCCTGGGGTGTGTCGACAAGCCCGCGGGCTTTCGCATATTCATATAACTCCTTTTGCATCGCTTTTCTTCCCCGATGCAGCCGCGACATCACCGTTCCGACCGGAATATCCAGCATTTCTGCGATTTCTTTGTACGCGAATCCCTCAACATCGGCGAGAATCACGGGCAATTTGAAGGTGTCAGGGAGGCCTTCCACCGCACTTTTCACCTCTTCATCGGTGAAAAGGTCGAGAAATTGGTCTTCTGCCGAGAGTGAACCGGCAGCGTTCTCCATCGTTGACACGCGTTTATAGAGGTAGAGATCTTCGACATCAGCAAGATCTGTCTCCATTGGCCGCCGCCGTTTTGAGCGATAGCGATTGATAAACGCATTCGTGAGGATGCGATACAACCAGGCTCTGAGATTGGTGCCCTCAGCAAACGTGTCGAAACTGCGGTAACCCCGCATCATCGTCTCTTGCACGAGATCTTCCGCATCGGCAGCATTTCGCGTCATTCGGAGCGCGGTCGAATACAGCTGAGGTGCGTACTCCATTGCGCGCTTGGCGAATGTCGAACGATCTGCCACGAGTAGGAATGTAGTTAGACCGAGTCGATGCCGCGCAATTCTTGACCAGCCGATTCCGACAAGAGGAACCACTCGTACGTGCTCGACAATCCCTCAGTTAACGGGACCGATGGTTTCCACCCAAGCGCTCGAAGACGCGAGATGTCCAGAAGTTTGCGGGGGGTGCCGTCTGGTTTTGACCTATCCCAGTTGATTACGGCATCAGGGTGAACGATCGACTGAATCGTCTCTGCCAACTCTTTGATCGAGAGATCAATTCCGGTGCCCACATTGATATGCGAATCACCGCTGTAGTTCTCTAACAAGAATAGGCATGCGCTCGCGAGATCATCGACGTGCAAGAACTCGCGCATCGCAGAACCGGTGCCCCACACCTCAACACTTCGGTCAGCGGAGCTTCGGGAATCATGAAACTTCCTGATCAATGCCGGAATGACGTGGCTCGACGTAAGGTCAAAATTGTCGCCAGGACCATAGAGATTGGTTGGCATCGCAGAGATGAAATTGCACCCGAACTGGCGGCGATATGCCTGACACAACTTGATGCCAGCGATCTTCGCAATTGCATACCACTCGTTTGTTTCCTCGAGTGGTCCGGTGAGCAACTCTTCTTCGGTGATCGGCTGCGTGGCATCTCGCGGATAGATACACGATGAGCCGAGGTAGAGAAGCTTTTCGACTCCAGTTTCATAGGCAGAATGCACGACGGTGCCGTGAATCATCATGTTGTCGTAAATGAATTCGGCGGGCCGTGTGCTATTCGCAAGAATTCCGCCAACGGTGCCAGCGACCAGCAGGACATAACGCGGTCGATTGATGTTGAACCACTCGCTGACATCACTCTGGTTTCGCAGGTCAAGCTCATCGCGGGTTGCGGTGAGGATGTTCGTAAACCCCTCCCGCTCAAGATGTTGGACGACCGCAGCACCGACGAGGCCTCGATGGCCAGCAACATAGATCGGGCTACTCCGATCAATCGGCTCGTTGGGTTCAGTGCCTGATGAGGTCTGCATAGGGCTTCTGAGAAGGATAGGAGCAAAGAGCCCATTGCTTCGCTCACAGAGAGCCTGGGATGAGAATCGAACTCACGACCTACGCATTACGAGTGCGTTGCTCTACCGACTGAGCTACCCAGGCAACGGGCGGGAGCCTAGCGAGCCCTGACGGTCTCAACCACCGGTGATTGACCAAACGTCAAGAATTCGTTGTGCACCATTGTTCAGCGAGGCAACGGAAGCGACCACATCAGTCGCTCAAGAGCGAGCGACGAATTCGCGTTTCGACTAAGCGCCGACGCCGTCTCATTGATGGCATTGACTGCCCGGGCAGCATCGTCAGCACTCAGACGCCCAGCCACCATTGCGTCTCGGTAACTTGCGCTCAGCACGGCAAGACCGGCCCGCAACTCATCGGTAACGAATCGCCGATGTTCACGTTTGTGACGGTCTTCAAGTTGCTTCTTTCCGCTTCCACGGCTGCCGTAGGCCTCAATGCGTTCCTGAAGAGCGTCTGCCTCTTCGAGATGTCGAGCGTTAAGTGGCTCAGCTGCTTCGTCGATGAGTGTCTCAATGCGTTTCACCATTTGTAATGCCGCGAACCCTGAACCATCGAGAACGTCGATGGCCCGAGCAAACGTGTGTCGACGCTCTGCGAGGGCTGGATCGGTTGCGACCAGTCGTGCGCGATCGAGGTCACCAAACGCACCGGCCGAAGCAAGTTGAGCGGCATCTGGGGCGACGCCCTCGGCGATAAGCCGTTGGGCGATGACCTCATCGGCAATCGCATGAAAATCAAGACGAACACAGCGAGAGGCAATGGTGACGAGATTGGTCGGCAAACTTTCGGCGACAATGACGAAACGCGTGCTCGCCGGTGGCTCCTCGATAGTTTTTAACAACTTCGCCGCAGCCGCATCAGCAACGAGATGGAAGTCATGCAAGATGAGCACGGTGATGTCGCCTTCAGTGGGGCTGAGCCATGACTGTTCGACAATCCACTGCGCTTGGTCGACGCTGATGCCAGCACCCTCGCGTTCTACCTCGCGGCAATCGGGATGCTCGCCAGCCATGACGAGACGTGCGTGTCGGTCATTGGGGTCGTCGCTGCCGGAGATCATCACCGCAGCAGCAGCCCGAGCCGCTTGCTCTTTCGTCGAGCCGTGAGGCCCAACGAAGAGATAGGCGTGAACCGGATTTTGCAGTGAGGTGCGCAGAAGCGAAGTCGTGGAGTCCTGCCCGATGACCGTGTCCCATACAGATGCCATCAGATGCCCAGACGCTCACTCACAACCTTGCGAATCGTGGCCGCCGTCTCATCGGCAGGCTTTGACGCATCGACGATGTACCAACGGTTGGGGTCAGTCGCTGCCATATCGGCAAAGCCTTCACGAACGCGTCGATGGAAATCTGAACCGGCTTGCTCGATGCGGTCGAGATCTCGTTCATTCATGCGCCGTTGGAGCGTGACGTCATCGGCCTTGAGCAAGATGACAAGGTCTGGCCATGTTGAACCAATCGCCCACTCGTTGATGCGGCGCACATCGTCAACTGGCAGGCCCCGCCCGTAGCCCTGATAGGCCAGGCTTGAATACACCGACCGGTCACTCACCACGTGCTCGCCACGTTCGAGCGCCGGTCGAACAACTTCAGCGAGATGCTGGGCCCGATCAGCGGCAACGATGAGCGTCTCTGCGTGGTCGTCGAGGCCGACAGTGTCCACATCGTGAAGAATTGACCGCAGTTGGGCACCGATGTCAGTGCCACCGGTTTCACGTGTGAGTACCGCACCAATCGATTCGGCTAGACGTTGCGCTTGCGTGCTTTTCCCGCAGGCTTCCGGCCCTTCGAATGCGATGTATACCGGCTGGGTCATGTGGCTTTTGGTGCGGCTTTCTTCGCAGTTGATTTCTTTGCGGCTGTCTTCTTCGCAGCGGTCTTCTTTGCTGTCGATTTCTTCGCAGGGCGCTTCTTAGACGGCCCCTGCTCACGGCGGATTGCGAGCAACTCAAATGCCCGCTCAGGACTGATCTCTTCAATACGGTCGCCTTTACCAATCGACGCATTTGTTTCACCGTCGGTCACATAGACACCAAAGCGACCATCTTTGGCGACCACTTTGCGACCCGACGTCGGGTCTTCACCGAACTCGCGCAGCGGCCCCGCGGCTGCCATGTTGCGCGCACCACCTCGACGGAACACCTTCGGAAGTTCGTAAATCTTGATCGCCTCGCCAAGAGTGATCGTCAATAGTTGTTCTTCAGAGTCGATTGACCGGAAGTCTTTGCCTTTGACGACATAGGGGCCGTATCGCCCGTTTGCGGCAGAGATGACTTCGCCGTCGGCAGGGTCGACACCAAGTTCGCGCGGTAACTGCAACAACTGCTTCGCATCTTCCAATGTGATGTGCTCGAGGCTCATCGTTGAGAACAGGCTTGACATTTTAGGCTTGGCAAGACCCGGAGGCAGGTTGTCAGGATCGCCCCACTGCACGTAGGGGCCATATCTGCCATTCTTCGCATAAACCGGGAGATCGTCGAGCGTGCCAATCGGGTCATCACTCTTTGGAAGGGAAAGCAGTCGCAAGGCTTCGTCGAGGGTGAGTTCGTCGGGGGCGAGATCGTCAGGGATGCTGGCCGTATCGTCTCCACGCTTGATATACGGGCCGTACTTGCCGGGCTTCGCAATGATCTCGTTTCCGTCAGGATCATTCCCGATGGGGAACGAGTTGATGCTTGCGGCATCGATTTGGTCGAGGTTTTCTTCGACGAGATGCTTCAAACCGGGCAACGTGTCACCACCGAAGTAAAAGCGCGTCAGCCAGTCTGATTTCTCGCGTCGACCACGGGCGATGTCGTCGAGGTCTTCTTCAATTTTTGCGGTGAGTTCGTAATCGACGAGGTCATCGAAGTGATCTTCAAGAAGACCAACGACAGCGAACGCCGTCCATGTGGGGACAAGCGCTTGACCCTTCTTCCAGACGTATCCACGATCTTGAATCGTCTGAATAATTGAAGCCCACGTTGACGGTCGACCAATGCCGAGTTCTTCAAGCCGTTTGACGAGGCTGGCTTCAGTGAAACGGGCAGGAGGTGTGGTGTTGTGGCCTTCTGGCGTGCAGTCCTGTACCGGAACAACATCACCGACTGCGAGAGCTGGCAATAACTCTTCTTTCTCGGTCTCGTTTTCTGAATCACCATCGACGTCGCCGAGCACCGCTCGGTGACCTTCAAACTCGATTGTCGTGCCACTTGCCGTGAACTCACAATCGGTGTTCTCGTGAGAGGAAATGGCACCGAGACGAAGGCTGAGCGTCGTTCCACGTGCATCTGCCATCTGCGAGGCCAACGTGCGTTGCCAGATCAGGGTGTAGAGCGCAAGCTCCTGGCGGTCGAGTTCGTTCGAGATCTCTCGGGGGCTCCGCATAGGAGTGGTTGGTCGGATCGCCTCGTGCGCTTCCTGAGCATTCTTCGACTTTGAGGTATGTCGACGTGGTTGTTCAGACAAGAAGGCATCGCCGTATGTGGCTCCGATGATGCTGCGGGTCTCTGAAAGAGCGTCATCAGAAAGAATCACGTTGTCGGTACGCATGTAGGTAATGAAGCCTCGCTCGTACAGCCCCTGGGCGATGCGCATCACCTGCGATGACGACAAACGGAGACGACGTCCGCCCTCTTGTTGAAGGGTCGAGGTCATAAACGGTGCCTTCGGAGACGACCGATAGGGCTTGGTGTCAACACTGCGCACCGACACGGTCGCGTCACGGAGGCCTTCGGCCAGTGAGGAGGCACGGGCCCCATCGATTGCAACGACCTTATCGCTCGGTTTGCCGTCAGCACCAAAATCTTTACCGGTTGCAACTTTTGTGCCATCGACAACAACGAGACGAGCAGTGAACGCAGGCGTGGTTGCTACGTCGAGATTGATCGACCAGTAGCCGGCGGAGATAAATGCGATGCGTTCACGCTCTCGCTCAACAATGAGTCGGATCGAGGGGCTTTGCACACGACCTGCTGACAGCCCTCTGTTGACCTTGCGCCAGAGAATCGGGGAGACCTCGTAGCCATAGAGGCGATCGAGAATGCGCCGGGTTTCTGCGGCATCGACAAGACCATCATCGATTTCGCGAGGGTTTTCGACTGCGTGATCGATTGCGCCTCGAGTGATCTCGTGGAACACCATTCGTTTCACGGGCACTTTCGGCTTCAGGTGTTGGAGTAGGTGCCACGAAATGGCTTCACCCTCGCGGTCTTCGTCGGTTGCGAGATAGAGCTCTGATGCCTCTTTAAGGGCTGCTCGCAACTCTTTGACGACCTGGCGGCCACGGTCGGTGAGCTCGTAGGTCGGTTTGAAACCGTCGTCGACATCAACTGCGAGACCTTTTGAAGGAAGGTCGGCAACATGGCCAACTGAGGCGCGGACATCGAACTCAGAGCCCAGAAATTTCGAGATTGTCTTCGCCTTTGCAGGCGACTCGACGATGACGAGCGGGCGACCATTTTCGGTGCTGGAGGATGATTGTTTTGTAGCCATTTGTTCGGTGAGTGTGCCTCAACACAGCGATGCAGGCAACCGGAACGGTACCTAGTGTGGGGTCATGTCGTCTCGTATAGCGCAGACTGTCTGGGTTCTTGGAGACCAATTGAACCGGAATCTGGCACATCTTCGCACCGCTCGTCCATCTCAAACTCGGGTGCTGTTTGTTATTTCGCTCGACAAATTACGTCGCGCCCCCTGGCATCAACAGCGCCTACATTTCATCTTGACGGCGATGCGCCGACTTGCGAATGAACTCACAGATGAGGGGTTTTCGGTCGACTGGAGAGTTGCGGAGACAATGCGACAAGGTGTGATCGCCCACCTCGAAGAATTTTCACCCGAGGACATTTCTGTCATGCAGCCGATGAATCGCGCAGGTCAGCGCCTTATCGATTCTCTGTCAGCAACCATGCCAATTACGGTGACGCCCTCGGATCAGTTTTTGTGCTCGAGAGAAGAGTTTGCTGAATGGGCGAGCGTAAACACCCGCAAAGACGGGTCTCTCCTCATGGAGGACTTCTACCGGTGGCAGCGCCGCCGTCTTGACATTCTCATCGACCCTGATGGTGAGCCCGTGGGTGGGCGATGGAACTACGACGACGAAAATCGACTTTCGCCCCCAAAGGGTGAACATGAGTGGCCGGCGATCAATCGGCGAGAACTCGACGACGTTGACGCCTGGGTGACCGACTTCTTGGCCTCTGTCGATGGGTTGGTCATGAAGGGTGAACCGCCAGATGGGCTGTGGGCGACGGATCACGACGGAGCAATGCAGCAGTTGCAGCACTTTTTGCGCCACGCGATCGACGAGTTTGGGCCCTACGAAGATGCGATCTTGAGAGATGAGCCATACCTCAACCACTCACTTCTGAGTCCGTATCTCAACATTGGGTTGCTACACCCCGCAGAGGTCATCGCAGCGGTCAAAGAACTCAGCGACGACATCGCACTGAATTCCGTTGAAGGGTTCATTCGACAGATCATTGGCTGGCGCGAATACGTCCACGGCCTCTATTGGTGGTTCGGGCCGGATTACGTCAATGAGAACCACTTCAATGACGATGCCCCCGTGCCCCCGTCGTTTACTGGGGCTTACACCGAGATGAACTGTGTCGCACACGTAGCCAAATGGGTTGAGCAAGATGCGTGGACCCATCACATTCCTCGACTCATGGTGCTCGCCAACCTCGCAACGCTGGCGGGAATTGATCCCTCAAAGATGATGCGGTGGATGTGGGCTTCTTTTATCGACGGTGCGGAATGGGTGATGGCACCGAACGTGATTGGCATGGGCATGTACGCCGATGGTGGTCGGATGAGCACGAAGCCTTACGTGTCAGGTGGCAACTACATCTCAAAGATGACGGATTTCTGCGGTGACTGCAGTTTTGACCGCAAAGCACGCACTGGTGACAAGGCGTGTCCGTTCACCACGCTCTACTGGGATTTCCTTGATCGCAACCGTGATGTCCTTCGGTCGAACCATCGAATGGCTCGCGTCTACGCAAACCTTGATCGCTTGTCCGATATCGAGGAGGTTCGCGAACGAGCGGTTGAGGTGCGGGGCCGTTTGATCGCAGGAACCATCTAATAGCGATACCGTTCGCGGTGATGCCTGATTTGTTGCTCGGCTGGGACGAGCACCTTGACGCCGCTTGGCAGGAGTTAGGTCAACCTGGCGCGCATGGCACCCCTGGTCGGGTAAGCCGCATAGACCGAGGCTGGAGCACCATCTTGCGACACGCCACCGATGTCGAACCGTTACGGGTGAGAAATATCGGTGCAGACGTCGCAGTCGGAGACTGGGTTGTGGTCGATGAGGCTATCGAACGTGTTGCACATGTCATCGGTCGCCGGTCGGCGTTTGTCCGTCGCGCGTCTCATGAGGGCGACCGAGCAGAGGCAGACGTCTTGGCAGCAAATATCGACGTGGTCTTTCTCGTACATGCGCTCACGGCACCCCCTAATCAGCGACGACTCGAAAGAGAGCTCGTGCTTGCGTTTGATTCAGGGGCGCAACCAGAGATCGTGCTCACGAAGCCAGACATTGCCGATGACATCGAGACAACTGTTGTTGAACTTCGAGCGGTCGCAGCTGGTGTGCCGGTGCACATCGCAAGTGGAATCACCGGTGTCGGTCTTGAGCCCATCCGCGCGGCCGCTGTAGGGGGTCGCACACTTGCGTTCTTCGGTGCGTCTGGAGTTGGCAAGTCGACGCTCGTGAACTCGTTGATTGGAAGCCATGAGATGGCAACATCAGAGGTACGCGAGCATGATCAGCGTGGTCGACACACAACGGTGGCGACACAACTGCTTCCGCTTGCTGACGGTGGTTGGCTGATCGATACCCCCGGGTTTAGGGCGGTGAGCCTGTGGTTGTCAGGCCGTGGCATTGAGCGGGCATTCATTGACGTCTTTGATCTCATGGATGACTGCCGGTTTAGGGATTGCAAGCATGATCAGGAGCCCGGTTGCGCAGTGCAGGCAGCAATCAGTGTCGGTGAACTTGACCCATTGCGGTTCGCAAGCCTCCGCCGTCTCGTGGCCGAAGAAGCTGCGCTCGAAGAGGAACAGGCGCGTCGGCAGCGAATTGCTGACCGGCGAAAAGGTGGCCGGGAGCCACTTGACGACGACCCCGATGTGGAGTAACCGGCGAAACGCGATTACTGTCGGAACTATGACCGCTTTACCATCAACTCCAGACATGTATGACCTGCGGATGTCGGAAGCAGCTCGTCCCTTGTACGAGAAAGTAAAGACATTCATCGCCGAAGAAATTGAGCCGAAGACAGCTGAATTCTTCCGCCTTGGAGAGGGACGTGAAGATCACTGGGGCTACGGCGAAGGCCAGCTTGAGCTTCTTGACTCGATCAAGGCAAAGGCAAAAGAGGTGGGCCTCTGGAACTTTTTCCTTCCAGATGCAGAGACCGGTGAAGGTCTCTCGAACCTCGATTATGCCTACATCGCTGTCGAACTCGGCAAGAACCCGATCGCTTCTGAATGCTTGAACTGCTCGGCGCCTGACACCGGCAACATGGAAGTGCTCGAGCGTGTGGGCACCCCAGAGCAAAAAGAGCAGTGGTTGAAGCCACTCCTCAATGGTGAAATTCGTTCGGCATACATCATGACCGAGCCCGACATGCCGTCGTCCGATGCGAAGCAGCTCGCCTGTAGTGCAATTCGTGACGGCGACGAGTATGTGATCACCGGAGAGAAATACTGGTCATCTGGTGCTGGCGACCCACGATGCAAGATCATGATCGTCATGGTGCAGACCGATCCCGACGGCCCGGTTCACCGTCGTCAGTCACAGATTCTCGTTCCTCGAGACACCCCAGGTGTTGAGATTCGCGGTGCGATGCACGTGTTCGGCGAAGACGACGCTCCCCACGGTCACATGCACATCCGTTTTAACAATGTTCGCGTTCCTGCATCGAACATGTTGTGGGGCGAAGGCAAGGGATTTGAAATTTCACAGCTTCGTCTCGGACCAGGCCGTATTCACCACTGCATGCGTTCAGTTGGTGCAGCCGAAAAGGCTCTCGAGCTCATGGTGAAGCGTGGCATCACCCGCGAAGCCTTTGGCAAGCGCATCGCCAACCTTGGCAAGAACCCTGAGGTCATTGCGAAGGCTCGAATCGAAATTGAGTCGATGCGTCGCATGGTGCTCACGGCGGCCAAGGCAATGGACGAACTCGGAAACGCTGAGGCTCGTGTATGGGTGAGCGCTGTCAAGGCAATGGTGCCGATCCGCACGTGCCAGATCGTCGACGAAGCTATCCAGATCCACGGTGGCACGGGTGTCTCGCAGTGGACTCCTCTCGCCCGCATGTATGCGAGCCAGCGCACGCTGCGTCTTGCTGACGGCCCGGACGAGGTGCATTGGTTTGTGGTCGGTCGCTCAGAGATTGCCTCCACCGAAGAGGCAGCTCGCGACTACAACCCGAAGGAAACCTTCTA
>MDTA01200253.1_pt1 | contig 27651 bp, 17 predicted proteins | sample 811151 | NCBI WGS metagenome assembly MDTA01 (sample SAMN05326648, study PRJNA326480) | marine metagenome | isolation source: seawater | place: Indian Ocean: South | collected 2010 | reverse complement strand
GTGCCTTCTCATTAGAACTCCGCATCTTCTTCTTTGCGCAGTCCTTAGCATTGCAAGTAAGAGTCTGAAAGCATAATCAACTCCACCGTCCAAAGGCTCTTCTGAAAGAACCTTCCAACGACCCGAGCGAATAGCACTACTCAACTCTGATACTTCTTCAAGATTCAACCATCCAAGTAGTGTCAATCCCCCAAAACCGTGTCTGAACCCTAATTCTCCAAGATTATCTTCAGATAATCCGTCAGAAAGTTTCGATAGAAGATCATGTAGTACTGTCATATCTCCCTTCTGCTTGGTATTTTCCAGGAGATATGTTACGATATTTCCATCTCCACAGGGAAAACGTCCCAGTCTTTCCTTACCAGAACTGGAGTCTATAGGATCTGTCCTTCTTCCATCTGAATCTAATTCTGCTATAGAAAGATATAGGATTGTTGCAGGGTCAATAGTAGGCTCGATACCTTCTTTTAGATTCTGAATATCAGTTGAAAATGGACTTTCTTTCTTCAATTCCTCATGATCCCCTCCCATGGAAGAAAGAACTGCAGGGATAATATCCAGAGGATCCCTTATTATGGGGTCAAATGTGTGGAAGTTTGGTAGGCTTGAATTCATAGGAATACACTCATAACTATCTATCAGATCTTAGGCGACTAAGGCGCTCTTCAAAGCTATCCAATGAATTATCTTCCACTTCGTTAGACATATCTTCAGTTGGAACTTCTGTGTTGTTTTCCAGATTATTTACTACATCCTCTTCTTGCACTATTTTCTGACTTGGGGATTCGCTCTTCTTAGTCACATTAGCTTTCTTATCCAGTGCCTTTTTCTCTACCGCTAGCCTAGTTCTCTCCATCATTTCTCTACTCTCTCGAAAGTTTCTAGCCATCCATGCGAAAGCAATAGAAATTCCAATTACAAGGCTGGCCGATGCAATCGCAGTACTTGAGTCACTGAAACCTCCATCAGACTCTTCTGAGCCCGATAGAATAATCCTAGCTTCATCGTCTGAGGGGTCATAATCAATGTCCCAAGGAAATTCGCAACTTATGGTAGCCACTAGCTCTACTCCATCTTGGACATCAGGTCTATCAATGACAGGACGTGGAGCTAAGGCACTAGATTCTGACATATCGACCATATATTCTGCAGAGAAGGTATTTCCAGCTTTGATGAAAATTATACAAACTGACTCATCTAAAATCTGATGATTGTCTCTCCTGGTGAGTATGGAAACTTCTTGCTCTTGGCCAGTACCGATTATCTCCAAGCCTACCAATCCAATATTCCAATCAGTCCTTCTAACTTCAAATGTATTGCTATCAGATGAAAATTCAACTCCTCGGGAGTCAATAGCCCTGATTATTAGATCACTCCTACCAGGAATAGGGCTCCATCCATCCGCACTTAAATTAATCATCCCCGATGATTCTCCTTGTCCTAATAATCCCGAAATTGAGTCTAGCATATTTCCCCGGTCATCCGATAGGATAACGGTGTAACCAAATTTTTCACTTCCATTCATTATAGTACAACTAGCTTCAACGGCACCTATATCTCCGCCTATGGAGCAACTTCCCTGTCTAACGGACGGTTCTGATACCCATGATCTATACTCAAGTGTTGTAGATTGATCGACATTCAGACTTCCATTTCCTCTGGTGTACGAGTCCCACAGCCATCCGCCTGTTTCGCCCCATTGTAGCAAACCTCCAGAGGAATCAATTACTGTACTATCTGAAGTGGTCCCATGAATTTCCAAGATATAGCTATCACCAGAAGTAGATATGATTACCGGACTCGATGACCATGAATAATCCTCATATTGAGTGTCCAAAAGAATACTGTCTAGATTTCCTGCTTCATCCTGAGCATCTATTCTGATAGTTTTTGTCGAACCATCCCAATCTGATGAGGGGATGACCTCCAATGGGACTCCAGTTATTTCTCCTACGCCAATCACTACTTGGGTAGGTCCTGAAACTTGCCAACCCGGTGGTAGGCTGAGAACATCGAGTGAAATTGTTGTTGGAGCATTGCCTCGATTTTCAATAAATGCTAGTGGGTACCCGCCATCCTGACTAACCACCCAATCCCCCTGTCCGGACAAAGAGAAATCATGAGTCACTGCAACCCTCAGTGGAAATACTATTTCTGATAGTCCACTGGAATCTCCTTCTTTAATCCTAATAGTTAACTCAACTGCCCTTCCATGCACAGCATTTTCAGGGGGCGTGACATTCAGCGAAAGAGGAGCATTCTCTCCCGGGTTGATAATTGGCATATCAGATATATTCCCAATTTCCCACCCTTGCTCCCCCGAAACAAACATGGAGACATAAGGGCGACTGGGGGAATTACCTTCCTGTAATACGGAAAGTGTGATTTCTGATCCCTGTGGATCAACTTCCAAGTTTGCTTGATCAATTACGGCATTCCATGACGGAACATGTCCTGAAACTACAGAAAAAGAGAATGAAGTAATCTCTTGACCTTGTGCTACAGCGGTAACCGTCACTTCTGCAGATGATCCACTCCATGCATCAAGAGGAATGATAGTATCGACTGACATCATCTCGGTTTCATTTACTCCCAAGTCAGAAATAGAACTCCCGCTGGAAATCCATTCCGTTGATGAATCTCCACTCTGAAGCGAGGTAATTACGGATGTTTGTAGTGTCAAATCATCCACTAGATTTCCAACATTTGTCACCATGACATCCAATGAAACAGACTCTCCCGGATTGGCTTCGAATGTTCTCCCATCAGCATCAATATTTCCCGACTCACTAGAAAGGAATGGATAGACATTCCACTGATGGTCCTGCCTAGCCTCAAATACTATTTCGGCATTAGATAGAACGGTAGGATCTCCTACTGATTGCATCGAGAATGAAATCTTCAGAGGAACTCTGGCAGGAGTATTCTCAGGAATCATTACAGTTACAGGAACAGTGGTGAGGCTTCCTGCTGAAAGAGAAACCAAATCTCTGGAAAAGGAGACATCAACTCCAGGATCTTCCGTGATATTCTCATCTAATATTAACGAATAACCCAGATTGAATGAATCATCTCCATTTCCTGGATTTTCCAATCTCAATACAACTAGAGTCTCGTCTTCTACCTCTACAAGGGACGGCTGTTCACTTGGTGATGAGATCACCATCGAGGATCTGAATATTTGGAGTACCTCTATAGACAATCTAAGAGAGTGAGATGGAGACTCTTCACTAGAATCCTCAAAGTAGTGAAATGCAGGGGCCGCATTACTTGGAAGACTTAGAGTCAGGAAACCCATTCCACTTCCCTCTGAAACATCCATTGAAAGATTGTCCCCATTAATCTGTAAATCGCCCGATGCCGTCCAGGACCAACCAGTTTTTGCCATTCCAGCCGATGATAATGACCATGATAGCGAATCTTCACCTGTTGGACTGTCAGCTTCTACAATCCACTCTAAACCACTCGAGGGGACACTTCTGATATGGCTCCTACTAATGACGCCGGAAGCAATGAAAGTCAAATCTACAGTTTGACACCCCTCCTCACCATCAACACACAGCGTTAAGGACGTCTCTACTTGATCACCAATTAACACTGCCTGTTGATTTTCGTCAATAACTGGAACATCAAGGTTAGCTTCCATGACTAGCCGCTCTCCCGGGTCAAGAACCAATGCGAACCTCTCATTACCATCACTGTCAATTAATCGTAAATCACTCCCCCATAGCGTGTTACCCCAGTCCAACGATATTTGATTTTCTACAGCATTTCCAATATTTTCTACAACTATCCAGGCTCTAGCAGAATCTCCTATTAATCCATATCCAGAGCTGTATGATGCCCCCTCGGGACCCCTAATTGATAGCCCCCTGGTTCTATTTGCCTCAATGGGAAGTATGGATGAAACACTAATGTTAGAGTCACTATCCAGGGACATTGTCAATCCAAGGAACCCAGAATCCGACCCTAGGGCCGAGGAGGGCGCGACAATCTCAATTACGGGCGACCAAGACTCTCCTGAAGCAATCTGAATGCCGCTACTTCCTCCGGGGGTAACATCTTCCCAGGTCCATCCCGACGGAAGTTGTGAACCATCTATTTCTAATGACCATGTACCTGATAATCTCCCAGTAGATCTTACTATCGGAATGGCCTCAACCGAATCTCCAGGACTAACTCTCAAGGGCTCTGATGAAATTTCAAATGTGACATTGTATGTAGGGATTATTGACAAAGTCTTGGAGTAAACATCATTATCTGTTCTAGTCTGAGTAAGATTGGAAAATGGGTCAATCTCCAATGTAAACTCATGATCCCCTAATGGTCCTGACCATTCGACGGAGAAAGACTCGAAAGACCCTGTTCCAGACGGAGAAACAGGTTGCATGGACGAAAACCTCTCCCTCCCTATCTCTATTCCATCAGCATACAAAACTGCATCAATATCGGAATCTGGATTGCCCGTTCCAGAATTCTCAATGAATGCCGAAATCTGTACATTTTGTCCTGGATTTGGAGAGGTTGGATCGAATTCAATCCCTCTTCCATCAAGTAGGGGCCTGATATCAGGTCTCTCTAGAGAAACTACTGTTGCTCCAATAACCACATCAAGCGTATTATCGCCATCAATGTCTGCTAACGATGGTGAAGACCAAGTCCTCTGATTCAACTCCAAATCGTTAGACCATTCTGTTCCAATGGCCGAACCAGTGCCTTCTGAACCATCAAAGCCCCAAAGTGATCTTCCATAAGCAACTAGTAATTCAGGCTCTGCTGTTCCTTCGATGTCCATCCAAATTGGCTGCGAGACAGCAATCTCATCATTCGGCGTACCGCTACTTTGTTCCAAATCCCGATACCACGCTTCATTCGGAGTTGATGTATCTGTATCATCCACACACCCAGTCATGCCATGTCTGGCAGTTGTTGTCTGCCACCACGTAATCCAGCACATTCTATCGTGATCTCCGTCACCATCAGTATCAATCGGTAGTGGTGGAGAATCAGCATATCCATTAGGAGAGCTGTAACTCCATATTTCAGATCCATTAGCAACCTCCAAGCCTCTAAACTCAGCCCCATCAAAAGATCCCGATGAGTCACTATCGGTTGGAATAGTGACAATAATCTCAGGACTACTATCCTGGTCCAGATTAGCTACGATTGGCCCCGGCAACCTGATGTGAGGAACATTCGAGTCCCCATCTAGGTTACCAAGCGACTTCCCATCCCAACTGGGATCACCACTCGATGAGTCAAGCTTCCAAAGCCACATTGCACCATTCGTCGATTCAGTTGTTGTCAGCATAACATAAGCCGTATTATCATCAGTCTGAACAAAGACTGGATCGGATCCATGACTTCCATATCTCAATCTTTTATCCCAAATCTTCGTAGGTGGGCCAGTAGAGGGTAGATTGATTGCAACTACTTGCGGGGAATTATCGCTCTCTCTTATGGCCGATATTACAAGTTCTGCATCGCCATCCAAATCCAAATCAGCCAGAAGTGGTTGTGAGGTTGGCTTGTGTCCGCCCCAGATACTTCCAGTGTATGGTCCCTCCTCGCTACTTATCATCAAATCTGCCTCTTCCCAGGTCCAGAGTAATTGGCTGTCATGAGGTCCACTAGGGGACCATCCCGTAACATCACAAACTAGTCTGGGAGACCATGCATCTACTCGTAGCGTAACATCACTTCCTGCCACCAAATCATACACAACTAGAATTTCCGGACCTGCAGAACCATCGATATCGATAATCATTGGAGATGCTTTGATAGTCTCAGTTTGGCCAAGATTAACTTCCCAAGCCAAGTCGGAGTCTTCTCCTTCTATTATTCTCAAATATGTATCTCCAGAGGAAGCGTCAGTCTGAACGATTACTGTGTATAGTGAGCTACCCCCACATCTTTCATGAGATTCTGAGTCGACTTGAAGAGATTCACTAAAATCACCGATCGGAGTTCCAAGAGAATCAGTACCGATGTCATAATTGCCATACTCCCAGTTAATCACAGGGTCGGTAATGGATAAGAGCGAGTTTACGCCGCCTATCGGGTCATGCACAGGACTAGCAGACATTCTTCCAGGAGTTCTCCCAGATTGAGGCCATGGCTGGTCTCCATCCTCCCATGGGCCAATCACACTGGTAGTAAACTTCGAACCATCTTCTGATATTCCTATATCAGCGGATTTCTCCAAAGCTAGTGGATAGAAAACCACGAGCGACATTATTACCGAAATAATCAGTGCTCTGCGGCGATTGCACCTGCTCCCCGTCCTTGCATGAGATGTCATCAGATTAGCAGATGGTATTTGTAACACTCTTGAACGTTCGCACCATATTCTCTCTCAGACCGTAGGTCTGAGGGATTATTGCCCCTAGCCGAGTATATGTTTGCATCCGTCGTGCTTATACAGGAGAGGTAGGTCGCCGTGACACGGACTTCTCCTCCAGAGGCTCAGCCGATGAAGGACGGGAGGGATATCCCACCCGTCCTGGCAAACCTCGGAGAGGTCTGTTTTGGAGGAAAGAAAATGTACAGCATTGTTGAGAGAGAAGATACTATTCGTATTCCAGCAGAGTATATCAGAGAGGGACAGAGTCTAGCTGACCACATAGATAGTCTTGCTAATGATGCCTTCGAGGGGCGATTTGATGTAGATGAAAACTACACTGTTTTAACTTTCGATCATAAGCCGGTTGGAAGGGGAAAAATCATACATGGGGATGGGGCAATCTATCAAGCTGTCAGCTTCAAGGCGCTTCTTTTCAATATGGAGAACAATGAAGTGGTTGATGGATATGTTTCCGATGTCTCGGAATATGGTGCATTCGTTAGGATTGGGCCAGTTGAGGCATTACTCCACAAGTCACAGATTTTAGATGAGCCAATACAGGTTAATATGGGCATAAGAAGGATAGAGGGGGCCCAATCTGGAAAGCATATAGAAGAAGGATCTCACGTGCGCTCAAGGGTAGTTTCCAAAGCTATCAATCAGAACGATCCGAGGGCAAGTAAGATCGGTCTAAATTGTAAAATGGACGGTCTTGGCGCAGCAGGTTGGATTACGGAGAATGATTAGAATGGCTAAACAAGCTTTTGCATGTGGCGAATGTAATCAGATTCTCCCTGAGCCTGAAAATAAAAAAGATCCAGTCCAATGCCCTCATTGCCCAAATTCTCCCGTTACTACTGATTGGCAAGGATTTGTAGTAATTCTTAACCCAGGCAGGTCAGAAGTCGCCAAGAGATTGAATATTACTAGGCCGGGCAATTATGCTCTCAAAGTCAACATTAGGTAGGTGAATAAATGCAAGTAATTGATAGAAAAGATAACCCATTGCTAAACAGGGTCGAAATTAGATTTGTTTGGGATCACCCCAATTCTCCAACTCCCGATCTTTCACAGATGGTTTCTGCCGCTGCTAAGATTGAACCCGGTTCAAAGGAGGAGCTTATTTTCATCAAGGACGTTTCAACTAGATTCGGGATGCCAAGAACGACTGGTCTAGCATTAGTATACTCTACAGAGGAAGCATCTTCTATCGAGCCGGATTTCATAATAGAGAGGCATAAGAAGGTTAGAGCAGACGACTCTGCAGCCGATGGAGAAGGAGGGGATGAGTGATGTCAGACAGCCCGAATGCCAACTCAAAGTGGTCAAAGTACAAAATCGAAGAAGGTAAATTAGAGCGTGGCGAGTTCTGTCCAAATCCTAGTTGTGGACCGGGTATTTTCTTAGCTATTCACAAAGATCGTAAGTCCTGCGGAAAGTGTGGCTATACGGTCAAGAACGAATAAATATGAACTCAGCCATACTCTTCATCAAATGGTACTCCATCATAAAACATACTCCAAGAGCCACTATTTGTCAGTACCATGTCTCCCATTAGGGATATTCCGACCTCGCTCCTTCCAAAGATATTCAACTCTCCTTTGGAGAGATATCCATCGTGCCTCCATCCTGTCCATCTCCACCCTCCCTCATAAGGGGACACGTCCATCACAGGTCCAGGGACTCTGAATATGTTCGGCTTTGAATTCAGGTCACTCATTACGGCCATATTTTTGCCATGAAGCATTATTATCCATCCTGAATTCTGATCAAATCTAACATCATGTATTCTTTCTGGGAAACTTGATAGAATACCGTTATTAATCTCATGTCCAGTAATTATGGAGACCACTGAATAACCCCCAGAAGATGAGAATGCATATATTTCGTTCTCCTTCCTAACTAATGAAACAATCGAGTCAATTCCAACTAGGTCCTCAAGTTCTCTCCATCGAGGGTATGGTGACCTCCAAATCTCACTTGCATTCCCGTCTATCATGTATATGCCAGAACCAAGGCACGCAAAAACGACATTCTCATCGACCCTACACATAGCAAGAGGTTCAGACTGGAGTTCCCTAGTCCAAGAGGCAGATTTACTCACCGACCTCTCAACTTCTCCATTTTCCAAGTCATCAGAGGCTGAGTTAGCTGATTCCCATTTTTCACCCAATGGAAATGAGCCCATATAGGCCTTCCTCATACTCCTATCAACCCATGAGCCAATCCAGCTATCTGAGATAACGATGCCACATGATGTAACTCCAGGAAATGGATACATTGCCCCTTCCGTCGCCTGCACCTTCTGATTATCGATTTCCAGTATTTGCCCATCGGAGCCAACTATCAAGGAGCACCCTCCCCCTCTATCAATCCTAACTGGGTTGAACCCAACATCACCAACCATGCTGAATCTGCGTCTCGACACTACTGCTTGAAGGTGTGGCTGTAATGTTGAATACATGCCTCCCTTGCGAGTAACATGGCGACTCTGATCCTTTGCTCCGAGTCCGATGATGCATCGCTCAATCTCCGAGACTCATTACTCAGGGCTTCAGATTGGGGCCAAGAGGAGATTTTCCCCCATGGTCGAGTGGTAAAACACTTGATTTGTGATGTCCACATTCTTTCAATCAAAAAAATTCATGTCCAAGCAGATTCGATAGATATGATTCATGAAAACGAGGTCTCTTGTGAGGTAAACGAAGTTCTTGTCCTCTCAAGGCACGTATCTTCAACAGACACTCCTGCAATAACTCTGCATGCAATAGGATTACCCGGTATTTATCCGCCTGGAGTGCCTGGAAAATCAGGTGGTATCAATGGACAATTAGTTCCTCCATCCCCAAGGTTTGCATCACTGTACAGAGAGATGTTAAAGGATGCACGTGAGAAAAAATTAGATGAATATTTTGATCTCACATTAGAGGCAACACATCATGGACCAGTTCTAAATTCGCCTACTCTCTACATCGAGATAGGCTCTACACATTTTGACTGGAGCAGAGAGGATGCGCTAAATCTTTGGGCTAGAGTTCTATGCAAAGTTTTGGGTCTAAATGGCAGTATTCCACTTGGTAACTGGAGAGGAGAGGGAGATGTCATGATTGGGCTTGGAGGGGGGCACTATGCTCCGAGACACAAAGCTGTGGTTGAGAAGGGAAATATCTGGTTAGGCCATATTTTGGCTGGCTACTCGCTCGATTTCGGTATGACTGATCAAATTTCGGGGGTAGAATCTACTATTTTGTGGCAGCACTCAATCCTTTCAGCTATTGAATCCACCAAGCAAGCATTTCCAGGAGGGGATATATTTGTACATCTTGATCGAAAGTCATTCAAGGGCTGGCAAAGAGATGAAATTAGGAAATTACTCGCTGAAAATGATATACTAATACGAAGAGGTAAAGAGATCCCTCAAGAGTAATCGTGAAGTCTCGACTCCTACTCGGCCTGTTAATGGCGCTCTTGGGCAAGCTGATAGTCGCGACAATGCCATTGGCTCCAAAAACAATAGTCCGTATGGTGGCCAGCAGATACGTAGCCGGACCAAAATTGGATGATGCAATTACTACGATGAAGGCCCTCTCTTCTGAAGGGGCCTGTTTTACTGTCGATGTGCTAGGAGAGGAAATCACCTCTATGGATGAAGCTGACTTCTTTCTGAATGAATACTCCCAACTAATTAACTCAATCAAAGAAAATAGTATCGATGCACATATTTCGATTAAACCGACTGCTTTCGGACTGTTAATTGACAAAGAATTAGCATTCGATAATATCCTAAATATAACGAGACAGGCATCCAAAAACGATATTTTTGTTAGACTAGACATGGAAGATAGCAGAGTTACCGATTCAACAATTGAATTGATGATTAGAATCAGATCCGAAGGTCTGAATAATATCGGCGTAGTTCTGCAGGGTAGACTATTTCGAACCATCTCTGACATAGATAAGATATGCGAAATACTGGGTCATAACTCAGACTTTAGGATTTGCAAGGGAATCTACCTGGAACCAAAAGAAATAGCTCACACGGGATATAGGGAAATCGTTGATTCAACGAACAAGGCTATTGAACACATGCTGAGGAATGGTGCCTACACTGCAATAGCCTCCCATGACTATCCTGTGATTGATTATTCCCTGTCATTATTGAATAAGTACGGCCTTTCCCCTGATAACGGCCATAGGTCATTATCAGGAAAGGGCCCTGGGTATGAATTCCAGTTCCTATTAGGGGTAAGGGGCGACTTGAGAAGAAAACTAAACTCCGAAGGTCACTTGACTAGGATTTACATCCCTTATGGTCAGCAATGGTACGAATATGGAATAAGGAGATTGAAAGAAAACCCGGAAGTTGCAACTCACGTCCTCAAGGCCTTACTCATGCCGTGGACAAACAGAAGATAGCTAACCCTTCACAACCGGATGGAGGTACATTCTCCGTATATCGGCAGCGACTCTCTTCCCTCTCAATGTCCTTCCTTCTCCTGTATGGATTGCCCTAATTCTCCATCTACGACCATCTATTCTCATAACGGTACCACAAGAGAACTCCTTCTCTGGGTCGCAGTCAATGGTTGAAGCTGTACTAGTCTCTTGATCAGTAAGGGTAATCTTGACTACGCATGTATTCTTATTAACGGCCCACATTGAGACTATTTCCCCCGCTTTACAGGATTTAACAGACATCTTGTCTCCAATCTCTATCCTTGTTATGGACCAGAAAGAACCGTCCCTCTCGAATAAATCTCCAACTGTAATAGACTCATCAGAATCCGAGTCAACAAATACTAAGGAACTCTCAGATCCTTCGGAAAGAGTAGTCTTAATGCTAACAGAAGAGTTTGGTCTAAGTTTCAGTTGGTGGACCTCGGAGCATTCGACACATCTCACCAAAAGATCCTCTCCCTTGCCCTTAGAAACCCTCCTCAGAATTTCATGCTCTGTAACAGTCAAACATCTTGGACAATCAGTCACGTCAGCGATAATATCGTCCTCATCGCCCACTCCGGTCATGTCTGTCCGGCCCGAATGGGTCTCTTGAAGGCATCCACGCAGACCAATCTTGAAAAATGATGCTTCTATCGTTGTTCATGGCATCCGGTAAAGGTGGTTTTGGATTACCGCAGATGTCCGAGGAAGAGATGTTGGAAAGACTCCTCTCTGAAGATCCGAATAGGACCGATACTGAGCCTCAGATAGCTTCTTCCATAGGAGAACAAATGCTCTTGATGGGTCTCCGAACAATGCCTCGATCATTGAGGAGTAGGATAAGGGATATCGTATCAAGAGTGCCACTTGGTAATGCAATACTAGTCGGAGGAGGAATAGGCCATCTTTCTGCATGGCTGTTCGACTTATGGTGTGGGGACCCTTCCATTCCGGAAAGCTCTTCCGGAGTAAAGCCTGACTCCTTTATTATCGTTGAAGAGGGAGCTAGATTTGGAGTGATTATCGACAGATTAATCAAAAGATACAATGCAGAATCTTGGTCTAGAGTGGTTGCCAAGCCATGGATTGAGATAACAGCAGAAGTCACTAGTTGGTCTGCCGCTTCTGCTTCACTACCGTCCTCGGCCAGGCCTAGCGATATTCCATTACCCGTTTCCTTAGTAATCGTAGATTTACCAGATTCTGAGAGACCCGTAGCAGCGTCCTCAGCATTTGACATACTTTCACCTGGGGGGATAATGATAGTACCAGAGCCCGAGGTTCCCACCGGTGACGTTGGGTCTCCTTCAGCGGGGGAAGAACCAACAGAGGCCCAGGCCAAGGTTTTTGCATTCAATAAATGGATTTCATTCATCAAAGATGTCAGCGCTAATCATTCTGTTTCTTTCGTAGAATTATCAGGTGGCACACTGGCCATCATTCGACGTGTAGCTTGAACTTCTTGTACATATTTGTCATTAATATCTCCCAATTGAGAAAAGCTAACATCTGGAAGAACAGACTCTGAACTAGTATTCTGAGACTCATTAATGAGTATATCTATGCGCAACAATCCGTATCCATAATGGTCATCATGATCTTCTTGATCATTCTTCATCTCGGAGTTTTGTGACATCATCATTTTCAGATTAGATATTGCGGAAACCCCTCCTTGAGACCCATCTCTTTTCATCTCAGGATTAGCCTCCAAGAAAATCGCTATCGAGCCCGAAACCCATGCTGTGGCGGCAGATGTTCCACTCGACCATCCCCACCAAGTTCCACTCCCCGTACTTCGCGCCATCAAAATTGGAACTTCATGACCGGGTGCAACGATTTCTGGCTTCTTATCTGGATCCTGTCTAGGGAGAATAGGGTTAGGCCATAATCTTCCATTGTTGTCTCCCTCCGAACTCCCGCTCCAAATCGAGCTTGTTCTAGTCACCGCACCAACACAGATTACGTCTTCTACAGAACCGGGAGACTCGACGTCACCATCATCATCTTCACCATCATTCCCAGCAGCAGCCACAACATAAACGCCCAAATCTATTGCACTCTGTACAGAATCCTCCAACTGGTCCGTAGTAAAGAATCCAGATCCAAAGCCCTGGCTCCCACCTAAGCTTAGAGAAATAATATCGGCGCCTCCATCTACGCACCAATCCACTGCATCCGCAATAATCGAATCTGTTCCAGAACCATCATCTGAAATAGCCTTGGCAATAATTAAATCAGCTTTTGGAGAGACTCCATTTAGCCCTCCCTTTGAAGCAATGATTCCAGCCATAGCCGTCCCATGGCCTTCGTCATCATAAGGGGAATCAGAACCAGAAACAAGATCATTCCACCCAATTATATTAGCATCTTCGAGATCGGGGTGACTCATATCTATTCCAGTATCAACAATACAGATTTTTACTCCAAGCCCTTCAAATCCATCAACTCTATCCAGCCCCGTCATTTCCCTGTATTCATCCTCCCACAATTCTAGAGAACTGGGAGGGCCACCGAATGTGACATCTGCAGTCTGATAAACCGCCCATAGAGATATTATCAATAAACTGAGGAGAACTACTAGGGATGAACTAACTTTAATCAATAAATTTAGAGATGAATTGTTTATCAATTGCGTGCCTTCCTCGTTTTCTTCGTCGGACATAATATTCACTCTGCATATTCTATTACCATGCATCGGTCTTGACAAAGTGACTAGTGGCAGAAGAGCTACTGCCGCATTTTTCACACTTAAGGCGGAGTGGTAGAATTCTGGCGCATGAAGAACAGGGCTCTCCGGGTGCTCCCCAGCCCGTACATTCTGAGTCAGAGCAGTGGACCTCTATCTTGCCGTTAGGCTTCTTGATGACTGGAGTCTCAGCGCCGCAAACCGGACAAAGTCCTTGCAAAGTCTCCTCTCTGGCGGATACCGATATTCCTGCGACCTCCCTGGCTCTTGATGACTGAATGGTATGATCTCCCCCTCCGAGCATGAAATGAGGATACCAAACAATATGCATCAGCAGGAAGAAGGAGATTACTCCTGAGGCTATATAGAGAAGAGAGATCCCAAGAATGTCGCTCTCGAAAGGTGGCCTTTGTGAAATAGCATGAGAGCCAGACCACGACATGATGTTTATCATCAATGTCCAAATCAATAGACTAGCGCTCCAAGCATCAAGACGATGATCCCCCCATGCCTTCTCAACTAGTCTTGGGTCCGGATGAGCATGCTTCTCTTCAACGTGGATATCCCTAGTTTCAGTAACAGCTTTGTGGACGACAAAAACAGCCAAGAAAATCATGATCAGATTCCCCATGACTACTCCTCCGAAATCTGATATTCCCGAACCAAAGGGAAAGTCGGGAGAGGCCGAGTGAGAGTAAATATATCCTAACTGGACTGAGAACGATGCAACCACAAGAAAAATCAGATTCTCCCTCATTATCGGATATCTGGCCCACATCAGTACAAAGGCCGATGCCCAAGCCATCATCGTAAGCAGGCTCAGCATTAGTGACCATTCATCAAGACGGAGGAATCCACTCTCCTCGCCGAATAGCCCACCTCTGCTCCAGTCGCCCCCCGAAGAAAGCTCATTAATTCCATAATCCCAAGCGCCCATCACAACTGATGCTGTGGCGAGAGACAATACTAAAGCCTCATATTTTCCCCAAAATTTTCTTGAGGTATATACGTGGAACGTAAATTGCTGCAATAAAGTATCAATGAATGATAACAAACTCGACCTTTCTCCTAGGTTTGTTATTTTGCTAAAGTCTGACAGTCTTTTGACTTCAGACGCCCCGGAATCAAGGTCTTCAGTCGTCACAGTCGTCCCCTCCATGGTCACGACCAATAGATGGATAACATAAGGGGCTCGCCGATTCGAGTAAAAAATAGGCAATTACAATGGCGCCGAGACGGAGATTTGAACTCCGGAGGGATGAACCCACATGATTTCCAGTCATGCGCAATACCAGGCTATGCGATCTCGGCTGTGTACGTTCGAATCAGGTTGATGTCTTGAGTGCATCGGAGATGTCCCTAATCGTAACACCCATAGGTGGTGCACCATTCGTGCCCGTTACGCCACTGTGGCTTAGGGGTATAGCATCCCATTGGTAATGGGAAGGTCGGGAGTTCAATTCTCCCCAGTGGCTCCATAAATTAAGCACAATTAACTCAGTTTTTCCAATACTGGCGCTAACTCACCAATTCATTCATAATGTCTGTAATATTACGAGCGTACATGTCGTATAACCGTAGGAGGCTCGCCGGAGCCCTAGTGCTCTTGATGATATTAGCGCCCATAACAACCGCAGCAACAACTTCATGGGCCGGTCCAAGCTCTGTAGATACCTCCGGAAGCTCCACCACACTAACTGGTTTCAGGGCTCCTGGGAACTCGACAGTTCTTGATGGCTGGGCCCATCTGACAGACTCTCCAATGGCGGCTTCATTAGTTCCCGCTGATACAATGGACATACATGTAATTGAGAATGGAACAATGTCTGGAACTACCACTGACCATGTCAATGGCAAGCTTACTTTGATCGATGACGGAACATTAAACGATCTAAATAACCTAGATGCTAGCTCTTATTCCATTGATCTAAACTCTCAATATGTCCCAGGTCCCGCTCCAATTCACATGGCAACATTGGAATCTAACGTCGGATATACTCCCCACCCAAGTTGTAACGGACTCAAGGGATATAATTTGACTTCTGGTTTCGATGAGGGAGGCAACGGTTATCTTGACTCACAAGAAGTTTTGCAGGTAGATTACCTATGCGTTACGAACCACACTGTTCAAGGTGGTAACGGAAGGGCCGCTAATGGATCTGTTGTAAATGGCTCTCTAATCTACAACATCATTAGCCTACCAGTGGGAAATACCTCTTGCGACGAAGGGGGCAAATTATGGATATATGGAAATGACTATGGTAATTTCTATGACGGCGATACGACACTAAATTCTACCGAAATCGATGGTTATCTTTATTTCTGCAACAGACCGGTATATTGGGCAGCGACGAATTTTGATTTTAACGGAACTATTTCTGGAACAGAACAAACTATGTCCTACGGAATCGTCCCATCCTCGGCATCCGAGGGAACCGTCTCTGTAGGAACATTGCCCGGTAGCGCACTTCCTGCTGGAGTTGACGCTTGGCTAAACATTCCTGCGATGACTGTTCCATCAAACAATACAAGGACCAACTACTCACTGTCATTTGACCACTGGTATCACTTAGATGGAGCAGAGGGCGGAGCTTGGCTTGAGTATAGATATATTTCATCTGGTTCTTGGACCGACTGGTTTTGGTTTGCTCCAGATGGAGGCTACCCGTCATCAATCAGTGGCGATGGAATAGTGGTTAATGGTGCGCCTAGTGGTAATCTGCCAGTTTTCACCTCCTCACAACATAGTGGCTGGCAGACTGAAACAGTAAATATGACATCACTATTTTCGGACGCATCGAATACAAATACACAAAGTCTACAGTTGAGATTCAGAGTTTCTACTTCCAATGACTCAGACCCTACTCCTGGTTGGTTTATCGATAATATCAATTATCACAATGATGGAAACGGCCAAGGTGTTTGGCACCATGGTTGTGATGTAAACGGATATTCAGCCACCAACTACAATACCTACTGCTATTACGCTAATAATCAGCTGAATTACCTAACAGTCCCAATTGACCTATACGGTGTTTCGGGGATACAATTCGATCTTCATTGGGACCTTGAAGGATCGGGTTGGGACAACGCATGTATCGAAATTTCCAATGGAAACAACCAGTGGGTGGACATATCATCAACAGGAACCTCCTCGACAGTGACGCAATGTAGGTCAAGAAGCGGAGCTATTCCGGGCTATGGTTACAACGACGCGGATGGCAATCAAGCTGCTCTGACTATAGGGTCATCAACTTACACTGATGATAGTGGAGGAATGGTCACAATATTCAATTCTGTACCAGCCACGAACCAACTAAACAACTCCCAGCTAAGATTCGTTGTACAAACAGACAGTTCTGTCCAGTATGGTTCTCCAGGTCAAACTACAGACCCCGATGACAGAGAAGGATTGACCGTATATTCTTACAGGACAATGGACTCATCCAACGTTACTCTTGGCAGTTTCACAATACCTCGTAATGCAACAACCTCCGGAACGAGTACAGCAGAATGGCAGTATCTCACTCTAAATTCTGGATATATTGATGAATTATATGGCTTTGAGGATTCCCAGGTCAGTGCTCCTCTTTCTACAAGCGAGCCAGGATTCACAAAAACGTACAGGGCTTCATCGACTTCCAATCCCGGCACTTGCACTAGTGAAAGATGTGACTGGCAAATATCCGCACCATCATCTGCCTATGGTCCAGCTACAGCCTCTTCATTCCCTTACATGTACAAAATAGGAGAGTCGGGATACACGAATTCTTTCTATGAGTCCAGCCTCATAACCCCGACATACCAAGTTCCTTCTTTAGGTGCCCCATCATTTTCTTTCGATATGTGGGTTTGTCTCGACTACGGAACTGGAAACTACGTCTATGTTGGAGGAGCACTCTACATGCGCACTAATGGGGGCGCTTGGCAACATCTGAATATGGCGTCCTATACTGATACACAATACTCCTACGGAACAAATTCGTACACTATAAACGATGGACTTGGGATATGGACAAGAATAAATTGTAATACCGATGACTGGGATAACTATGAACTTGATCTCTCTCCATACAAAGGAGATGATGTCCAATTCAAGTTTGCCATGGGAGCTAGGTTTAGTGACGCAAACTCGGGGTGGCATATTGACAATATAGGCCTCAAACAAGGGAATTTCAGTGAACCCGGTGTTTGGACAAGCCCTGAGTTTTCCATCGATGGGCCCGATAAGGATGGTTTCAATAGAGGAATGATAGAAATTGATGGCATATCAGACGATTATGTCAACAATACCATCACTGGTACGCTTCTCGATCCATCAACAGGCATTGCTCTTCCTGGGTACTCTGATCTACAGTTCCCAATCAGTTTGGCAGCCGTTGATTCAGAGAGCTATCCGAGTCTGAAAATGAAAGTTTCATTGGATTCAACCAATCCACTCTCTACTCCTATGATCGAGGAATTTAAGATTGGTGGATACAGACTTCTGTCCGCAGAACTGATGGGTGCAAATGGTTGGCAAATGACGAATGTGGAAGCAGTTGATGGCCTCATCAATGCCACGAATATTTCCGGTACCATAACATCTGATTACATACACTCTATCAGGCCAATCAAGGCCCTAACTTTTGGAGGCAATACATCCAGCAATGTTCAGATAGAGGTCAGGGACTCTGGTGGAAATCAAATAGGAAGCACTCCCTATGGCGGGTCAGTCCTTTTCTCAACTCCAAGAACAGGCTATTCATTACATATATCCCTGCCAACTAACGGTTACATAGACAGACTGGAAACCACACACCTCTACGGAGAGCCGGCGTCCGACATCCAGATCGATTTTGCCAATGACAGCGATATTGACTGGGCGTTCCCCTCAGACATGGCAAGGGGCCATTACGCTTGGCAGACACAAATCCTCAGTGACTCGGCTCACGTTGGCTTGTACAATGGGTCAAAGAGTGTTACTGTGGCCATCGGCTCTGCCCCAACAAGTGCTTACTTTATGGTTCCAGTAACCTCTAACGTCAATACAGGTCTAATTTCATTGGTTTCTGACTCCGATGGATTTGATTCACCCGTGGAAATATCAGTGTTGGGAACAGTGATTTCAACCGGAAGCTCATCAGAATTATTCACACTGGAGATGAATCAAAACCACCTGAGTTCCATAAACTCACTCTCGCCTGGATGGACCGATTCTGAAAACGATAGGGACTGGAGATTAGTAGAGCTTTCATTGACATCACCAGTATCGCAGACGGTCTCTTTAACAGGTCTTGCATTAGGATACACAATTTTTGAGAATGTCTCTGACATATCTCAACCAATTGCCGCATATCATGAGGCTAACACCCAGGATGATCCTCCGCCAGTTGAATTAGCCATACCAGTTATGATATCGTCTTCCTCTGGCTCAATTTCTATTAGTGGAGAGCTGGTATATGACTACATAATGACAAACAGAGACTTCCAAGTACCGAATACATTCTATCCAGATGGAAATTTGAATGTTGTAGAAACCTCTCATCACCACCTCAATGACAACTCTCTGATACACGCTATCGAACTAACCGGCTCTGCTTCAGATGGCCAGATAGTAAAATTCAGAGTAGACAATAGCGCAGATGGACTTTGGGGACAAGGCAGTGATCCAGTAACCTTTTCACAGATCAGTGGCAGTAGTGTAGCCCCATTAGATACTTCACAATCATCTGTTAATCTGTCAACCCACTCAGATGGCAATGAAGACATAGTCGTAAACTGGGCGTTTGACATAAGTTGGAATTGGGATGATGTTGAAACTATTCGTTGGGTCTCCCACGCTCTCGATGAATTCGGAGAGTTTGTCTGGCCTGCTGTTTCTCTGAGTGGCCAGGGTAGCGACAAAGCGGTGGAAAACGATTTACAGATAGATTCATTCGAGGTAAGAGACGAGTATGGTAGACTTCTATCCAATCAGTTCTCAACATTCTACCCGTTCCCAGTCAAGTCCACCGATGATGTTATTGTGTCGGGTACGGTAAGATTCCAAGATTCCCCTGATGCTAGGCCAATGGCCACAGACTTCCTTGTTGGATTGAATATGTCAGGGTCACTCTACCCAATGACCATGAACGATAACGGATCTTTCGAGACTACCGTCGACTGGCTATCTTCTATTGCCTCAGCAAATGAAGTAACCCTTTCTCCAATAATGCTCACTGTAGGTCCTTCAGGCTCTACAGTAGGAGCTGAGGATACTTCAGGAACGCTCCCTCAGACTACTGTAATTATTGACTCTTCACCACCGGTAGCTGGTCCTCTGCAGGTAAATACCCCCGCTGGACTACAGAATGCCCATGGAAAGGTCTGGGACCCAGCTGTCCCCCTATCGGTTTTTGTCACCATTGACGAATCGGAAGCCAGAGGCGAATCTATTACTCTGAAGTATTGGAGAGGAAGCTATGACGATGTCAATTTGGATGGGGTCGCTGATGAATCAGAGTATCTTGGACAAACGCTTCCACTATCTTCCGGTATGACAGGACAGCAGCAGGTGAACTTCATCGGAATAGATGTCTCAGGTCAGGAATTCAATAGTCCAGTTCATATGTACATCGAGGGTACTGACTGGGCAGGTCTCACTTACCAAGACGGAGGTACTGGGGGTTCCGCGGGTGCTTCAAACTCATGGGCTTCAGTCATAGTAGCAACGGACGAGCCTACCAGTATACCAGCATCGGGATATTCTCTAGATACGGAACTAGGATACCTATTGGCAGGTCACAGGCATACATTCTCAATGCAGGTGGATGAGCCTAATGGAATCGAAACTCTGGATAATGTCACAATCATGCTATGTGGAGATGGCCCCAGCAACGTCGGAAAGATGTCTTATGATCCTTCAAGAGGGATCCTTTGGGCCGCCCCCGATAGTATGATCATGCCTCTGTCTGTACAGACTCAACCTGTAACCTCTGTCGTAACTGAATTAAGGGTAGATTTCGAAATCTCATGGGATTATATTTGGGAAGATGGACAAGCCTCTTGCAAACCCAGTGTTTCGATATTGGACGATATGAATACTGTAGCCTATCAGAACAACATTGGGGAGCTATCCTGGCAATTAGACAACCAATTCTTAGCCATTCCGGATTCTATTGATGACCTCACATCTCCAATTATGGATCAGGTAGAGAATCAGCTTTTCCTCAGGCAGGGAGATGAATTCATGGTCACTGGTTCCCTGACATACGCAGGCTCAGGAATGCCCCTAAGCAGTATTCCAGATGATCTAAGGGTCGAAGCGAGTGTTATTTATGGGTCACAGGAAGTCACCAGTGATACAGAGTTAGCCGAGGATTCATCATTCTCAATTATTGTGACTTTGCCGGACAGAGTCCCCCTAAATCCAACAATGGATGTTTCTCTGAAGGTGTTAAATGTTCCAGGACTTGGGGGCTCATCGGAGAATTCTGATTATTCGATAGTTGTTGATAGTAGGGCGCCAACCGCTTTGTTCGATCAGCTCAAATATCCCGATTCTTCGCTCACGATCATTGAGTCAGATTTAGTTGATGATGTCAAGGTCACAGTTACAATGAACGATCAAATAGGGATGGAAGATGGTCCACTTCAGGTTTCTTGGGTTTACATGAGGAGTAACTCTCCAATTACAGGTACCGAAGACAGTGGTGAGCTACAGTTAATCCAAGAAGGAGACAGGTCATCCTCTTCGGAGTGGTCTGACGTTTACCAGTCAAGTCTAGATCTCACTCCTAAGAATGGAATGTCAATTGAGGCAGGGGACTCGATTTCATTCTGGATCACATCCACCGACAAGTCTGGCAATCAAGTTTCAGGTCTGGGAAGCGAATCAATTCCTAGGACCCCTGCATTGAGGATCATGGAATTCCTTGGCGATTATGTCAGGGCAGTCTCTTCACCCACCTCTCCTTTGATGAATGAGATAGTAACAATCGAGACATTCTGGGAAAACACAGGAAAGAGAAGTGGAACGTTGGTTGTCGGACTCTATGAGCTAGTTTACGAGGTAGACGAGAACGGGCAGTCTTCCGAGAGATGGAAGGAATCACTTACCACGGCTCAGAATCCTAATTTAGAGATACCATTAGAGGCAGAAGCCACCAGTGTTCGGGCCACATTCAAGTGGGAGGCCACATCCCCTGGGCAGCCCAATCTGTACATTGTTACCGATGTTGATGGAGACGGCACTATAGGAGAGTTTGATTTCAACGCAGCCGATATCGCCGTAGGAGGGATTAGCGTGGTTCCACCGCCTCCAACGGATGAAGGATCCTCCGATAGTGCTGTAATGATGATCGGTGCAATAGCTGCAATCGCTGTAGCCGCCATAGGCTTCCTGATGAGTCGAAGAGGGAATGAAGATGATGTCTACTATGATGATGATGAAGACGATTACTATGAGGAAGAAGAGTACTAGTGACTTTTCGCTTGTCATGTGTAAAACAGCATCAAAACCTGTTCACTACCTCTTGTATTTATAGGCCAAATCCTGATTTTTAGTTTGAGGGAATTCTCTCAGATGGGATGCGTGACAACAATGGACGATAGTTTATCTTTAGAAGAGCTTAGAGAAGAGGTTGATGATCTTAGGCAGTTAGTCAAGACACTTTTGACCATAATAATGGAAGAGGCCGATGGAGTTCAGGCCGGCTCCGCTCCCTCAATTCCCGATCAACCAAAGCGCGGATATTGTATGTAATCAATATTCTACAGGTTCCGGATCAACTGTTCTCCACATGTAACAACACGCCACAGTACGCCAAGGCTTCCATTTATCTGAAATTGAATACAAATCTTCCTTGGACATTTTTTCTCCAGAGTTGTATGATTTTTCAATGCCTCTTATCATTCCTATGTCCCCGATCGGAAAGACATCTGGACGGAGCATCGTGAATATCAGGATCATCTCTGCAGTCCATCTTCCTACTCCCCTTAATTTGATTAATTCCTCTATTATCTCTTCATCACTCATCATTCTCCAGTCTAAAGAATCATAATCAGGCCAAGATTCAGAGATTCCCATTACATATTCAGCCTTTCTCCTAGACAGGCCACAGCTTCTCAACTCTTCAATATCGACTGACAGAAAACTCTCAGGCTCAATATCCCCTACCTTATCGCAGAGTCTGGTCCAAACTGTGGAAGCCGCCTTGACAGAAATCTGTTGACCGATTATTGATCTAATCAATGTGTAGAATAAATCTCCTCTGGATACCAGCTCTAGATCATCGAATTCATTAATTATTTCAGAGAGTACATCATCCCTTCTAGACAGCTCTTTTTTAGCTGTGTCCCAGTATTCTGGTCGATCTCCATGCAAGGGCATGATACTTCGAATGCCTAATGGTTCAAGACTACTGGCCTTCTCCCATCTCCATGAAATCGGGAAACGTGATTCTAGGTTCGATCGCATTTTTCACATTGGCATTCGTTTTTCTGACATTTTCCACTACTGATTCAGTCTCCGAGCAGCCCCATCCTCTCGCTAACGAGTGCGTCGGAGGACATAGCGGTCTTGCGGAACATTATCATCCAATGGTAGTAATTTCTGTACTGGGCAATGATGTCGAAGTTCCGGGCGACATAGGAATTAATCAGCCCGGCTGTGCCATGCGCCCACTTCACACACACGACACATCGGGAAAGATCCATGTCGAATTCAAAGAATCTGGTGTTGAAGCCCCACTCAAGGCTTTTTTTGATACATGGGGTAAACACATGGATGAAAACGGATTCGATGAATATAGGGTGGATGAAAATCATGAATTCCTGATGTTTCTGAACAACTACTCTTACGATCAGAATGGTAACTTGATAGTTGACCCTGAAACCCGTCAGCAGGTATACAACTTTGAGAATCTGATACTTGAGGACAGACAATATATCGAGCTTGTCTTCAGGGAGAAAGCTTGATCGAGATAATTCACTATCCCTTAATCACAGATACCGGTCTCATTCTTGCAACCGGGCGTGCTAGCCCTGCACGATTAGTCAAGCTAATCACCTCATCAACATCCTTGTATGCTTGAGGGGCTTCCTCAGAAAGAACATTTGGGGTTTTTGCCCTGATATGAATCCCCTTTCCTTCAAGCTCTGAAATCAGTAATTCTGAATCTACAGATGCCTTGGCCGCAGTTCTGGATAGCCTCCTACCAGCCCCATGGCAAGAAGAGGAAAAGGCATCATTAGCCCCATTTACAGGACCTGCCATGACCCATGATGCCGTACCCATATCTCCAGGTACGAGAACAGGCTGACCCAAAGGGAAGCTAGAGGATAATTCAGGATGATTTCCACCCAATGCCCTAGTGGCCCCCTTCCTGTGGACGCAACAATTACACCTGCCTCCTCCGACATGGTGCTCCTCAATCTTTGCAATGTTATGACTAACGTCATACACCACGTCTAATCCTCCATCCACCGAATACTCATTTCTCAGGACTTCACGGAGCCTCTGTGTAAGGGCAGACCTATTGGCAAATGCGAAATTTCCAGCGGCATTCATCGCATCAAAATAGCTTTCACCTTCGGAGCTGTGAATTGGTGCAGAAGCTAGTTGCCTGTCAGGAACAGAAAATCCCCATTTTTCAGAAAACCAAGAATCTCCTCTCTTGGAGTAATTAGACTCAATATTTGCTACATGCTCCGAACAGACTTGATGACCAAGACCTCTAGATCCAGAATGGATCATAGCTGTTACCTGCCCTATTCTCAAGCCGAAAGCCCTAGCTGCTTCTTCATCAATAATCCTGTCAACCACCTGTAACTCCATGAAATGATTCCCAGACCCCAACGTTCCCAGAGAGCTCGACCCTCTCTTCATTGCCTTTTTTCCAACATTCCTATTCTCGCTATTAAGCAATCCGTTTGATTCAATAGATGACAAGTCCCTAGCCTCCGCTAATCCCAAGTCGACCGCCGCAGAAGCACCTCCAGCAAGGATATCGTCCAATTCTGAGTCTCCTAGGGAAACGCCTCCCTTCCTACTCGCTCCTGCTGGAATTTTCATTGAAAGCTCCTCAGCCAGATGCTTTGGATCAATTTCCGAGATATGAAGATCAGTGGAGCATAATCTCACTCCGCAATTGATGTCAAAGCCAACACCACCAGGAGAAATTGAACCTCCTTGTTCTCCCCAATCAACATCGGTGGCAACCACTCCCCCTATTGGGAAACCATATCCAAAATGCCAATCTGCCATTGCCCATGCTTCTCCAACGATTCCTGGTAGGCTAGCTGTATTCACTAGCTGAGTAGGGGACCTATCGTCGGTATGGCTGGACATGTGATTTTCATCTGAGACTAGTATTGCGTCTGTGAGCATCCTGCCGTGTTTTGAGATTCTAATTCTCCCAGGCCCATCTGGCTTCAAATGCCTCTTCCATGGTGCCTCCATAGGCATGCGTCGCATGCGTAACCTTTCAAAGCGCCGTTACTGTATAAACAATCGAATTCAAGTCAAACCCTACAATGCGCGAGCGAGGACGGTGACAATGGGGTTCGGCGATATCAGTATTCCTTACTGGGAAGAATCTGGACACGTGCTCAAAATTTGCGAGGTCACAGGTCTGAGATTCTGGACCAGGGACAACCATAGGCATACCTGTGGGGACACTAATGAGGACCCTTATACATTTATAGGAAATCCGATTATTAAAGGATTTGATTCCAGAGGGAAACAACTCAAAGATGAGATGAGAGAGACTTTCCTGAACTTCTTTGACTCTAAGGGGCATACCAGAATTGATCCATATCCGGTTATTGCCAGATGGAGGGATGATATCCATCTCACAATAGCCAGTATAGCCGATTTCCAACCTCATGTGACTAGTGGAATGGTCCCTCCTCCTGCAAATCCACTAGGAATCAGTCAACCATGCATCAGGCTAACAGACGTAGCCGCAGTAGGGCGTTCAGGTAGGCACCTTTCAACATTCGAAATGATGGCACATCATGCCTTTAATTGGCCAATGGATGGGAGCGTGATATATTGGATAGATCAATGTGTGAGGTACTGTGATGAATTGCTAGTGGAAATACTGGGTATCGAGCCCACTAGTATTACTTATGTCGAGAACCCATGGTCAGGAGGGGGAAATGCTGGTCCAGCATTGGAAGTAATCGTGGGTGGATTAGAGCTTGCTACTTTGGTCTTTATGAATCTGGAAGAGGATGAAGATGGAGAAATCACAATCAAGGGGCAGAAGTATAGTGAGATGGAACTCCAAATCATTGACACAGGATATGGACTTGAGAGATTTTGCTGGGCGGCATCGGGAACCCCAACGATTTACGAGGCGATATATCCAGAATCTATCGACTGGCTGAAGACAATATCTGGTTTCGACTCTTTCCTTGACTCATTAGATATCAGGGTAGAAATGGAAGTACTACTTGGCGAACTTTCTAGATTGGCGGGTATCCTAAACATAGATGTTGGAACTGATGTGGAGGGACTTTACAGAAATCTATCTGAAAGACTTTCAGATAATGGGATATCAATATCTCTGGACGATCTAAAGAAAGTAACCGAGCCGTTATCCTCAATATATGCTATTCCAGATCACATGCATGCGATATGTAACATGTTAGGAGACGGATTAGTGCCAAGTAACAGTAAGGCCGGGTATCTAGTGAGAATGCTAGCAAGAAGAGTTTGTAGGATGAAAGAATCCCTTTCAATACCCGTTAGCCTGTCTGAGCTAGGTGCACATCATATCCATACTCATCTAGATAAAGACGGGTTTGTACAATCTGAGGATGGAATTTTGAAAATTCTGGAATTGGAGGAAGCCAGATATCATGAGATGCTAAGGAAAGGAAGGGCTGCAGTCAAGACCGCGCTCAAAGACACACCTCTTGATTCGAGGCAGATTAATGATGAAATTCTATTCAGATTATCAGAGGAAAGGGGATTAAATCCTGACATGGTGGTTTCGATAGCTAGGGAACTTGGGTGGCGAAATCTAGAAGTCAGGGTTGGATTTACTGCCGATATGGCCGCAAGGAACGCCCTAATGACAAAGACCGCCTCAAAAACAAAAGTTGGGAAGGAAGTCTTTGAAACAAGTGACATGGAGGCTACTCAGTTAGACTTCTATGAGGATACCGGTGCTCTAGAATTCCAAGCAGAAGTACTACATTGTATCCCTCTAACAGATGAAATGATTTCAGGATTAACATTCTCCGTGGAGGTGGAATCTATTCCCTCATACGCTATTGTTACTGATAGGACGCTATTCTATCCAGAAGGAGGTGGCCAATTGGGCGACCAAGGACGTCTTTTACAGAATGGCAATGAGTTCGAGGTACTTGATACTAAATCTCAAGATGGAGTAATATTTCATTTCACAGAAAACCCTCTGGTCCTTGGCAAAGTAAATGGAATTCTAGACGGAGATAGAAGAAAACAGTTGATGGATCACCATACTGCAGTACACATAGTAGGTGGAGCGGCTCGAAATATTCTAGGGCCCCATATCTGGCAAGCCGGATCTAATAAGGGTGCAAGATATGCCAGATTGGATATCACTCATCATTCCAGATTGTCCAGACAAGAAATAGAGGCCATTGAAGATCTTGCTAACAATATTATCGAATCAAACCCAAAAATCAAGAAAGAGGCTTTAGAGAGGTCAGAAGCAGATAGAAAGTATGGATTCGATATTTATCAAGGAGGGCCTCCTAAAAACAATATCATCAGAGTTATCAGTATTGGAGATTTTGATATCCAGGCTTGCGGAGGTACGCATCATGACCAAGCATCCAGTATTGGAGAGTTGAGGATACTAAAGTCCAGTCAGGTACAAGACGGGGTAGAGCGTCTGCAAATCGTGGCAGGGGAGACGTCGAGGGATCATTCAAGACGACAAGAGCGTATATTGAGCGAAGCTTCAGAGGTACTCGGTGTCCATTCAGACGACTTACCTAAGGCGGTTTCTAGATTTTTCGAGGAATGGAAATCCCAACAAAAGAGAATCGAATCTCTGGAAGCGGAAATCGTCAGACTAAGGACAACTGGAGGTGGTGATGACTCGGTTATGGTAGATGGAGTCAGATATGTCATAATGGAAGTAGATGGTGAAATGAAGCAGATGATGACGATGCTCTCTCAGCTGACTCGTGATACAGACACGCCGACTCTGGCCGTTCTCGG
>MDTA01210167.1_pt1 | contig 27654 bp, 36 predicted proteins | sample 811151 | NCBI WGS metagenome assembly MDTA01 (sample SAMN05326648, study PRJNA326480) | marine metagenome | isolation source: seawater | place: Indian Ocean: South | collected 2010 | reverse complement strand
TAACTCCAACACTATAAATAGTTGTTATCTTTTATAATCGTCTGCTAACCTAACTACATCGTTTAGGTGTGGAGTTGACACCTCCATAAGTCTTACCATCTCCTTGCCTGCCCCAAACCTATGAATTTGATTTGGCTTAACATGTAAAGTGTGTCCGGTCTTTATTTTTTGTGGGGGGCTATCTTCGTCTGTCCAGTTTAATAGAGTTCCCTCAAGAACATAAACTGTTTCTTCTTTGATTTCATGAAACTGTAGCGACAATCTTTGTTTTGGCTCGATATGAAGCATCTTGGCAACATAGTCATCAGTCTCAGCCCATATATATTCAAATCCCCACGGTTTCTCTACAATTCTCATATTACCTCCAAAATAATTGCACAGCAACAATGATAGATGATAACACGACACATATCATTGTTTTAGTAGTAAACATACTTTCGTTTAAAAGATACCATGTTAAAAGTGGAAAAGTAAGGTAAGACATACAAAAAATTAAAAACCTTGGGCCCCATACTTCTCCCCATTCTTCATAACAAAGCTTAACACCGTACCAAAAACATATACCCGTTGGGATAGAGAAAAGAACAGCAGACAAGATTGGCTTATCACTCCACCAATTCCACACAAACTGTGCATTTAACTGAAACCATCCCAGTGTTTGACCAAGTGCAAACAATATACAAGCTAAAATAATATTAAAAGTTGGCAATTAAAATCTCCTTTGCAAACTTTGTACTTTCAGTATTTCTGCCCCATTTGTCAATTATGTACATGTTATGATCTTTATAATAATTTACAGCAGATTTAGAAAACTTATATAGCAAAATTATTTTTTTGTCACTAGAGGAAAGTAAATTCTTTATTTCTTTGTGTATAACTCTTGTTTGTTCGAAGCCAACACTCTGTCCTTGTTCCAAAAAATTTAAAGAATAGTTTCCAATTGGAAGAAACACATAATCACACTTATCATTAATATTAAGGATGGAATTAATAAAATTGTCTTCTTCATCAAGCTGAACATGAAGATTAGGACAACTAAATTTTTTCATATCATATATACTTCTGGTCAAATTTATGTCTTGGGCAAGTTTTCCAGATGTTATATAGTTTAGATCTGAGCTTTGATTAAGCAAATAATACATTCCAGATCTTATAAAAGGATCGGGATATTTGAGCCATTCTTTCTGTAAAATATCAAAGATATTCTCGCTTTCAATTGGACTAAAATGGTCAGCAATAACTGAAAGTCTTTCAGGATCTGCCATCAAACACTGCCAAAATTCATAGTTTACATACTTGTTAGTGTGCGCAACAACAAAACGATCTGCATCAGCCAATTTTACTTCAAGACAACCATCGTAAAGTAAGAAAGAATGGACAATTGAACCCTCTGGGATTATTTTTTTGAGGGTTGCTAGACACTTATTGTTGGTTATTGGAGACTTCAGTGGGCTGCTCATCTGCCATCCTTGTTCTGAAAGCTTTTAACTTTTCTTCCAAGCCGCTCAGAGTATCCCCATTTGGTGTGAAGGGGTTGAGCTGATCAGTTTCCTGTTGTTCTTGTTCTTGTGGCTGAGTCTTCATTTGAATGTAACCACCTGCGATTTTAGTAATGTCGTCTAAGATATGATCAGCACGAGCTAGTGATAATCTAAGCCCGTTGAGATCTTCAAGGCCAGCAATAGAAATAACATCTTCAGCCAACTCACTGAATAACTCGGATGTTGTTTCAAGTTCATCACCAAACTTATCTACAAGTCTCTCAACCTCGGCTGGTAGTTCTTCCAAATCGATTGAAAATTGAATATTTACTCTTTGTGACATTTTATCCTCTAATAAGTTGTTTGTTTTGTTGTAACTTCTCTTCAACGAGTTGAGGAGAACCAACTACTACAATCTCGGTGCCAGTTTGGCCGCGGTTGATTGTAAGCTTTGTAAATTGATGATTGCCATCCATGCCGGGCAGCAGCGAATTGCTTTCGTTAAGCTGTCCTAAACGAGAGTCCTCACGGATCATCACAACATGCTCAGGATTAACAAAGACATCTCTCAAAGAATACTCTTGTTTGGATGAGGTGAGAGTATTTCTTTGACACACCTCTGTAAGTTTAACTAACATGCTTTCTCCATGGGATATACATCCCTTCTTTTAAGTTTCCACTCGTGACCATTAGCATAAACCTGATAAACGGCATTCGTGCCACCCAGATAAACACCAACGGTGGGTCTCTCGGTCATTCGATGGCGAAATCCCTTTTCCGACTCACTCCATAATTCAACACCTTGTGGTATATGCACTAAATCACCTTGATTCATCATTGATTCTCCGTTTGTATAATACCATAATTAGTTGTAATTAAAGTGCCTGCACAACTTGCAGCGTTCTGCAGTGCTGTACGGGTTACTTTCACGGGATCGATAACACCATCACTTGCCAAATCAGTAAGCCTATTGGTCCTAAAGTTCCACCCCATTGTTTTGTCAGACTTTAAAACTTCATCTACAATCAAGTCAGGCGATAAACCAGCATTCTTAGCCATTTGTCTAATTGGTTCATAGCAGGCACTCTTTACAATTACAGCACCGTTAGCCTGTTCGTGATGGCCTTCCTCTGTCGTTATGATCATTTTTTGGCATGCTCTAAGAAGGGCGGTGCCTCCACCGGGCACAATGCCCTCATCTTGGGCAGCCTTAACAGCCTCAAGGGCATCTTCGATTCTATGCTTTTTCTCAGTCATCTCGACTTCGGTAGAGCCTCCAACACGAATAACAGCCACACCGGAAGCGAGTCTGGTAATCCTTCTTTGAATTAGCTCACACTCTGATAACGAATCGGTTGATTCAATATCAGATTTCAAGGCTTCTATTTTAGTTTCAATTACATCTATATCAGCATTTCCACCAACAAATATTGTGCCGGCCTTGCTACTTTCAACAAACTTAGAAGTGCCAAAGTCAACCATCTTAGTTTCGTGCAGTTTCTTTCCGCTCTCTCTGGATATAAATGTGGCACCGACTGATGTCGCAAGATCTTGTAGCAAGTCTCTTCGTTCCTGACCGTAGCCGGGAGCCTTGATTGCCGCAACTTTCATTGTGCCTCGCATGGCATTCATAATCATTGCGGCCAATGCTTGCCCCTCAATATCTTCAGCAACAAAGATTAGTGGCCGGCCCTCGCGGGCAGCTATTTCTAAGACAGGTAGAATCTGATCAACAGAATTAATCTTATGATCTGTAACAAGAATCATAGGATCTTCATGGTGCATGACAGACCGCCGTTCGTCAGTTACAAAAGCTGAGGCACAGTATCCAGAATCAAAACTAAATCCTTCCGTAATATCAAGAGAGGTCTCAACGGAGTTTGACTCTTCAATTGTAATAGAGCCATCTTCACCCACACGATCAAAAGCCATGGCTATTAATTTACCGATACCCTTATCATTGTTGGCAGAAATTGTAGCGATGTGTTCAATATCTTCAAGACTGTTGACAGGGATTGCCATGTCCTTCAAGTTAAGAACGATTTCTTTAACTGAGCTTTCAATACCTCTTTGTAGCTCAATCGGAGAAATGCCTGAAGCGATAAACCTTTGCGACTCAGTTAGGATAGCACGAGCTAATACGGTGGATGTTGTAGTACCATCACCAGCACCGTTGTTTGTCTCAATCGCTGCCTGTTTGATAATCTGTGCACCAGCATTCTCAAACGGATCTTCGAGCGATACAAATGCCGCAACAGTTACACCATCTTTAGTAATAAACGGCGACTTTCCTTTTTCTTGTAGCAGAACATTTCTGCCTCTTGGTCCCAATGTAGATGCTACATTGTCAGCTAATACATTAGCCCCTGTTATAATCTTTTGTTGTAATGATTGTTTGTCGTCATAAGCTCGACTCATTAATACCTCTCAGTTGTATAAACATTATATATCATTAAAAGAAAAATGTCAATTTATTTATTCAGTGTCTCTAACTTTTTCTGTGCCGGTTGCGATTGCTTCGGCATCATCCTTGGCATTTCCTGCAAGCGAATCATCTTGCAAACCACCAGCAACATATGCGTTAAGATTAGAAGATAGATCTTTAAGGTCTCTAAAGATTACGAATATTTGATCATTAATAGCACCGATTGATTTATCGAGAGCATCTTGGATACCTTTGGCTCCAATCTCAATAGTTCCAACACTAAACTGATCACCATAAGGGAATAGGTTGTTTTGGTCTGAGATTCCACCAAGCTTGTTTAATTGACCTTTAGTTAATTCAAATTGTTTTTTATTTAGATAACCCTGCGATGTCCGAAGAGCTAAGTTGTAAAGCTGTGGATCTTGTTTCAAGTTTTCAAGAGCCTGCAATGACTTCTTAACAGGCATAAACTTCAACTCTTTAAACTTTTCCGTTCTTGCTGAACCTTTTGAGCCTGCCCTCTTGCGGGCTTCGATTGCTTTGGCATATGCGGTATCTATCGCGCTACTAGCAACTTGTAATTCTTCTGGCTCTAGAGTCATTTGACCAAGCATTTGCTTTTTCAAACCAGCGGGAAAATTTATATAACTAAAACGCTTGTTATTACTTGTGAAAGTATATTCATCCATATTAACAACGTTTGCTAGTTCTGCTTCGAGATTCATTTTAACAGGATCAAGACCAGCCTTTCTAGCTAACTCATTTGCTGTATTAATGAATAATTCAACAACCGGCTGCAAATTCACAAAGGTGGCAGCAGGAAGTGTTAAGAAGTCTTCTAGTCCACCGGGTCCAGTTTGTTGAAGTTGTGTGCGAAGATCCTCGATTGATTCAGTAAATTTTGTTGGTATCTTTAATAGCTCAAGTTCTTTTGGGTTCAGTCCTAAAATCTCAATAAAATTATCTCTTGTGAAATTGAAAGCAAAGAAGTTTAATTTACCCTCTTGTTCAAGACCTGAGCCCTGAAGATCCTTTGTTACCACGACATATTCCATAAAGCCGGCATCAATCTCACCTCGACCTGTCAGGTCATCAACTAATTGTTTGAAAGATCCACCAACCTTCAAGGCTCCCTCTTTATAGAGCTTTAGAGATATGGGTCGGTCACCCTTATTGATCACAATATCAGCGATGGTACCGGCACCACCAGCAGGAATTTGTTTACCAGACTCTGCATCTAACAAAACAGCCAAGAATGACTCAAAAGCAAAGCCGGCAGAGGATGCATTGAAGTTAGTGATAATGTTAGTTAATGTCTTATAAAATACAAGGTTTGAGATTACAGAACTAATTTGTTTTCCGGGTGTTTCGCCTTGTGATTCAGGTATAGGGTTTTGGTAATATGCATTTAATGCTTGTATCTTTGCATTCAAATCACCACCGGGGGCAATATTGTTAAGATATTGTGCCAAATCTTGCCCAGCAGATGTGCGAATTTCACCACCACCGCCTTCAGGGGTTGTTAAAGAGCCCCAACCAATCTCAGTGATTGGTAGAGTGGGAATCAGATCTATAGTTAGCTTGCTCTGCTTTTCACGTTCTACTATGACGGCATTGTCATAGATTACTTTTGTGACGCTATCAATAATATTTTCTAGTTCATTTAGCGGGGAGATATTTTTTGTTTCTTCTCTCACCTCAATAAACATATCTTTTAAATAATCTGACACTTTAAACTCCTTAAATAATGATGTCAGCGATTCCTAATTCAACCGCTTCTTCTGCAGTCAGGTAAACATTGACCTTTTTCTCCAGAAGCTTTTTTAAATCTTTCTTAGTCATGTTAGTCTCAGCTATCAGTGCATCGCTGTACATTTTCTGTATTTGTTCGATGGCATCCATCTCGTTTATAAGATTGTGAAGCGGGCCATGACTACCACCAATAACGGAGTGAACCATTACTCTGCAGTTTTTGCCGATGCATCGCTTGCCCTTAGTTCCTGATGCCAACAACAGAACACCGGCTGACATTACTTTACCCAAGCCTATAGTGTGAATTTCTGTTCTTTCTCTAATTACTCGCATAACATCATACATGCCAAACATATCATCAGCAGAGCCACCATATGTTGAGATATAAAATTCAATTGGCTTTTCTTCTTTATTGATTGCATTAAGTTCGTCAAGATAAATAATTGCATGTATTAGCTCAGCGATCTTGTCATCTGTTACATCGGAAAATAAACCAATAATTCTCAAATCAGGCTGACGTGATTGGGCAAGTATTTTTTCCAACTCATCTTCTAGCATCTTTTTTTCAGCTTCACTAGTTTTGCTGCCGCCGGCTATCTTATCAAGTATTTTATTAATCATTTTGTATTCTCCAAAATTTATATGCTTCTTCTTGATGGAGAACTAAAAATTTCATTGCCGAATCCCAGTCTTGAAAACCAATAATATCTTTAAAAGTGTCGGGTGTATTCTCAATTGCCCATGATACGGTTCTAATTTTAAAACTTTCTCTTTCTTTCTCAATACTATCTTTAAATCGCAAAACCACTGACTCGTCTTTGCCTGATTCTTGTAAATGTTTTACCATAACTTCCTCGGCAATTTTGTACTTTTCCATCGCTTTCGCCATCATCAATAAGTAGATGACTCGACTTGATTTCATTAGTTTTAATGAAACTCTTGTTGACTTAATGAAGTAAAATGTTTGACATGTCACATATCCAAACAAAAAAACAAGCAGATAAAGCCACCACGGATCCATGACACCCCCCCAAAAAAATAACCACTAGTATTACTACTAATGGTTATTATAATGACTCACAACAGTTTTGTCAACTATTTTGATGTTAATCTATTTAAAATTCTTTCTGCAAGTTGGTCAACCATTTCGGCTTTGTTTTTCTTGTCTTGCAAGCGAGCAGCGACACGACGAGCGACTTCGTTAACGATGTCTTCCTCTTCCATCATGGGCCGGTCGCCCATACCTGCGGGGTCATCGTCCATGCCAGCATCATCATCTGAGTCCATGCCATCCATGGCATCCATGGCATCTTCTTCATCGTCCATTTCAACTTCGACATCATCACCTAAGACTTGCTCAAGTGCATCTTCCAAAGCACCCATGAAGTCATCGATCGACACCATCTTGGAGTCTCCGCCGGCGGCGGGTGCATCCATATCCATGTCCATCTTCATATCCATATCACCGGCTGCATCATCTGCATCATCTGCATCATCTGCATCCTTGTCCATTTCTATGTCCATGCCCATTTCTTCTTCCATAGACCTCTTGCCGTACATGCCGGGAGGATCATCATCATCATCGTCATCGGCTTCTCTGACAGGCTGTACAGCCTTCTTTCCGGGGGGATCATCATCTTGTTCCTTTTTCCCTTTCCTTACAGGTTCTTTATCTTCGCCTTCTTCAAGGTCTTCTTCGGCACCGTAAATCTCAGCGATTTTATCAGCACCAAGCGGGGTAAGTTCCGCGAGTTTCATGAAGCTGCGAAGTTCAGCTTCGGTTAAAAGTGTTTTGCGAGCCATTTTAGTTCTCCTTTAAAATTAGTAAATATACAATTTTGGCATCAAAATAAGTCAGTAATAAATAGTGTTGTATTTTACAAAAACTAATAAAATTACCAATCTATATTAAACTTGCGGATCCTTGATAGTGCTTTTTGTTCTATTTGTTTAACCCTAGCGAAGGATATACCAAGTCTTTCTCCGACCTCTCTCAAGGTCATGGAATCGTTTTCATTAATGGATATCAATGAGCAATTTTTTTCGTCTGGATAATCAATCCAAAGCCTACATTCTGTGCAGGGACATTCGGTTTCAAGCTCTATGCACTTTCTTGAGCACGGTCTCAGTCCGTCAAAGTTAGTCATAGATCTGGGTGTTCCTCGGCAATCAAATCAAATATATCTTCAATCTGGTCGTCTGAAAAACCAGAGGAAGCCATAAGTTCTTTTCCTTTTTTTCGTAGCTTGTTAGATTTAGACTTTCTATCTTTCGATTGTTCTTTAATATCGTCAAAGTAATTAACTATTCGTTCATCTTGTTCAATATACCCTGTAATCAAACTTCTGAAGAACTGAGATTGCTTCATGCCATCTGTTCTTAGCCTAACAAGTAATTGGGCATGTCTATGATCAGTGTCAGTAAAAACTATTCTTTTGTCATTCTTGCCGTATTTTACTTCTTCACTCACCACTGTCTCCCAAGAATATGTGTTTTGCTTTCTCCCATGCCGGCTGAAGTTTGTCTCAACATCTTAGCAACAGACTGAAATTCAGCAATAGAACGAGCACCACTATATGACAGACCAGAACGAATGCCCCTTTCTAAGTCTTCTAGAATCTTAACTACAGAGCCCCGATAAGGCACTCTAGCTGACACACCTTCATATGATGAATAGTTCCCTCTCCAGTTCACTTGGGCTTCTTTACTAGCCATACCTCGATAGTTCTTCCATCTATACCCGTTAGCATCTTCCATGACTTTGCCGGGTGATTCATCAGTGCCTGCTAGAAGTGAGCCGCACATAACGGCATCGGCTCCTGCAGCGAATGCTTTTACCATGTCGCCTGAGTTTCTAATGCCCCCATCGGCAATAACAGTAACTTTTCTATCGGTCTTAGAACAGTCAATAACAGTTTGTAATCCCGGCACACCATGGCCAGTCTGAACACGGGTCGAACAAATTGAGCCCCCTCCTATGTTACATCTAACAGAATCAGCACCCCAGTCAGCTAAGTCATTGATACCCTCAAGGGTAGCAACATTGCCAGCCATGATATGAACATCTTCACCAATGGACATTCTTAATTTTTCAATAGCTTCCTGCATTAGTACATGGTGGCCATGAGCGACATCAATACACAGAAAAGTAGCACCTGACTGTAGAAGTGTTTGTGCTCTTTCAATAAAGTCACCTGAAATTCCGACTGCACCACCAATATTAATGTTGGCTCTACTCTTATGGCCAGAAACTTCTTGAGCTAGCGAAACCATTCTTGATTGCATTTCGATGCCATTATATCTGTGTATGATCGCAGTTCCTCCCACATTTCCAATAGCGATTGCCATAGCGGATTCAGAAATTGTGTCCATAGGAGAGGCAATAATTGGCAAGTTTAGCACAAGACCATTACCTAAGTCAGTCGCAGTTGATACTTCTGTGCGGCTGCGAATGTCAGAATATTGTGGGATCAACAAAACATCGTCATAAGACAGTGCCTCATCTAATTTATTAGACATCAAGTATTCTCCTTTATAAAGCTAACAATATCTTTTATGCGGTACCATGTTTTTTCATTCGGCTCGGTAGGATCATGCAAAATGGTAACCTTTGGTTCTGTATCGTCAGCATATGTTTTGACCAAAGAAATAGTCGGTACTCCGTTAAACCTTAATTGTTTTTCGATTTCTGGCATGTTGTCTACATTAAATGCGAAGAAGTGCATGTTTTCATAATCAGATTTATCTGACAATTCTTCATAGTAATCTTTCAGATTGTGGCATAGATGGCAACCATTTGAATAAAACTTAACAACACAAATTGCATCTTCTTTTACCTGTCCATCAAGAATTTTCATTAGTGATGTTCGAGACAGTCTTTTCACACTCATCAATTACCTCCTTCGTTTTGTTAATACAATCTGGACAAAATAGTCTTACCACTTCTTGCTTAACGAGCACACTCCATGATTGTACCATTTCTTTATCCTTTTTGTCAAACTCTTTGTTACATGCACTACAAGATTGTGGCAACTTTCCAAAAAGATTAACTTGGTTTGACATTTTTTCTTGAGCATCGGCACCAACTTGCTTTTTCATAGCTCTTCGTTGTTGCCTGTTCACTTCTTTTTCTTTCCTTTCTTCTGGTGTGCTTGGGAGTTTTTAAAAGTTTGAGATTTCTCCGCTAAATATTGCTCATCAATAACACTTTCATTATCTTGTTCTTCGGGATCAAGTTCAATCTCCTCCTCCTGCTCCTCTTCTTCAATTTTGGCTGAGTCAACAATATCTTGTTTGTAGCCTCTCAAAGTAAGCAGTGCACCCTCATACTGAGCCAGCTTCATGCTAAGCTGAGCAACTTTATCCACATCGCCTTCTTCTTGATCTCGTTTATATATATCCTTTATCATACCATAGGTTTCAACCACAAATGATTGAAGTCTAAGTATAGATGCATTCAAACCTTCTTCAGTCATAATAATCTCCTATCTGTTAATACCTTCGACTCTCCAAAGCTCCCCCTTACCATCGAATACGATTACGGCAGAGGGAAATGGTGCAGGGTTTTCACTGTCACCAAATTTAAGCCTTCCTTTTACAAAGTGAATTTCGGAAGCCTTCATTACATAGTCATGCCAATACTTTGTGTCAGTTCGTGCTGGAATTAGCATAACAATTTTTGTATCTGGCTTGTGTGCCTCTTCGTATGCCTTTTTAATCCACCTTTCAATGCCGCGGCCATAGGGAGGATTAATAAAGCTTGTGAAGCCTCCCCAGTCCTTTGACAGTCCATCCTCAGCCTCAGTGAAGAAGTTCATGCACTTCGCATTGCTGGGACTTGCACATGGGTCTAGATCAAATGGGCCAAATCTCCAGTCAAGCTTTAGAAAGAAATCTTGTGGTGTTGCCCAATTGCCTGTCTTAGAGCTAAACATTACTAGTTTTGTATTCTTATCCATCAGTACTCCCCAAGGCTCCATCGCCTCTATCGCTAATCGTGATCGAGTCACGATACAGATCTCCAGATGTGCTCTGAACAGCTCGAAAATTTACAACTGGCAACATCACAACTTGTGCAATCTTGTCACCCGACTTCAAAAACTGCGGACTCTTTCCAACATTATGCAAGTTAATGAAAACTTCTCCATCATATCCAGAATCTATGACACAAGCACCCACCAGTAAAGACCGCTTAGAAGCTACGGAGCTTCGGTTCTTTACCTCAAGCATATATCCATGTGGGATTCCGAATCGCAACCCAGTTGGTATGATGCGACTTTCACCCGGATTTAACGAAACTGCTTGTCCCTCGTTCACTGGTGAATAAAAAACATCTAGTCCAGCATCCGAAGGGTTTGCTCTTTGTGGGTCATGTGCATCTGGACGGGTTCGTGCATACTCAATGATCACTTGTGCCCCCACTAAACATGTTGAAGTTATCAACAACCTCATCAATGTCCACATTATCCTTAAACAATCGATAAGCCTTCACTGCTGCACGAATCTCATCAGTGTTAAGCCATCCGTTTTCCCTAAACTCTGCTCGCAGTTCTCGCTTTTGTTCCTTGTATGGCTCCATTGCTTCCTCAATAGCAACAAGTGAGCGAATATATTCTTTGACATATTGTCGTCGTTTATCATCAGTTGACACTATAACCTCCTAAGTGTGTATAAATTATAACCAGTTTAAACATTAAAGTCAAATAGTTTTTGGCGATGCGGAGAAGAAAATTTCATCTATACACTCTGGAACATTTTCTGTGATAAATTTAATAAAACCTTCTTCACCCTCAGCAAAAAGAACATCTGGGTTTTTCATGCCCCAACTTTTAACTTCTCGTAACACATCAACCTTGTTAAAGATTAACTTATTTACACCATTCATGCGAATAGCTTTTTTTAGATGCCCAAAATCAAGCCAGTTGCACTGGCGGACTCTACCCGTTGTTGCTCCAAATTCTGAACCAGCAGCTTGAATTTGATTAAAAACAGGATTGTTCGGCTGAAACTTTTTCTTACCGACATAAGTTTCATATACTTTGGCGACACCCCAGATATCTCTGATTGATCTAGGATCGATTCCATTGTTAATGACGGCTCCAACTCCACAGTTGCTGCTGGTGACATACGGGTACTCACCCCAATCAACATCAAGCCAGAAACCTTGAGCACCCTCCATTAGAACAACAGCATCTCCATTCTCATACAACTCCTCCTGCATATCGATTAAAAATGGTTTGAGAAGCTTAATTCTTTCTGCCCTTACTCCAGTTCTATCGTATTTATCGCGATATGCAGGGCCATTACCTGACTTTGTTGTACCTATCTTTGTATCTTTTGTATCTTCTTCGACATGAGCACGGGTAATAATATGTGCATTTCTGGCAATTTTAACATTGTTTTCAACATCAATGCCATTTTCAGCTAGATAGTTTAATTCTTTCAAAAATTTATCTATGTTAACAACACAACCCGGACCAATAATCGCCGGGACACCGAAAAACACAGAGGCTGGTATATGGTGAGTTACAAACTTTTTATCGTTATGATAAATCGTGTGACCCGCATTACAGCCACCATTAAACCGTATGCAGTGTGTATAGTTTCCGTTTTTCAAAAGTTGGTGAGTTACTTTACCTTTTCCCTCATCACCATGCTGAATACCTAGAACAATGTCTGTAATCAAGTTACCTCCCTAAACATTAACATTGAAAAGATGTTTAATGAACTTTCTGACTAAATTGTCTTTTTGTTCATCAGTTTCGCATTCTGAGAATGCATAATTATAAGTTGTTTTCTTTTGACTTACTTGTTGGTTCATCATATCTAATTCTTTTTTCATCCAGCGAATCTGCTGTTTATAGTTTTTTGGACTCTTAATTTTAAACTTTGAAGCCAAATCAAGTAATACAAAATATTTTCTTTCGTCTAAAGCTTGTTTAGCTTTATTGAACATATCAATCATATCATCTCGTTCTTCACTTGTCAAGGAAGAACTTAACTTATCTGGGTGTAACTTTAATGCGAGGGCTCTAAACAGTTTAACAAACGATTCATGCATCTGTAGTTCCTCTTGAGACATCTCGTAATCAGTTTTATTTTTTCTATCAGGGCTGTTAGCAAAAGCGGATGGTAAATTTGCATTATCATTTTCAGGATCAAACTCAATTTGTTTTGTGTCATCAAGATTTTGTTGCTCTCTGTGAGAGTATAGTTCTGAAATTTTTTGATGGTTTTCTTTGTTAAGCTTGTTTATATCCAAGTTGTTATCTCTACAAAACTTTTCATAATGCTCTTGAAAATATTTGTTGTATTCATAAATTATGGAATCAACAAGATCAATCTCTTCGCTAAGAAATTTTAGTTCGTTAATCAGTCTTTTCCATCTTATTATGTCTATATTTGACACTAGCTAACCCTCATAAATAAATAGGGTTAAATGTCTAATGGATTCCAAATTCGACCTTAATAGACACACTAAAGTCTGGAACATATCCGTGATTGGCCAGATTATGCTTCAGACACTCGTCATATTCAAGGAACCAATCGGAGTGACCTTTATCATGTACGATATCAAGGAAGTAATCAGAATGATGCCCACAGTTTTCAGCCATCATGTGGTATATTTTAGTGTTGAGGCGATCGGTTTCTTCTGCTGATGCCTTAATCTCTTCAACTTTTCCCCACCCCATTGAGCTGACATCATGAATCATGACAGTAGAATCAGGATCCATGTAGCGGTGTCCTTCGGCACCAAAACTAAACAATATGGCACCACACGACATAGCTTTGCCTTGGACGATTGTAGCTACTGGCACTTTGGAATGTTTGATATCCGAGATCATCGACATTAAGCTGTATACTTGTCCGCCATAACTATCGATAATTACAGGAATAACATGTTGACCTGTGTTTTGTGCCTTCATTATTGCACTTGAAAATGCTTTAGCAGTTGCCTCATCAAATTTATTAACTCTAGCAATTATTGGCTCATTTTTCAACTCTGGCTCTTTTAAAAGTGAGCTATAATATTTCATGACATTCATATATTTTATCCTAGTAATCTAAAATTGTGCCGAACAGAACGAGTGGAAAATCCCCATTGTTCATTGTAATCAAGCCTGCTCATGTATGGTCTATTGACATGAACTTGATCTTTATCTGGCTTTACTCCCCAGCACCTAATTCTAGTTAGTTCGTTGTTGGAGTCAATCGCCTCAATAATCCAATAAAGTTTTCCATTCTTTGTTTTCTTTTCAATAACCTTGCGAGGAATAAACCAGCAAATTTGTAACTCTTCATCAAACTCAGAGATTGGTGGAATGTATTTTTCTTTCAGTTTTTCGATAGTTTCAACGGAGATGACCAAGTTGATCGGGAAGACACCAATAAGTTCCGTCTTGAATTGAATAATCTCTTCTTCAGAAAAGTCCCCCTCGGGTGCGAACAAATCAATGTTCTCACTAAACTTCTTCAGATTTTTGGGTCGCTCTACCACACAGGCAGACCAGAAGTGTTTACGGCCAGTGAAACGATCATCAACAATGTTATCAAGGGCACCCCCACGACAGAGAGCATCAAGGGCTTTCTTGTTCAGTTTGCTGTAGGATATGTCCTCTCGGAACAAAAGGTCTTCAGCATTCATAAATGGTCGATTCTCAAGAACTTGTTCAATAGCGGCCATGCCTAAGCCTTTGATAGAGGTCAAGGGCTGAATCAGGGTCTTACCATCTTCACTAATCTCCCATACAGTTCCTGACTTGTTAATGTCAAGAGGTGCAATGTCAAACCCATACTTCTTAGCAATGTTGATTGCCTTCTCTTTGCGACTCTCAGGTTCTTTGTCCAAGAAAGCTGCCATCCACTCAGCAGGATAATAATTGAACAACCATGCACACTGGAACGAAATGATGGAGTAGCTTACAGCATGTGACTTGTTGAAGCCATAACCAGAGAAGTATTCAAACTTATCCCACAAAGCTTGTGCTTCGTCGCGGGGAATCTTATTGCTGACACATCCGTTGATAAACTTGTCGTGCAACTTTCCTTTAACGGAGCCCTTACCAGTACCTTTCTTTGTCAGAACCTTGCGAAGCATGTTGCCCTCATCGAGGGTGAGACCGCCAAGTTTATGAGCAAGCAGTGCAATCTGCTCTTGGAAAATTAGGAAGCCAAAGGTTTCTTCTGTAATCTCGCGGGCATCTTCGTTTAGATACTGGATATAGTGTGGGCTCTCCTTTGCTTCCACATATTCATCATGTACATTTGCAGCCAGTGGACCGGGGCGATAAATAGATGTGATAGCTGACACATCAATAATATTGGTCGGCTTCACCCGGGTGCAGAACTGTTGTGCTCCGTGCTCTGTAAACTGAAAGATACCGGCCCACTTGCCGGCATGAAAAATATTCTTATATACCTTTTCATCATTTAAGTTAATCACATCGGGATGTAAGTTCTTGTCATAGTAGTCTCTAACATCTGTAAATGTTGGGTTCTCAATGCCGTGATGTCGGCGTAGAATATGTTCAATCGCTCCCTCCATCATCTTAAGGGTGGACAAGCCCAACAAGTCGAACTTAATAAAGCCCATGGGTTCCAAATGTCGAACATTCTGTCCTTCAGACCATGGTGCCTGACGAACACCGCCTGAGTTAATAAGCGGCATACTCTTATCAAGATCCTCCGCAATAACAACTCCACCAGCATGCCGAGAACAAGAACGAACTTGGCCGACTAGTCCCTCAACATGAGTCTTGACTGCTGGATATTTATTCAGATAGCTGCGAAGTGTCGGGGAAAACTCAATAACCTCTTCCCATGTTGGATTGTAGACACCGGCACGGATGCCATGCTTCTGCTTGGCTGCTGGTGTTGCCTCTCGAATCATAATCGAGGTTACTGTATTAACTTCAGTGAATTCAATGTTGTACAGCTTAGATATATCTTTGATCAAAGACTTCAACTGTAGTGTGTTCCAGTTGGAAATAGGTGCAACACAGTCTGCACCCCACATTTCAACAAGCTTTTCTTTCAATGCCATGCTATCGGATACATCATAATCGATATCTGGGTAGTCCTTCGCATCTGAACGAAGAAACCGTGAGAATAGCAATCCATTTTTAATAGGGTCAACCTGAGTGATGTTCAATGCATAGGCAACCAAGGAACCCGCAGCAGATCCTCGACCGGGGCCCGGAAGCATCATATCGGTTGCAACATCAACAATCGACTTCATAGTGAGGAAATACTTTGAGAATCCACGGTCATCGATAACATTAAGCTCATGGCGAAGACGGTCTGTATATTCTTTATTGGTGTGAAGGCCCTTGTCTTTTAATCCCTCCAATGAATAGTTTACAAGTGCCTGAGTGGCTGTAAAACCTGCAGGAACGACAAACTCTGGCAAACGAACAGTATTATCCGGCAAAAAGGTTTCAATCCGGTCGAATGCAATTCGATAGCTTTCTTCAATACTACCCAACACGAGGTTATCGTCATATTCAAATCCTTGCTCCGCAGAATAATGCTTGTAGCTCTCCCACATCTGGTCACCGTTCTTTGGATAAAGTTCATATCCAATCTCCTCCACACCCTCTGGTAGTTCAGACTCGTCATCAGCCCACGATGGGCGACCTTTTCCAAGCCAACCAAGTCGCTTATAAAGCTCGCGGTCTTTCCAAGCCGTAGGATTTGGATAGTGACTATCTGCGGTCGAGAGCAGAGCAACACCAAACTCTTCAGCAACTTGAATAACATACTGATTTAGTTCATGTTGCTCTTTGATATTGTTCCACTGGATCTCGGCATACCAGCGATCACCGAAAATGTCCACCATGCGACGAGTTGACTCTCGCATGGACTCCAGCACTGCTTCGGGGCCTTCTTCGCGGTTCTCCCAATAGTTTCCGGCATACACCCCACCAAGACAAGCAGAAGAAGCAATAATACCTTCGTTATACTTCTCAAGAAGTGCATAGTCGATACGAGGATAGCGATAGAAGTTCTCCGGCTGGTATGACTCAGATACCAACTTAAATAGGTTGTTCAACCCAGTTTGATTCTGTGCCAACAGCACAAGGTGCCTGCGGCGACGGAGAATATCTTGAACCTGCTTACTGTTGCCTTCATCCTCTACAGTAGCACCTGACTGTGCATCCTTCTTAATTGCGCGGGCCCGCTTCTTGTCAGCCATTGCCTGCTCGTAAGCATCTCGCCAGTCTGCGATAGATGGGGTGAAGTAAGCCTCGCACCCAAAGATAGGCTTGAACTCCTTGCCAGCTTCTTGCATTTTCTTGGCATGGAGCACTTGATATGCCAGCCCATTCATATTGCCATGGTCAGTTAGTGCCAGTGCCTCGCAACCATTCTCATAAGCAAAATCCATGTGTGCTTGTGGATAGCCGATTGCATCAAAGATTGAGCCCGCAACACTGTGTGCATGCAGGCCAACAAATTTAATATCAGATTTAGTTCGTTTAGTCATGTATACCCTCTCTCAGTCGTAAAATATAACTAGTTGCAGCCTGTCATGCAAGCTAACTTTACATGTTTTTGATAAAATTATGCATCGATGTAAGATCACCATCAACAAATACATCTGGACAGTGCTTTTTTAAATCATTAAGTGATGCATTAAATTGTGGACTGTGATAAGATGCACCGGACTTCTTACCAGAGCCTTTCATTTGCAATGTTAAGGGCCCAAGAGCCCAAACTGTTTGTGAGTCTCTAATAACCCAGTCAAATTTCATGACTTTATTTTTTAACTCTGACATCTTGCAGACAGAAAGGTGAGAAGTTGTGCCCTTACCACCCTTTGTTGAATCACACCAAAGCATATACTCAGCATGATTTACCTTATTTTTGCAAAAGCCTTTTGAGAATGACAAATCAAACAATTCAGACTTTATAAATGGGTCATTAATGTATTGCCTGAAAGCGATTTGATAAACTTCAGGGATTGAGCTATGTTTAAGTCGCATGCGGCGGACTTCATCTTTGTAATCCAATCCATCGGGCTCAACTCCCATTTTTTTGCAAACCTCAAATAATTCTTCTTGACTCTGCTGACCAAGCCAGAGTTCAAGATAATTCTTAACCTCTTGAGGCATTGTCAATACATTTTCAAGGGCTGCAATGAGTTTATCTTTTGATGGAATAAATACTTGAATCGAGCTACTACTTTTCTGTGGATTTTTTATACTTATGCCTTTGGTTTTCGCATCAACTAACATTCCGTCAGCTTTTGTAGTCGTCTTTTTGCCAAAAATGTCATCACATTTTTTAGCATCTATGACCGGCATGTAAGTTGAATTTTTGACCGTTGAATTTAGTAACTCAAGTAGTAACTCTTCGTAAGCCAGACCTTCAGATCTTGATATGTTCCCGTAGTTATTGCTCATTTGTAATCTCTTTAACAATACTGAGTGCCATTAGCGGAGGAAAACATTCTCCGATAACATGCCGTAAAAAGTTCTCTCTTCGCTTCGTGTGTTCAAGATGATCAACCCAATCATCTGGTAATCCTACTATATACAATAATTCCTTAATTGTCAAGACCCTTGCATCAGAAAATGTTCCATCGCCGTTGTCAGTGCCCGGGTGACAATTATTCTGACTATTGATGCTTCCATTCATCATAGTGACGGTTGGTGCTGGTTTATCCCAATCAATTCGTTTGTAAGTGGTCCTAAAGCCTTTTATACGGCGGAGTATACCTGTCTGCCTATCAACTGTCTTAGGATAGTGTACAGGGTTATCAAAGGCCGTTTTTCCCGTGGGTGTGTTGCGGATCCATTTAATATGATTGTCATTGTGAATCTTGTGAGCCATCGAGTGCCACTTAATTGGGGAATCTTGCCCTGACTCCAAACTAGGAAGATGCCCAATAGACTCACGAACAGTAATCTCGCTTTGTTCAGGTTCTGGGTGTTTCCAAACTGCCATATCTTTTCTAGATAGAAGAGTAATCAGTCGCTTACGGTAGTGTGGTGTGTCATAATCTGCTGCATCTAAAACTTTATAGACAATGTTATAATGTTCTCCAAGCTTACTATCAATATACGGCATGATATTGACACTATTGCCAGAATCATCAAGAATAAATGTGGTTTCACTCGCCATTCCACGAACATTCTCGATCAAAACATACTTTGGCTTTAGTATTTCAGTAGCTTGAACAACTTTTTTAATTAAAGAATTTCTTGGATCATTTTTTTCCGATCTTTTAGCATTAGCCATGCTCATGCCTTGACAAGGAGGAGTGGCCATAATAAAATCAACCTCTCGTTTTTGTGATTCAACAATGATTGTATTAAAGATATCCTTTTCTGTAATACTGCCTTCAATCATTAATGTATCAGGATGCATGTGTTTATAAAATTCAGCACGATCTTCAAGAAGTTCGTTAGCAACTACAATATCAATACCGGCCTGATTAAAATATGTTTCACCAATACCAACATTGGCAAACAATGATAAACCTTTCATATAAAACCCTCAGTTATAAAATATTATAACCGATTGAAATTCACTTGTCAAGTGAAAGGGAACCTGTTGTGTGTGTGAGGCCGTATTAATTCATGATACGGCTTATCAATAAGATTATCTGACTTCATATATGCACAATAGCCCGACCACTGTCTGGCATCGTGAAACCAAGGGACTTCAATCTTTGTCGATTTTTTTGTCGTCTTCACTGAATGGAAAACAACTTTCAAAGGGAAGTGGCGAGCACTCCATCTCTTCTCCAGCGGCAACTTCTCCGAAGGAAAAAGCTGGTCTGGTAAAGGGGGTAAAAATTCCCTTGTTGTTTTTTTGTTGACGTGTCTTCTGCATTTTTTGAAATCCTCTCCAAACATTGTAAATGAAAGCGGCAAATCATTTTTAATGTTTTTATTGTTAAATGTAAAGAAAAAGTTGTTTTTCTTGTCTCGAATTAGTTTCCTATTTTCCCTAACGACCGAAAAATCGAATAAACTTAGCGGAAATGACACATAATATTTATCTGGAGTTAGCCAAGTAGAAATTCTGTGACATGTATGCCATGCTGTGATTTGGCCACAAAGGACCGACCAACCATATGAGTCTCTTCTATCTCTGTCTTTAGGGTGAACAGGAACATAATAAATAGGTATTTCTTTTCTTTCTTGACTAGGGAACTTCGACATCCTATTAAAATAAACAGGATCGTACACCCAATCACCTACGGTGTGACGAATAATTGGTGCCATGTCATCATTCGCAACAATCCAAATTGTACTGCAACCCGCAAGGGCACATTCATAAACTGATTTTTGTATAGCCGTGAAGCCATTATCGACTGACAACAAAACTTCTGGCAACTGTGTTTCGTGATCAGTGTCAATATTTGCTACCGGTATAATTCCGGCCATGTGTAGTCTGTAAGCTTTACTCATCTTAAATAACTATAATTTGTAAATTTCATATTTTTACAATTCATGATTAATGTGTCTAAACTGTCGTTAACTCTTTTAACTTTCTCAGTTTCTTGCCAGTCTGGCTGATCGAGCAAGGTTTTTATTCTTCCCGCTGAGTGAGTTTTTATCTTTCTATGTAGACTCTCGCCTTTCTTATTATAACCATAGACTCTACCCTTTAACCCATTTTTGCCAAGCACATCAAGCAGTTTAAAATTAGTTATCGTTTGTGTATATGATGGATCGTTTAATTGCTCACTAGTGAGTATTGAAAGCACACAAGCATCTTTAACACCAGTATCCCCACAAATTCGGTAGCTTGAATAGAACCATACTTCGCGAACAAAATTATCGTCTGATCTATAATAGTCGATTTCATGTTTGCCACCAGTGTTGAAGCCAATTGTGTCGAAAACTTTATATCTAGCATTTTTTATGTTCCTTTCAGTAACTAACTTGTAAGTTCTATTATCACCGAAATAAAAGCATTTGTCAAATTTTATTTCACACAGCTTAGCATATTCTGTTGCACAAGTCAGTGTGTTTCCGTCATACCTTATTGAATCGCAGATGTTTGAGAGCGGCACAAGGCCCTCAAAAGACAATAAAAAAAATATCTTTTCCCAAGCTAAGACCTGTTTTTGGCCAAAGCTGTATTCAGAATTAAAAGATTTATAAACACTTGGCTCATTATCGATATCAAGAAACGACAAATCATGTGTTAACTTTAGTGATTCAAATTCATGAGGCTTTCTTGCCTCAGTAAAAAATATAGGATACCCATTCATAAATGCGAACAGCATAGCTCGCAGATCACTGCCAATTACAATGTTAGGATATTCTAAAATCATAAAAATATTATATAACTAATCGATAAAATTTTTATAAAAAAGTTTCAAGCCACTTGAATTGTGACCACCGGTGTGCCAATTTGAATTCATAATATGATAAGGCTGATTGATGTGTGGCCATCCCAGTGCATGTCCAATCTCATGCTCTAAAACTCTTTCTTTATTGGCTGTCTTGGGAAACATAAAAATCTTAGCTTTAACAATTTCTTTTGTTTTGTTTGAAATGGTTATTCTTGTTGATGCTAAATGATCACCAAAATTAAATCCTTGATCGGGTAAAGTTATTATTATTTCACCATATCTAGGCTCGCCGCATGCAATAGAACTATCATATCTGATGTAGTCAAATGCATATCCAAGTCTCTCCCAATATTTTATAGCTTGCGAAACTCTGAAACTTTTTGCACCAGAATTGGAACATACAGTAACACCGGGCTTCATATTCCATCGGTGTTCTCTGTTTTTAGCTGCTTCGGAGTAGTACCCTACTTCCAATCCCATCATTATCAAAATTAAATTTATAAACATCATTCATCTAACACCTCAGCGGTGCAAGATATTTCGTCTAGCATGGATTTTATATCTAATCCAGCACAATCAATTTTTCTTTTGCTAACATGGTAATGACTTACAAACCCGGAAAACTTGCCGTAGGCGACCTGCTGCTCATACTTTGTTGATGTACTCCCAAACTGGTTAGTAGGTGTAAGGTATGGTATACCTGTCGCATGGTGAACAGACTCCCATAGTTTTTTTAAAGCCTCAAGCTGTACAGGATAAAAGCCCATAAATGAATCCAATTTTTCACCATGAACCCATGCATTCTGAATTATAGGTCTTTCACCAAATCCATATTTCTTGTACCAGTCCTGATACTTGGGATAATAAGCATTTGAAATTTCTACACCAATTGATGGCCTGTTGGTTCTACTGGAGCCGGCATGCCAAGCCGCATGCTGCAGATCCATTGTTTGATATATAGTACCATCATTATCAATCAAGAAATGAACTGAGGCTCCTCTACGATTGAGCACATTTTGACAAGATTTGGAATTTAAGCATACATCCCAGTGATTTATAAAATATCTAATATTTCTTTTTGGTCTGCCTGAATAGTCATAGTAGTTCCCATGAGGTGTTTCTAAGCCTCCCTTCTCAGACCACAAAACAAACTTATCCCAATCGATTGGAGAAAATTCGCCGTTATAAACAATGTAATTCGAGAAGTGTTTGCTACTTGGCTTATAATCATCAATCTCAGATTGTCTTTCAGTCCATAGCCTTCTAAATGTTGCTGGACCACACAAGCCATCAGCTTTAATACCTCTAGTTCTTTGCCACTTCTTTACTGCTCTAACTAATTTATCATCGAAGTATTTTTCTCCAAACCAAGAAGGTTCCCACCCAAGCTTCTTGGCGGAAGCTTCATTGTAGAAATTTTTATCCATTACTTATTACTTTATTTATTCAGTAATTCCTATAACATAGTTGTCTAAAATTACATCGTAATTAGTATTGCCAATAGTTATTTGCTCTACCATCGACTGATCAATGATAATTTTATTATCTACTTGTAAGTTAAATCTAACATCATCCGCAGCCTTTATAACAGAGACTTCAGCATACTGTTGTTCTTCCGGCTTGTAGTCTTCCGGCAATAAGATGGTTGAATCTCTTTCTGCTACTTTCGGTGGCATTTTAATTAAAATATATCTGTTGACTGGGCTAAACATCCCCTATCTCCTTGTGTATTAACTTTTGTTGAGTAAAATATTCTTCCTTAGTAAGGAAAACATCTCTTCGTTTTGCACATCGTTTGCACACCATAGTTAGGTGAACATTTTCACCCAACATTGTGCGAACATTTCCAACTGGCACATAATAGCAGCTAGTGTCTAGCTCGCCACATTTACCTTGGATTGTTTTTTTCTCCATTAAATGATTAAAGTTCATCTTTACCTCATCAGAATTCGCAAGACTCACCGTCACAGTATTTTGTACCAACACCAGCAACATCTGTTTCGATTCTTTGAATTGGTGTAATTTTAGCAGACATTTCGTTAAACTGTTCCTCAGTAATCGGCTCATAGGGGGCTTGTTCATATCCAGTATCTTCGTATTTCAAGAATGATACAGCTTTTAAACGAGTTTCATACATTTCTAATGCACTTTTAAGCTGAGAAGCTTCGTCATTATTAAAGGTTACAGTCACCGAAACTGCATTGTCCGCCCAATAGTTTTGATACTGTGCAGCAATCTCTAACTGTTCCCACATACTAACATCTTTTTTGCCTTTTGTAAAGAATTGTTCGTGAACAGGAAACTCAACAACAGTGGTATTTGGTGAATACTTATCTTTCTCTGTTTTGTAGCCGGCTGCCTTCAATTGTGGCAGGATAGGCGAAGTATTGGAAAATCTAATTCTACGAATGTAAAACTCACTCTCTGGGAAGTGAATACCGGGTGTTGAGCCGTTCAGTAGAGACACGGTGCCGGATGGCTTGATAGATGTCATCTTGATTGACTTTGGCACACAAAGCCAGTTAGAATATTCTGTATCTAACTCTCTAACATACTCATATGCATCATCACACCAATCCATCATAGAACGGCGGCCGTGCTTGTTAAAAGCTTGAATAATACCAGACTGAGACAATCCGATTCGGCGGTTTTTAAGCATCTTAGCATTTGTCTCTGGCCAGTGAGTGTTAACAAGTGTCACAGTCTTTCCGTACAGATAAGCACACTTCAATGTCTTAACATAATCTTCATAGTCCTCGTGCTTTGCTGGGAAAGTTTCTACCAGACAACACATCTCAGCATTATGCAGGCTCTGCTCGACACAAGGATTAAAACCCATAACTTCGATATCATCATAGTTCTCGCCATCTTTCATTCTGCCGTATGCTCTAGCATTGCTAAGCCAGATGTACCCGGGTTCGCCGTTCTTTTGTGACTGCTCAGCATGCCATGCATAATCCATACCAACCTCAGCATCAAAAGAGTTATTAGAGCCCCATCGGTGATGGTATAGCTTTTCTTGATCATTCTTCATTTCAAGATATCTGGTATCATCATAGTCACCGATGGCCAATGCTGCAGAACGACGAACATTTCCAGCCACCACACAGCGACCTATTAAATTCTCGGTATCAACAATATCTACAGATGTTATTTGCTCACCAACTTTATCAGAAAATAATTGTGTTAAGTTTTCATGAAGCTCTATCAAAGGTCCAGCACCCGATGAAGTGCCTCCAAACCCAAGAATGGGTGCACCTTCTGGGCGAATAGCAGAGTAATCAAACTTTGGAACATTCGCACCCAAGAAAAAGCCATCCAATAAAATATGAACTGAGTTAACCCAGCCCTCCCTAGAATCATCGATAACTAATGTATCGTTAGTGTACACGGGCTCTCTAATTGTAACCGTGCCAGCACCCTTGGTATCAAATCCAACACCCACACCTACCATGAGTGCATCCATAATCCAACTAAAAATGTAGCCGCCCTTGCTAGACAAATCTTGAGTTGATCTAAAGGCACAGTTAAAAAGTGCGGCGCCGGTTCTCTCTTCAACAAACTTAGTGCCCATCATCCACAGGCCGCGGCCCGGGGGGGTCCACTTTAGATTAAAAAGTCTATCAAATGCATCTTTTGCAGTCTTCTGGGCTTTGTTGTCATTCCACTCAAGACCCAACCCCACTACATGCTCTTTTTGGATATTGAACATGCCTTCTATTACTCGACGACATGTATGCCACCACTCTTCGGTGCCTTCGGCATCTTGCTCAAACTCACTGAGTCTTCTCGCATAGGTTCTCTTAAAAGTTACATACCCTAGCGGGCCCCACGGCACTTCCGCAGTTTTGTATGGCTCCACAAAGGAGTCGGACAGCCTAAATTTTCTAATGGTGCTTAATGTTCTCATTTATTGTTGTTCCTTTTTATTTTTCTAAATTTAGCATATTTGTTTTGCAACACTTCTCTCTGTTCTTTTGGTGTCAGAGATGTTGGATTACTAGCCACTGCAGGCTGTTGCTGACTTGCTGCATTTGTAGGTATAATGGTGTTTGATTTTGGTAGCACCCTTATTTTTACATTTGAAGTATCCATGAATATATTATATATCATCCCGTCAGGTCCATTACGATTTTTTGCAATAAAAATCTTACCGGTGTTGTTTTGTTTATCTTCAACAGTGCGGGACACAGACATAATAAAGTCTGCCACAAAGCATTTATTAAATGCTTCGGAAATTTGTTCCATTGTGATCACTTCAGCATTTAATCCAGAACGATTTGTTTGAGATGCAGTCCAAATGGGGCATTCAAATTCAGTTGAAAGTGCTCTTAATTCTTCGTAAATAGATTCAAGTTCGTTTCTCTTTTCTTTTCTGATTACAACAGGTTTGAGTAGATCACCGTAGTCCACGATAATCATGCCCGGGATTGTCCCTCTCTTCTTGAGTTTAGTTAGATGAGATCTTATTGTGTTAGTAGAAGCTGATTTAGTTGGATATTCTTTGACGATCAGCCTTCCTTCAACACTCTTGACGGATTCGTAAATCTCTTCTTTAAATGAAAGCAAATTTGAAAGTGGATAGCCGGTTATACAGCTATCGTAACGGGATGCCACAACCGTATCTTGAAGCTCTAAGGTATAATGAACAACTGTTTTACCAGACAAAATGGCCTGTGCTCCCAAGTGTACAAGAACCATAGATTTTCCAGCACCAGTTGGGGCTACAACAACTCCCAATTCTTGCTTGCCAAGTCCACCGCCACAAATTTTATCTATATCATCCCAGCCGGTTGTGATAGGTCTACGAAATCTAGGTTTATATCGTTCTTCAAAGTCAGCAATGTAGTCATGACCAAAATTATTCTCAGAACCAAGAATCAAAGAATCATTGATGATTTTAGATATCTCATCAAATGAGCAGGACTGCAGTAATCCAACAGACTTCATCATTGCTTCCTTTAAGTTTTGCTTTCTGCAAAAATCTAAGGATGTCTGCTTAACATAATCAGCATCGCCTTCAATGTCTCTAGATACTATCTTAGTGAAATATTCTTTTACTTGATGCTTGATGACCTCATCAACACCATCCATTTCAGTATTAAGAATGGAGGCAACAGCATTAGCAGACGGATGTGTTCCGTACTTATGACGATAGTTTACAATTTTGCGAGAAAAGACACGAAGGTATTCAAGTTCTAGAAAATTAAGATCTAAAACCTCTGTAATCTGATCTGCAAACGGCCTATCTTCGTAAATCAATTGAACCAAGTTTTCTTGAAACGATTTACCATAGTCAGCGAAGTTCGCCTTACTTTCCAAGTTAGCTCCTGCGAATAGTAATTATAACCCAATATACCTTAAAGTCAACTCAAAAGCAATCAATTTTAATTCTATTCATATTTGTTTTTAAGTCTTCCCAGTTAAGTTCACCAAAACCATCCTCGTGCATTTTACGATAGATTTCTAACTGGTTGAAATTGCATTCAAAGTTTTGTATTGCATTGTCAATAAAGGTTTTAGACTGAATCGAGAGTTGAGGAGAGTAAAGTTGCATCATTTTGTAATTATGTTCGATTACCTCTCGACCTTCAATAATATTTGAGAAGAACTTTAACTTACTATCTGCATTTTCACAGAATAAAATTACATCGTCAATCGTATAATCTTTCTCAGATGCCAAGAATGACAATCGCTTTTTAACCGATGTTACTCCCGCACCTTTGATTCCGGGCAAGTTGTCAGATGTATCCCCGATTATAGACCGAGCAAGTGCCATGTTGGTTGGATGAACACCGAAAGTTTCAACAACACGATTAGTGTTCATGACCTCGTCTACTGTGGGTCGATATAAAACTGTATCTTCATCACAAAGTTGTAAAAAGTCTTTGTCATTTGAGATGATGACCTTTTGCCAATTATCATAGTGACTCATTTTGGTTACATATGCAATTACATCATCCGCTTCTACTTCAGGAATCATAATCTGTACAATTGGCATTTGGTTGATATAATCAATCGTCCTTGTTTGTTGCCAGATTTTGTTCTGTAGAATTTCATCATCCGTTAAATTATTAACAGAACGATTCAACCTCAAGGGCTTGCGGCCTGCTTTGTAATTCTTATCCATACTCCTTCGCTTTTTAGAACCATTTGGGCCATCCCAAACGATAACGACGGAATCTGGCTTTGTCATGCGAACAAGCTTTTGCAGAATCTTAAACGAACCTTTAATACCGCCGATTGGATCACCATTGGTTGATAAAGACGGGTCTACGATATATGCCCTCAAAAACATGTTAAGTGCATCGATAATTATAACTCTTTTCTTATCTGTTAGTGTCATTGTATTCTCTCCATAATTTATCTCGCCTTGAAATAGCCATTGAAATCATATAGTGAAGCTTTGACCAATCTGGATTCTTGGACAAAATTCTTTCTGCTATTTCCCCGGGTTGAGGAAACTCCTCTGGTGTATATTCAAGTGGAACCTTGTCACATGCACCACACATTTCATGGTGTGTCTTTGCCATAAAAAACCCTCCGACTGATTTATTATAACCAATCGGAGGGCCAGAGTCAAGTACTTTCTTTACTCTTTAACGGGAACTGATATATCTTCTGGATCTTCGTAAAACTCTTTTGCATTCCCTTGCCGCTGATCGAACTTCTGCACGATCTCT
>MDTA01201568.1_pt1 | contig 27673 bp, 27 predicted proteins | sample 811151 | NCBI WGS metagenome assembly MDTA01 (sample SAMN05326648, study PRJNA326480) | marine metagenome | isolation source: seawater | place: Indian Ocean: South | collected 2010 | reverse complement strand
TTATCCTTTGAGCAAAAGTTTTATTTTTATCCATTGAGTTTTTAATTTTTATAAGTTCGAAAATTTGTTTTTCATCATAATCATTGAATTTTGTCAACGTAAGTATATTTTTAATATATTGAAGTGGAGAGCTATTGTAGCTTTCAAACCACAGTTTGATAATTTTTTTATCTTCAATATTTTTCCAGTTTAATATCCAGTCATAATAGTATTTGAGTGGTTCAACGAAATTTACATTTTTTGGAAATTTTTCTGTTTTTTTTACCAGCGAGTCTAAAAAACCTTTTTCGAAATTTTCATTTTTCACTACTTCGTGCTGCCAGTGATTTTTATCATTTTTAATATGAAAATACCTACTTATCATCGCATCTCGTATATCTCTTAAAGTAACAATTATTTTATAATTTTGTGATTTTAGATAACTTACCATTGAAATATCAAATTCAAGATGAGTTTTAAGATAAGAAAATTTATTTTCCGGGAAAAAATTTAGATATTTTTTATAATTTTTAGTATCTAATAAATCTTTGTTTGAAAATTTTCTTAATACCGACCTATCAACTCTTATGTATGGTAACTGGTCCATTATTTGTTCAACTAAAGTAGTGCCTGACTTTGGAAGCCCAAATATCCAGATTCTATAAGGTTTTTTTTTAATACTTTTAGAATTTTGATCTTTTCTAAAATCTGTATAAAATTCTTTTATAATTTCATTTGTGTTAAATAAAAGATTTTTAAATAAATATTTATAATTTACATTCATTAAAAGTCCTCGGGATATTTGTTTTTTAAATATTCTAAGTTTCCAGAATCTATTAGTTTTCCATTTTTAAGAAATAATATCTTTTCGCAGTCTTTTACAGTGTTAAGACGATGAGTAACTATTATTATTGTTATTTTATTTTTTAAGCTATTAATAGATTTTATAATATCTTTTTCAGTGATTGTATCCAAAGAACTTGTTGCTTCATCTAAAATTAATATGGTTGGTTTTTTGTATAGTGCTCTAGCTATTCCTACTCTCTGTTTCTCTCCACCTGATAATCTTACACCTCTTTCTCCAACTATTAAGTCTAACCCTTTTTTGTTTTTTTCCACGAGAGAGGTCAAACCTGACATTTTAACAATTTCTTTAATCTCACTATCGTTAATATCTTCGTCCTTTTCACCAAAAGCAATATTATTCCTTAGTGTATCATCTAATAGATAAATTTCCTGAGGAACGTAACTAAATAAGTTTTCAACTTTCTGCTCTTGTTTATTAAAAAGCAACTCTCCTTTATTTGGTTTAAGCAATCCTAAAAGTAAGTTTATTAGTGTACTTTTGCCAGCACCTGATTTTCCTATAATCCCAAGAAAGTCACCTTTTTTAATATCAAAATTAATTTCTGAAATTGATTTTACATTAGAACTTTTTATATAATTAAAGTTTAATTTTTTTACGGTAGCAATTTTATCTTTAAGTTCATAAAAATCTCTAACTAATCCTTCGTCAGAAGATTTATTTTGTTTAAACTCAATAATTTGATTTATAACATGGTCAAAACTAGTTTGAACATGTCTAATATAGTATGAAGCAGAAGACATGCCTGTAAATGCCGGCACTAACCTAATTAGTGCAACTGCAAATAATGCCAAAATAGGAATTAAGGAATTTACATCACCTTCAAAATAAAAATATATTGATATGATTGAAAAAACTAAAATTACCGCCAAAATTTCGAACATAACTCTTGGTAATTTTTCAATAAAAGATTGTTTAAATATTATATTTTCATATTTAGTGACGTCTGAAATAAAATTATTTTGAAAAAATTTTTCTTTTTTATAAATCTTTATATCTTTAATCGCTCCACTCAATGACTGTATTTTACCTAAAACAAAATCTAAAAACTTAAGTCTCATTTTTCCTAATTTAAGTATATAATTATTAAGCGCTTTATAAAAAATAAGAAAAAATATAATTAAAATAGAAATTGCTATGAAAGAGATCTTAGGTTCATAAAGTAAAATTAAAATACCAATTACAAATAAAATGGTTAGTTCTCTGATAAATCTTAAAAGATTTGAAATCATAGATGTAGTTGTTTGGGACTCGTTAAAAATATTTTTAAGAATTTCAGAAGAATTTTTATTTAAATAAAAGTCATAAGGTTTAAATAGATAAATTTTAAACAAACTTTGTATAAAATATATTTTAATATTCCTTATAATGCTTGTTTCCAAAAAGATGATCAAAAGCATGATTAGATTTTTTATAAAAAAAGTCGAAATTATAAGAATTGGAAAATAAATAAGAAAATTTTGAGCTCCAAAAATATTTTTTATACTTTCGACAATATTAATTCCAAAAATTTCAAAAGAACTATTAGGCTCCAATAAAATACTTATAAAAAAGGGTATACTGCCTAAACCTACCATTTCTAATAAAGTTGCTAACAACAAACAAAAATAAATTAAATAAAATTGTTTTATTAATTTGGGGGGTAATACTAGACGTATTTTTTTTGAAATCTCTAAATATTTATTAATCATTATTTTTAAAAATTATATTTTTTCTGTCCAATTCTTTTCAAATCCAAAGGATTTATCATCAACAAATTTGTCAAAAGTAGGTTTTCCAAAAATTAATTTATGGAATCTCAAGTTCCAACTCTTTAACTGTAAGAATGTTTTTTTGTAGCCCTGCTTTTTAGCTAGTTTTATATTATTGTTATTTCTACCCATGTATCTGGCTGTAAAAATTTTTATATAGTGTACTTCGTCATACAATTCATTAATTTTTTTTATTGAATTCTTAATTGGTTTAGCTTTTGAATAATTTTTACCATTTGTTTTACAAATGACGCCATCTATATCAAAACAGTAGATTTTATTTTTCATTTATGAGACTTATATTTTTTAGAATTTTTTTAATTATTTTTAATTAATTTATTTTTAATATAATTTTTAATTAAGCTATTATTTTTATTATATAACATTATATTTTTCTGAATTGATGAAGTTTTTTTTAACCACATTGCTCTATTCATTTTTTTAATATTATCTAAAATTTTACTAACAGATGTATAACTAATTTCGTTAGAATAAAAAAAGCCTTTTGGATTTTTTAGATATGGCCAACCAAATATATAACTTTTTTCAAATTTGCTTATATTTGGAGAAAAAAAACAAATTTTTTTTCCTCGAGCAAAAGCTTCATATCCTAACGTTGAAAATGTTGAAACAATTAAGTTGCTTTTGTCGATTTCTGAATAGTTAGAAAAAACCCCTTTTTTATAAATAAATTTATAATTAGCGGGCCCTAATAATTTATCGTAAAAATCTTTTTCTTCTAAACTATTTGATGAGCCTAAAATAATAAGTTTTTCTTTATTTTCAAAACAATATTTTTTTAGAATTTTTGGAATATCAAAATTTATTCCTTGCCGATATTTTAATTTATATTTTTTTCCAAATCTTTCCTCATTGTCTTCTAATGATAAAAAGTTTTTTGAAATATTTGACAAAACTGAACGATAGGTGGAGATATAAACTACACTTCTTGTTTTTTTTTTTGCAAAAACCTTCTTTTTAATGTGATTATTCCTGATAGAACCAATAAACGAATATTCAGATGAAATTATTCTTTTGTATTTTTTTGCAATATTTTTATTAAATGTAAAAATCATATTTGCAGATAGTTTATCTTTTATGTTGTACTGTTTTAAAAATCCAAAAATGTCTCCGAAAGCCATTCTGTGGCCGTTCTGAATTGAAATAAAGGTCTTAGATATAAAATACTTTTTTAATTTGTAAAAAACGTAATTGTTATCAATAAAAGTAAGGACTATTTTAGGATCAGTTATCTCAATGTACTTTTTATAATAATTTAACGAATTAAGTTTAAATTTAAAGATTAGACCAATTAATATGGGCAGACAAATTTCCTCTTTTCTAACATGAAGCGTTTCATATTTCTTTAAACCAAGTATTTTACATCCAACCTTTGAAAATTCTTTATCGAAAACTAAAATTTTATTTTTTTTTGGATATTTAAAACTAATTTTAGAATTAAAAATAAGGTTATACCAATTCCTAACTCTTTTATTGAACATTATATATTAAGTGAATTTTTACCAGTATCTCATTTTCTGAGACATTTTTTTTTCTTCTTTAAAATATTTTTTTACTGGTTTACCAATGATTGCTGGAATTTTGCTTACTACATCTGATAAATTTTTAATTCCATTTTCAGATAGCGAGGCCGCCTGATCTGTTCCCCACATAGCTCTGTCAAGTGTTATGTGTCTTTCGATGTATTCGGCGCCCAATAAATATGCGATTAAGGTAGGAGACACAGAATTTTCGTGGCCACTATATCCTACTGAACACTTAAAATCTTTTTTTAATTTATTAATCATACTCAAATTTAAGTCTTCATCTCTACATGGATATGTTGAAACACAATGCATCAAAATGAATTTGCAGTTATTTTTTTTAAAAATTTTAACAGCTTTTTTAATATCTTTATAATTGCACATTCCTGTTGAAATTAGTGTTGTTTTTTTTTCTTTAGAAATTAAATCTAAAAGTTTTAAATTTGTTATCATTGCAGATGCGACTTTATTGTATTTAAATTTAAATTGTCTCATAAGTTTTTGACTATTTAAATCCCAACATGAAGCTAACCAGAGAATACCTTTTTTTTTACAATACTTATCAATTTCCTTATATTGCGAAATTGAAAATTCTAATTTTTTTTTATAATTAAGATAAGTCATCAAACCCCATGGAGTCTCTCTCATAACATCTTTTTGAACTTTGGGTATACATACATCTAAATCTCTTTTTTGGAATTTTACTGCATTGAATTTATATTTTACTGCCAAATCAATTAACTGCTTAGCAAGTTTAATAGATCCGTTGTGATTTATACCAATTTCTGCAATTAAAAAAGGTTTTTTCAGTTTTTTAAATTTTGAAAACATAGTTTTAGTGTTAATAATTTGTAATGTTAAAAAAAAATTTGCTAATATTAATCCCAGCCAGATCTAATAGCAAGAGCATTAAAAACAAAAACCTAATTAAAGTATTCGGAAAACCTCTCATTTACTATACAATTAAAATAGCAAAAAAAATTAAAGACAATAATAAAATTATTTTTTGCTCAACTGACTCAATTAAAATAAAAAAAGTTGTTGAAAAATACGGAATTCCCGTACCTTTTGTTAGACCAAAAAGATTTGCGAGAGACCTTTCTAGAGATATTGAATTTGTAAATCATGCTCTTTATAAATTTAGTAAAATTAAGGTATTTTTTAATTATTGTCTTATATTGCGTCCTACATCTCCTATTAGAAATATTAAAAATATTCATAAGGCCTATAAATTGATAAAAAGAAATAAAAGAGCCCACTCAATCAGAGCAGTAACACAATCTAAAAATAATCCTTTTAAAACCTGGTTAGTGAAAAAAGGTTATTTAATACCTATTTTAAAGTCAAAAATAAAAGAACATTATAATGCTCCTAGGCAAATGCTTCCAAAAACTTTTTGGCAAACTGGAAATTTTGAATTTTTCAAGGTCAATTTTAAAAAGAAAGTAAATTCGGTTTCTGGAAAACGAATAATACCATTTTTTTTATCGGGTAAAGAAATATTAGATATTGATAGTTATTCAGATATTGAAAAATTGAATAAAAAATTTTTCAATTAGTTTTTTTTTCTTAAATATTCAAATAATTTAACTTGATCACATTTCTCGATACATTTATGACCTTTAGGAAATTTTCCAGTAATATGCATTTTTCTTAATTCTTGGTATTTTTCTCCGTTCCATATTTCTTCAAGAGAGTTATTATTTACGTTACCTAAAACAATTTCATTATTAGAAATTTGTGTGCATGGTACTACATTTCCTTCAGCCATAATTGTGGAAGAAGTCCAAGGGTATTCACAATATTGTTTTGCATAATGAGATTTATTTTGAAGTTTTTGATCTTGCTCGAAAAGCCATCTATTATCTTGACTTTTGACATATGCATACACATCTTTTCCTCTCCAAAAATTCATGAAGTTTTCATGCATTTTTTTACTTTCTTCATCATTATTAATTGCGATCATGCAGGGAACTAAAATAGTTTTAAAACCTCTCTCCTTCTTAATCTCTATAAGTTTATGAATTTTATCAATTGACTCACTATATGTCGCTTTTTTCCCTCTAATAGATTTTATTTTTTCCTCATCCATGGCATCCAAGGAAAATTTTAACACTGTGAGACCTGCCTCCATTGCTTTCACAGCTTTTTCAACTGTCATAGTAGCTGGTGTACACGAAAAATAAGTTGGTATATTTCTTTTTTTACAAGCCTCAAGCCTTTTAATCAAATATTTATCTAAAAAAGGTTCACCATAACCGTGTAATATTAAACATCTTGAAACAACTGAGAAATAGAAGCCGTTTTCTGATACTTCGTCTGGGTTTAACTTTGCATCTTTTTTTAACCAATCCCAAAAATTATTTAATTTTTTATGATCATGTGTGGCTACTTGATCTAACATTTTTTCAAAAAGATCATCGTTAATCCAAATATTTTTTCTTTCCATGTATATTGTTCTGGCACAAAAAACACATTTCATATTGCAGTAATTTGTAGTTTCTATATTGAATATTGTTGGAGCTTTTTTTCTAAGTTTCTCTAATTCTTTTTCAATATTCTCAACTTCCAGTAAACTTAATTTTCCTTGTGTAATATTTTTTTTAAGTGGAAAAGAATTTTTATAAAAGTCTATATCGTACATCGTTTAAATAATTATTTTTTTTGACTCCTTTAAAGATTTTTTTAAAGCTAAAGCTACTTTTAATGTATAAATTCCATCTTTTAAAGGTATATTAACTCTGCTATTTTTTTTAATTTTAGATATAAAATCCTTCATTATATCAAGGAACATAAGGTTTTTGTTCCAATTTGAAGGTAAGTTTTTTACTATTTTTTTTCCACTATTTAAAATTATTGTCGTTTTTTTTGTATAATAATCCCAAAATAACTGCCCTTTTTCACCTACTATGTTTAATTGTCTAGTCGGTGGATTTCTCCAATAATCCATTCGTAATGAAATTGGAACATTTTTTTTTGTTACAATGTTACTAACAACTGTGTCTTCGACATCGATATTTAATTTAGTTATATTGCCGCCTGTTGAATATACACTTTTAAATTTCCCAAAGAGCCAATAAAGGTAATCAATTTCGTGTATAAGAGTTAAAATTACCCCTCCTCCGAGTTCTTTTTTTGCTGCGTAGCTTTTTTTATAGTTTTCACCAGGATGCCAAAAGGGCAAATGCTCACCAACATCACAAAATACAGAGTAGATTTTTCCTAATTTTTTTTTTTCTATTATTTCTTTTACAAATATGAGTCCAGCGTGGTATCTTAATTGACAACCGATCATTATTTTAATCTTATTTTTATTTTGAATTTTTTTGAGTTTATCGATATTTTTTAGAGTATTTGATAAAGGTTTCTCAATATAAAGATTAATATTTTTTTCAGCTCCTTTTATTGCATAGTCAATATGCTCGGAGGTTGGATTGGCTAAAATCATGAAATTATATTTATTTGTGCTCAATGCTTTATTTAAATTTTTAATAATTTTAATATTTTTTATTTTTGGATATTTTGTTTTGTTTTTAAAAGTTCTAAAAATATCAATATTTTTTTGTCCTATCTTCAATAAATTTTTCGTATGTCTATTCCCGATGGAACCAAATCCTACTACGATAGATTTTAAATATTTGGTTACCATGAGGTAAGTCCGCCATCAATAATAAATTCTTGACCAGTTACATATGAAGATTTTTCACTTATTAAATATGTTAAAATCCCATTCAATTCGTTAATATTTCCCATTCTTTTCATAGGTACTCTTTTAGAATAGTTTTTTACAAAAAGTTTGTTTTGATTTGCCTTGATACCTCCAGGTACTATCGTATTTACTCTAATATTTTTTTCTGCATAAGTAGTCGCAAGCCATTTAGATAGACCAATTAGACCGGCTTTTGATGCCGAATAACTTGAAAGAGTTTTAAAGTTTTGTGAAGAATAAATTCTATTATCGGGACCAACTATACCATAAATACTAGAAACAAAAATTAGACTACCTTTTCTTTTTTTTAAAAAATTGATTGTGTTTTTTGCAACTAAAAAAGCTCCAGTAAGATTCGTATTAAGTGATTGACTCCATAGTTTTAAAGAATATTTTTCAAATTCAGGGAATGAATTTTTTTTTATTTTTGACATTCTTGAAGTCAAACCAACATTAAAAATAATAGAGTCGAGATCACCAAATTTTTTTTTAATCTTATCTTTAAGATTTAAAACATTTTTTTCTTTTGTTACATCACATTTTAAAAAATACCCTTTTGGATATCTTTTTTTAAATGATAAGAATTTTTTGGTATTTAAATCTGCAAGAATTAAAGTTGCGCCGTTCTTATAAAGAAACTCAGTAAATGCCGATCCAAGAACTCCAGTGCAGCCAACTAGTAAAATTTTTTTATTTTTTATTTGATGATCCATTTTTTCTTTATCTGCATATTTTTAAATATATCTATATTACTTCTTTTTCCTAAAATTTTTTTTAAATTTTCAGATTTAAGTTCTCCATTACCAGGTCTTTTTAAAAATATATTTTTATAGGAAAATTTTTCACCTTTTTTTATTGGTTTAATAGATGTAATTGAGGGAAATGCAAATTTTTTAGTTCTCTCTTCATCAAATAATAATTCATTTTTGTTACCATTGCGTTGTTCAAAAATAGTATTACATCCAGTAATTAATTCTCGTAGCTCTTTTATATCTATTGAAGAGTTTATATCTGGTCCTGTTCTAGTTTTTCTATCGACGAAATGTTTCTCTATGATGCTTGCACCTAATGCTATTGCACCAAAAGATGAATAGCAATTGTTTGTATGATCAGATAAACCAATAACATTATTGTACTTTTGTCTCATTTGAGTAATAGAGTTGAGCCTTATGTGTTTGTTTGGCGTTGGATAAATACTGGTGCAGTGTAGTAAAGCAAATTTATTATTTTTTCTTTTTAAGTCTTTAATAATATTTGTAATTTGTGAGAGATTATGCATTCCTGTGCTTAGTATCATTGGCTTTTTAAATTTAGCAATATAATTTACTAACGGAAAATTGCTGAATTCCCCAGAGCCAACTTTAAAAAGTTTAACTCCAAATTTGACTAATCTATCAACTCCAGCTTTACTAAAAGGAGTGCTTAAAAAGATCATTGATTTTCTCTCAATATATCTTTTTAACTTAAATTCGTCCTCTGCACTCAAACTTAATTTTTTGAGTAATTCGAATAAATTTTTTTTTCCAAGTGCTTTTATTTTGATTTGTTTTGACTCAAGAGACATATCTTCTTCAGGAATAATTGTTTGATGTTTGATAATCTCAGCTCCACACTTTTTTGCCTCGTCTACTATTTTAAATGCAACTTCAAGTGATCCACCGTGGTTGACACCCATTTCTGGAATTATTAATGGTTTAAAATTATATCCTACTTTTCTTCCAGCAATTTTTAAAAAAGGCTCAGTCATTTTTTTTAAGTTTTTTGAAAAACATTTTCATTATTTCTAAATCATATTTGGAATCTACATCAAATGCTTTGTTTTGTTCTATTTCATGACCAATAATGTTTCCAGAAAATAGATGTTTAGCCTTCTTAAGATATTCACCTCTTAAACAATAAATATTCGCGATAATTTCAAATACTTTTGGAGCTTGATGTCTTGAAAAAACTTTATTATTTGAACTTTTTGATATTTTCAACATATTATTTTTAGATTTTTCAACCATGTTAAAATATGGATTTTTTCTTGCTTTACAGATAGTCATAGCACCATCGGCCTTTCTATTTCTTTTTAATAGATTAATAACTCCTATTATATCTTTTTTTGTCCTGATTGGATTGGTACAATCTAAATCAATAAAATATCTTATTTTTTTTTTTGTATTTTTTTCAATAGCTTTAGCCGCATGTTTCCATACCAAAAACTTTGAGGATTTATCGTTGGAAAGTGCTGCGGGTCTTAGAAATGGTATTTCTGCGCCGTGTTTTTTAGAGATATTTGCTATTTTTTTGGAGTCTGTAGAAACGTAAACTTTATAAAAAAGCTTTGAGTTTAATGCTTGTTCTATACTCCAAATAATAAGTTCTTTACCAAAAATTTTCTTTATGTTCTTATTTTTTATTTCTTTGCTGCCACGCCTAGCACATATAACGCATACATCAATCATATATTATTGCTAAAAAATTTTTTTTTAATGATTAAAGAGTTTGGAACTTGTAAATTTTTAAAATTAATAAAAGCTCTATAATATTTGTGATATTTAATTTTGTTAATAAAAAAAAGATTTTTAAAATCTTTTTCTACATATTTTTCAATATCAATATTCTTGATACCTAATAATTTTGAGAAACCCATATGAGTTTTTTTATGGTAAGAATTTGATATAGTATCTTTGTTATATAACATTACCGCTGGTTTTTTATACTTTACAATAAAGTTTATTGCTGATGATCTTTCAAAAAATACAAAATTTGATTTATGAATTAGTTCTTTGGTCATATTTTTGAATACTTTTCTCTTTCTAAATAATTTAGCAGCCTGGGATCGATTTACCTTAGGATGCGCAGCAATAATTACTTTTAAATTATATTTTTTTTCAAAATAGTCAAAAAACTTATTTAAATTTTTAAACCATCTTTGTTTATCTATAATAGGCATATTAGGCCCGATTATAATTTGATCCGCCGCGTGTGCCATAGTCGATTGTACATACACAGCAAATTTAGATCTCGTATTTAAATTTTTATTTTTTATAAAAGTTTTTGCCATATCCCAGCTTGAACCATGAATAACTTTTTTACTTTTGAATTTTGCATCTGGAATGCCCGAAATTAAGTAAAAATAATTATTAAATTTTATACTTTTTGCTAAAAAATTAAAGAATCTAACTTTTAAAGAATTAAGAATATAAAAAATATTAGATGCAATCTTAATTTTTTCTTTAAAAGTTTTATTAATATAGAATTTTGGCATACCGGAGTTCTTGTACTCTATTATGTTTATCTTCAATTTTGATAATTCAATTAAAATAAGCAAACTCCATAAGTTGGTTGGTCTAATTTTGTTTATAATTAAAATATCTTTCAAATCATACTGATTAATTAAATTTAAAAAATGTTTTTTCCATTTATAAAAAGATGCAAATTTTTTAATATATTTTTTATTTATCTGATTTTGAAAAGCTGATACTAGATTTTTATTTATTAAATAACCTAGTTCATAAGCAACTACATTTGAGAATTTTTTAAATTTTTCAACTTCTAGGGCCTCAAGACTACTTTGCTCCCAAATATTTGGGTGAAAAAATATGATTAATTTTTTTTTATTCATCAATGAATTAAGTTTCAAGAATTCTCTCTAATGAAAGTGAAGGATTGCTTATTGATTTCTCAATTTTTATTTTATACCAAATAATCATACAAAAAACTCTAAATCTAATTATAAAATTTTTATCAATTGAATCTATTTCATTATTAGTTAAACACTTTGCTAAATCTTCTGATAAAAAATCTCTTACGTAAGAGATATTTTTTTTTAAATATGATAATAATTTATTTTTAAAAACTAAATCTTGCTCTAACCAGAATCCAATAGGAAGATTAGGGCCACTTTTCTTAGCTTCAGTAATAAATTTAGGTAGAAAAGACTCTAAAATTTTTTTGTAAAGAGATTTAATCTCTCTCTTATTTTTCTCTTTTTTTGGAATTGAAAACATATACTCCACTAGCCTGTAATCTAATAGTGGAGCTCTATTTTCTATCGAACTTGACATAGTAGAAATGTCAAAAAAATGATTTTGAGTGGCAATAGTCGTAAAAATATTTCTATACTCAAAATCATTTGACGAATTTTTGTTAACAAAAATGTCTTTTGAGATATTAAGGTAATTATCATATAAAGCTTCGATTTTTTTTTCTACTTTTAGATAAGCGTCTTTCATAAAAAATGATAGTCCAAGATTTTGAGATTCCATGTGATAAAGTGATGGTTTAAAAAAAAGTTGATAAAATTTATAAATCTTATTTAAAAATCTATTTTTATTAAAAAATAAATATTTAGCTAATTTATCAATTAATACGTAAAGTCTTTTTTTTTTAGAGTAAAAATATGAATTTGGAATATTATGAGCCTTACTTTGCCAATAATATCCACCCGTTATCTCGTCGCCTCCAGATCCAATCAAAACGACCTTCGTATTATTTTTTTTTGCCTCCTTTGATAAAGCATGAAACATGAGATGACCAGTCCCAGAGAATAAAAAATCATGGTCGTGTAATATTTGTAGTAGGTTTTTTTTTAGATAGTCTAAATCAAAAATTACTTCATTAAATTTACAAGAGTACTTATCGCAAATTTTTTTTGGTATATTTACATCGGTTGAAATATTAGATATTTTTTCCTTGTTCGGTATTTTACATATAAATGCTGTAATATTTTTTTTTTTTTTATAGCAAAGTTTAATATTAAATTAGAATCTAAACCTCCACTTAAAAAAATACCAATGGGGACATCACTTCTTAATCTTAAATTAATCGAAGACTCCAAAATATTCTCAAAATTATTTTTGATGTTGGAAAAATTATCAATTTTTTCTTTTATCTTTGGAAAATACCATGTTTTTTGAATTAATTCTTTATTTTCATAAAGATAATAATGACCAGGCAAAACGCTAAAAATTCCCTTAAAAGGAGTTAAAGGCTCAGGATTTAAATTTGCTATAAAATTTATAGCAAAATTTTCTTTATCTAGTTCTAATTTTATAAGATTATTGAAAGCTTTTATTTCTGAAGAAAAATATACAAAATCATCTTTTTTAAAATAATATAATGGTTTTTTACCAAACCTATCTCTTATCAAATATTTTTTACCATTAAGATTATCAATTATAACCATCGAAAACATTCCATTTAAGTGATTTAAAAAATCAATCCCAAATTTCTTGTAGAGGTACGGAACAATTTCAACATCAGATGATGTTATAGGTGAAAATTCCTTTCTATACTTCTCTCTCAACTCAATGTAGTTATAAATTTCCCCATTTAAATATACATCAACTCCATCAAAACTAAATGGCTGCATCGCTTTTTTTGACAAATCGATAATTGATAACCTATTAAATTGAATAGACCAATCAGCTCCCTCTGAATATTTTTGTTCATCTGGCCCTCTGTGAATTATTGATAATCCAGAGTCTTTAAGTCTTTCATCGACTTTGCCGAAACAACCTACAAATCCGCACATTTTTTAAAAATTATTGAATAATTTTATTTTATTCTGGGATATATTAAATTCATCCCATTGACCAATATCTATCCAGGACTTTTCACTTATAAAATATACAGCAACTTTATATTTTTTCTTTTTAGCTGATTGGATTAAATCTGGAACATCGAAAGATTTTTTTGGAATAAGTTTTAATATTTTCTTGTCCATTACATATAATCCAGCATTTATTATAAAATCAAAAGATGGTTTTTCCAAAATTTTTACTAATTTTCCACTTTTAGTAAGATTGCAAACACCATACTGCAAGCGGTATTCTTTTTCAGAAGCGACTATGGTTATATGGTTATTATTTTTTTTATGGAAATTTAAAATATCTCCGTAGTTTACATCAAATAAAACATCGCAATTAGTAAGGAAAAATTCATTTTTCAAGTTTTTTTTTTAAATTTCTAAGTGCGCCACAAGTTCCTAAAGGTCTATTTTCATTGACATAATTAATTTTGTAACTTTTTTTTTTTTTGAAATAAGATTTAATAATTTCTGACTTGTAATTTAAACATAAAAAAAAGTTATTAAATTTATAATTATAGAAACTGTGAATTATGTGTTCAAGTATCGGTTTATCATTTAGAGGCATTAATGCTTTCGGTAAAAAGTTTGTAATTGGCGCTAACCTTTTTCCGTATCCCCCTGCCATTAAAACAACTGGGGTTTTTTTTAAAGATAATTGATTTTTCTTATATAGGGTATCGATGGCTTTTATAACATTCACTACCACTTTTTTTTTTCTACTTATTATTGGAATAATATCTATTTGTTTCTTTATAAATATTTTTTTTATTTTCTCTATTTCATATTCATTTTCATAAACATAAATAGGTTTTTTATTAAATATTTTCTTTACCTCATCATTTAATCTTATTTTTTTCAAAATTGCTCGCCTTACGTCTCCATCTGAAATTATTCCTTTAAATTTGTTCTTGCTATCCACAACAATTATATTTTTAAGTCCTGATCGATTTATTTTTTCTAAAGCAGATCGAATTGGTTGATTTTCTGTTATTAATATATTTTTAAAATTTAATGTCATAAAAACTTTTTTTTTTAATATCTTTATACTTAAAATTTTTAATAATCTTAAATATTTTTTTACTTGTATTACCTCTGTAATTTTTATCTTTCAAATCTTTTAATCCTTTATTAAATTTTACAGAGATAGATTGAGAAATTTTTTTTTTTAACTCATTTTCTTTAAATTCAGATTTTAAATTTAAGATATTTTTATTTTTTACTCTACCTTCCTGTCTTGAGCCAATATTTATTGCTGGAAGTTTAAAAGCAGCACTCTCTAGGACTCCGCTTGATGAATTACCAATTATACAATTAACTATCCTTAACATAGAGAAATAATTCTCTCTACCAAAACTTTCTATTAAATAAGTATTCTTATTTTTTTTTACAAAATTCTTTATTTCTTTATTAAAAAAATTATTAGCAACATCTGCATTGGAAGCAGTAAAAAAAATTCCAAATTCTTTATATTTTTTTAGAACATTTAACATTTTTTTAAAGTCTTTTTTTCCAAAATCTTTTTGAAGTGTTACTGGATGAAAAGTTATAAGTAAATTTTTATTTTTAAATTTAATATTAAATTTTTTCTCTAATTCCTTTTTTTTTAAAAATTTACTTTTTTTGATATTTTCACTACTTAAACTGCCAACTAAAAAAATATTTTTATTATTTTCTCCAAGTTGATTTACTCTTTTATAATTCTCCTTATTTGTAACAAAGTGTAAGTTAGATATTTTGGTTATTGAATGCCTGATAGAGTCGTCCATCGCCCCAGATGTAACTTCTCCACCATGTATATGTGCTATAGGGATTCGATAAAAAAAAGCTGAAAGAGCGGAAGCAAATATTTCAAACCTATCACCTAAAATTAAAATTAAATCAGGTCTAATTTTTTCGTAAGTTTTTTTAAATTTAACTATCGATTTTGAAAAAATATTTAAAGTATCTCCTAAATTTTCATTCTTAAAATGAATTTTTAATATTTTTTTGGATTTAAATTTTTGTCTTTTTATCTCAGTAAATGAGGAATTTTTATTTTTGATTAAATGAGAGCCTGTCACCACCAGACTCATATCAATTGATTTATCCTTTTCTAACAGTTTGGTAAGATTGCTTAAAATTCCAAAATCAGCTCTTGTGGAGGTAACTACTAATACTTTTCTCATTATTTTTTTACAACTGTTCCCATTTTAATAAATGATTTAGATTTTATTGTGAGATTATTTCTTATTATTGAGCCACTTCCAATAAAACTTCCTGAACCTACTTTAACTGAGCCATTACATATTGAACCAGTTGAAATGTGTACATGGTTTTCAATAAGACAATCATGTTCAATTAAAGATTTTGTATTAATGATACAATTTGATCCTATTGATGAATTTGAGTTTATAATTGATCCATGCATTACAATTGTTCCTTCGTTAATTTTACTATTTTTTGAGACATAAGCAGTAGGCGAGATTATTTTTGGAAAGATAAATTTTATTTTTTTCAAATAGTGAAATAATTTTTCTCTTTTTTTTAAATTTCTATAACTTCCTACGGTGATCAAAGCATTTCTAACACCTTCTTTAAAAAAAAATTTTGCATCTGCCTCTGTACCTAGAACCTTAAATCCACAAATTTTTTTACCTAATTCATTTTTTTTACCTATCAAACCTACAATCTTAAATTTATTAGTTTTAAGAATTACATCTATACATGAATTTGCATGCCCGCCTGCACCAAATAATAATATTTTTTTTTTCATCAATTTAGGTTTATTTCAGGACTACTTGGTAAATTAATTAAAGATGATCTAATTTCTTTTGATTTATCTAAATTCATTTTAGGAAATTTCTTATAAAATTTAATCTCGCTTATAAGATCCCAAGTCGGTCTTATTTGAAAGCCTTTTTTACTTACATATCTCAAAATACTTTCAATTTTTTTTTTATTTTTTTTTTTTAGTACTAGTGTTTGAAGCCAAAAATTACTCTTGCTATTCTTTGGCTCATCTAAGATTTCTACATTTTCAATATTTTCAAATACTTTTTTATATTTTTTAAAAAGTTTTCTCTGGCTTGAGATAATTTTGTTTAATTTTTCTAATTGAGCACATCCCAATGCCGCATTGATATTAGCTAATCGATAATTAAATCCAACTCCCTTATGTAAATATTTGTATGCATGCTTAACTTTTGCGGTTGAAGCTAAGAATTTTACTTTTTTAGCTAAACTATAGCTATTAGTTATTACAACTCCTCCAGCACCTGTGGTAAGAGATTTATTTCCATTAAAACTTATAACTCCTATATGACCTATGGTTCCAGTATGTTTACCTTTGTAAAAACTACCTATTGACTCAGCTGCATCTTCAATAACTTTTAATTTATATTTTTTTGCTATTCGTATTATTGATCCAATTTCAGCTGGATGTCCAAATAAATGCACAACAATGATCGCTCTAATTTTTTTCTTAGTATTTTTATTATAACAGACCCCAGATATCATTTTTGCATTTTTGGCAAGGTAATTTTCTAACTTAATGTTGTCTACTCCATAAGAGTTTAATGAACTATCTACAAAATGAGGTGTAGCATTCGAGTATATTATTGAGTTACAAGTCCCAACAAAAGTAAGAGATGGTACTAACACCTCATCATCTTTTTTAATACCGATTGCTTTGAGCGCCAAATGAAGTCCGGAGGTACCATTAACAACACTTACTGCGTATTTTGAATTAGTTAATCTTTTAATCTTATCTTCAAATTTATAAATAAATTCACCTCCACTTGGTGATACAAATGATGAGTCAATACATTTAGAGAGATATTTTTTTTCATTTCCATTTAGAAGATATGGTTTATGTAATAATTTACTTTTCTTGCCAATAACACTTGTAAGCTTTTTAAAAATTACTTTTTCAAGGTAAAAATTATTTTTAGACATTATAAATATTTGATTTGTAAAGTTTTAAATTTTCTTTTCTTGAAAACCAATCAATAGTTTCTTCAAGGGCTCTCTTAAAACCACTTTTTCCATTATAAGATGGTTTCCATTTGAGAATTTTTTTTGCTTTTTTATTTGAACAAATAAGCCTGTCTACCTCACTTGATTTTGGTCTGATCCTATTAAAATCTTTATTAATTGTTACTTTTCTATTAGTAACAAGCGCAACCATTTGAATTATTTCTTTAATAGAAATTTCAAAGTTACTTCCAATATTTATAATTTCGCCATTAGTGTTTTTAGAGGCCAAAGCTTTTGAAAAAGCTTCAGCCGTATCAGTAACAAATGTAAAGTCTCTCGTAGGTTTTAAGTTTCCAATATTTATCTTATTTGAATTGAGGACTTGACCAATTATTGTAGGAATGACTGCTCTCATTGATTGTCTAGGCCCGAAGGTATTGAAAGGTCTTAGGATTGTTATCGGTAAATTGAATGAGTAATAGTATGAAAGAGCTAATTGATCTGCACTAGCTTTGGTTGCTGCATACGGGGACTGTGAATTAATTGGATGTTTTTCAGTGATTGGAACAAATTTTGCTGTTCCATAAACCTCACTGGTAGATGTATGTAAGATTTTTTTTATTTTCATAAATTTTGCAGCCTCTAAAATATTTTGCGTACCTATTATGTTTGTATCTATATAACTTCTAGCAGTCTTATATGAGTAAGGGATTGCTATTAACGCAGCTAAATTAATCACTGCATCTTTGTTTTTCATTGCTGCTGAAATAGACTGAAAATCTCTGATATCACCAGTTATTATTCTAATTTTTTTCAACACTTTTTTATTAATTTGCTCTAACCATCCATAAAAATTAAACGAATTATATAAAACGAAAGCTGTAACATCATGACCTTTTGAAACAAGTTTTTCAACTAAATGAGACCCTATAAAACCTTCAGCTCCCGTAATTAAAATTTTCATAAAATTATTTTTTTAAAATTTTTTCTACTCTTTTTATATCGGCAAATGTGTCAACTGCATAACTATTTTGACTTAACTTAACCATTTTAACTTTTTTATCTAGTTCAATAAATCTTAAAATTTCAATATCTTCTATTTTTTCTAGAGGTGTTTTTGTTTGAGAAGAAAATAATTTTAAGTCTTTTTTACTAAAACCATACACACATACTTGCTTTAAAAGGTTTGATATTTTGATACCCTGTTTTTTACTTCCAGGAATTGATGATCTTGAGATGTATATCAATTCATTTTTTGAATTCAAAACAACTTTAGGTATATTTCTATTTTTATCATTCTCATTTTTATTTAATTTTGAATATCCACAAATAACTTTATTAGGGTGTATTTTCTTAGCATTAATAATTTTTTTAATATCTTTTAAATTTATTAAAGGTTCATCCCCCTGAACATTAATGTAGATATCTGAATTAATTTTTTTTGAAACCTCCGCTACTCTATCTGTTCCTGTTAAACACTTTGTCGATGTCATAATTGACTGATAATTATTTTTTTTTACAAAATTATGAATTAAGCGATGATCTGTAGCAACGACTAATTTTACTTTTTTACTGATTAATTTACTACAAGCATCTAAGACCCAAAGTATAAGTTCTTTATTATTTAATTTCCGAAGTGGTTTTCCAGGTAACCTGGAAGAGTGATATCTTGCTGGAACAATTATCAATGTTTTCATTTTTATTAATAAATTATTGTTTTATTCTTAAATCTTATTTAATTTAATTTTATATTTAGATTTTGTTAAAGTCCTCAAGTAAATATTTTTATACTTTTTTTGTATTTTTCTTATATAAAAGTCTGACTCATCATTGAGTGGATTATCTTTATTATAACCTTCAAAACCAGCTACATAAATTTTTTTAGCATTGCCTGATATAGCAATGCATAGTGAGTACAAAATTGCTAAAGGCTTAGGTATTGAGCAATAATTTTTGTTAGCAATTATTTTCTTATTGGAGTTAACCTGAAGACCATAATCAAGGATAATTTTATTTTTAGTTTGTAAAAAAGCTTTTAACTTTTCTGGTAAATTCGAAAGCGGCAGCGTTAATACTGTTTTTGATTTATTATGAAAAGATGCATCTGAAACCATTCTCTTCGGGTGGCAAATTGTTCTAAAATTTATGAGATCTTCTGATACGTTCCTTGAGGTATTTACTCCAATTACAAAAAGATTTTGAGAGTTAACAAAATTTTTTAATTTTAGTTTCTCTGATTTTTTTATTTTTCCCGGACCAACTATTAATATATGTTTTTTATTTAAAATGTTTTTTTGATACCAACTTGAATTAGGTTTATTGGCGTAAATGCCATTTGGTAAAAAAAGTCTACTTTTATTGTATTTTCTTGAGTCAATCTTTTTTAATGAATTAATTATTATAGAATAATTTTTCTTATTATATTTTTTTTCACTAAGCATTTCTTGAATGTAAGTGGGATGTATCTTAAATTTAGCAGCTATTTCGTAATATTTATTTGGTCCCCATTTGTAGTTTTTTTTTAGTCTTTTAAAATAATTTTTTATTAATCTTTTAACAAATTTTAAATTTTTTCGATCAAATTTTGATAATATGTCTTCAGTTTTTAAATTACCAGGACCTCTTCCCATTCCCATCACAGTAGAATCAATCCAATTAAAGCTGTGCTTACAAGCATAAAGTGAATTAGTTAATGCTAATTTTAAATTATTATGAGCGTGTAGGCCGAGATCGTATTTCCAATTTTTTCTGATTATCTTAGTTAATTTTATAAATGATTTTAAATTTAAACTACCTAAGCTATCTGCTAAATATAATGCCTTAATATTTTTTTTTTCTAAAAATTTACAAATTTTTTCTACTTGTTTTTTTTTAATTTCGGAAATTTGCATTATGTTAACAAAGACTTCGATTCCTTTGCTATTTAACCACGGAATACAATCTTTGAGCAAAAAAACTTCTTCGAAATGACATGCAAATCGCACGAATGATATTTTTTTATTCATTTTAGGAAATAATCTTTTTAAATTTTTTAGAGGAGAAAGCTTATTTTTTTTAAATTCTCCAGCATTTATCATAATACCTATTTTTAATTTTTCTGGTATATTTAGCTTATTCAGTAATTTATCATTGGTATATCCAGTGACTCCTAAAGGCTTATTTTGTTTAAAATTTCTAAATCCTAATTCTACATACTTAATTCTGGTTTTACTTAAATTATTTAAATAGCTTTGAATTAAATTTTCTGAAAAATCCCAATTATTATAATATCCTCCATCTCTTAGAGTACAGTCTAATAAGTTTAATGATTTATTTTTTGAATAGTTTAGTTCAGACATAGCTCCGCACTTTGAAAAAGAGCGTTTTTAGCTTTTTTATCATTACTATTTTATAAAGGTGAATAACAAAAGTTACTATTATCAGAAATTGAGAACTTGATATCACCAATTAAAGCTTTTATTCTTTTTTTGTCTTTACTTAAAATATCAAAAATATAATTAGAAAAAGGTCCGTTAGTAATTCTACCTTTAAAAATTAGATTTTCTTTAAAAAAAGAATTTTTAATATATCCACTTGTGTCTTCATGTAGTTTGCAAAAGTTTATAAAATCCAAAATTTCTTTTTGAGATGTTTTATCAGCGAATAAAATCTTTTTTAAACCTTTTAAGTTTCTCAAATTGTATAATGTATTATTAATAGATTGAAATTCATTATTATAAAAAAAAATGTAATTTCCTAAAATATTTTTTGCTCTATTTTTTTTTGACCTTATTTTTGGAAAATAAATTTTTGAATTTGAAAATCTTTTGAAGAGTTCGTTTTTTAAAAATTCTGTATTATTAGCTAAAGTTACTATCCACATTTTAAATTAATTTTTAAGATTGGTGTTTTCAATCTCTTTTTTTAATTCATCGTATTCTTTTAATTTCCGCTTCATAAAATTAATCGTTAAATTTGATTTCTCACTTATTCCTTTAGGAGTTAAAAGGTATAAATATCTAGATTTATTTTCATTTTTTCGAAAATTGCTGATTTTAATTAGTCCTTTTTTTCTCAATTCATTAATCACATAATTCAATTTTCCTAAGCTAATTTTTAAATCTTTTGCTAATTGTCTTTGCGTGGCAGATGGATTATTAAAAATTTTACGCAATGCATCAAACTGTTGTTGACTGATTTTCATAATAGTAATATTGTTCAGTTTTTGAACGTTGTCAAGAAATTTGTTCAATATTTGAACGTTGTAAATATATGGCTCTTAAAAATCAAATAATTTCATCACAAAAAGTAATATTTGTTGATGGTATAGCCGGAGGAGGAAAAAATCTTATTTCTTATTTGTTGGCTAGCTTACCAAAAATTGAGCATGTAAATCCATACGCTGCAGCTGAACAGATCTGTGGAATGGTAAATCTTAAAAAATTGAGTTTAGAAACCGCAGATTATCTTTTAAAAAATAATTATAATAGAATGTTTTATGATACAGCTTTATTAAGAAATATAAATTTTAGAAAAAGTGATAAATCTTCAGTTCTAAATCATCCAAGATATAAATTTATAAAAAAGAGGTTAGACAGCAACGATAAAAAAGTTTTTTCAAATTATAAAAATAAAATAATCACGCATTTCTTAACACATCATATATCAAATCATTCCGAACCAATTTTTAGATCCTTTAATAAAAAATTACTATTTATAAGAATTTTAAGATCGCCATTAAATATATCAATAATAAAGAATCTAGCAAAGTGGTCGATAAAATGGGAAAAAATGGATTCTAGAGATAGTCAAATAAAAGTTTTTAGCAAAAAATTTAAAAAAAATTTTCCCCACTTTATCAAAGATAAATCAAATGAATATTTAAAAGCAAATATTTATGAGAGAGCTATAATGATTCTAGAATCTGCTTTAATTGAAAAAAAAAAATTTAGTGGTTTTGAAAAAAAATATGGATCTAAAATTATAACAATTCCTTTTGAAAACTTAATAACTAAGCCTAATTTTTATATCCAACAAGTATCTAAATTTTTATCTTTAAAAATCGATATGATTACAGTCAAAGAGATGAGAAAAAACTCTGTTCCAAGAAAATTTGATTTAAAAAAACATGACGCTGATGGGCTAAGATTTATTAAAAATAAGGTCAGAAAAAAATATTTTAATAAAGCTTTTTATTTGAATAACTATTATCACAAAAGTATAATAAATAAACATTAATGATAACTATATATTTAAAATGACACTTAAAATAATTTTTTTGATATTAACATTTATTGACAAATTTTTTAAAGTTTTTGGAAAAATAAGTTTTTTTCAGCATTTGAATGATTACATTAATAAAAAAGCCTACTACGAATGTTTCATCAATAATAAAAAAACATCTTTTTTTGTTCCAAGTTATTTAACACTAGTTCGATCGACCACAATTCTTACAAAAGAACCTGATACCTTAAAATGGATTGAAAATTTTAGACAAATTCAGGATAAAAATATAGTTTTTTGGGATATTGGAGCTAATGTTGGCTTATACTCCATATACGCTGCTAGAATACATTCAAAAATAAAGGTTTTTAGTTTTGAAGCGTCGACTTCTAATATGAGATGTTTATCAAGAAATATAAGTATTAATAATTTAAGTGATAAAATTTCTCTATGTCAAATACCCTTAACTGATAAACAAAATAAGTTTCTAGAAATGAATGAAAAAACTTTTACTGAGGGCGGCGCAAGTTCTACTTTTGGAGAAAATTTCGATTACACTGGAAAAGCGATTCATTCTATAGAGAATAAGTATAAGATATTTGGTACTTCAATAAACTACTTTTTAAAGAATGATATTGTAGAAATGCCAAATTACTTAAAAATAGACGTTGATGGAATTGAACATATGATTTTGGAAGGAGCTAACGAATTTTTAAGTAATAAAAATATTTTGGGAATAAGTGTTGAGCTTAACAAAAATTTTAAAAAACAATTTGAAAGCAGTTTTGCTTTGCTTGAACAAAACGGATTTACTCATAACCCTAAATTAATTCCCGAAAAAAAATTATTATTTAAGGGAGAACAAATAATGAATTTTCATTTCGAGAGAAAGGGGATATAATATAGATATGAATTATTTTTTTGGTTTCAAAGGTGAAAATATAAAATCTGAGCTTCAGGTGCCTCTATTTCAAAACAGAGCTCCAGAAAATCAAAAAATTAAACTATTTGAAGCTTATGTTTTAAACAATAGATGGAAAGTCGAAGAAGTTGTAAATAGTGAGAAAAAAGGAGATTTTTTAATTTTGAATAACGATCTGATTAGCAATGAAAAAATTTACTTTTTAGCTACTAATAAAGATTTAAGTACATTTGATGAAAATGAGCTCAAGCCTTTAAATAAATTTACTAGTACCTCACCAGCATACCGATGTAATTTTAAAGTTTACATTGATAATGGGGGTTTTTCCTCTTATCAGGCTGAATATCCCTCAGCAATGACTAGAATTAAAGGAAGTATTCATAGTCCTATTGGAACTTTACTAAGTAATAAAGCTGAAAAAAATTATTTAATTTTTAAAAATATATATTTTAAACCTGAAATTTCAGAATTTGAGGCATTTTTTGTAAATATTAAGGACAAAAAAATTGTTAAAAAAATTGTTTTAAAAACTAATTTTTCTAATTTAATTACCATAGAAAAAGATTTAATTAACCCTCAAATCTATTTAGTAACGAAAGAATACTTAGGTGTTCCGTCTTTTCTTTCAGTCAATAATAGTCACTTATCATTTGAGCACACACATCCACCTCATGCATACTTTTTTGGAAATGATGCATATAAGAATGTAAAAATATTAAAGGAAAAAATTAATGAAATCATTATTTAATAAAATAGTAAACTCTAGGTTTTCAATAGCACTTAGGAATAATTTAAATATAAAACCAGCTGTTTATTACTACTCATCTTACTCGGGGAACGCAAAAAAGTTATATAATAGCTCTTTAAGTGATAGTTTTTGTTGGAGGACAGATAATGGTTACGAAACTAAATTTAAATTTGCTGATATTTTAAATTTATTTTTTGGTGAAACTCGAACTTGGGTAGAAATAGAGTTTTTTGATAAAAATAATAAATTTATCAAGAAAGTAAAACTAGATAACTTAAATTATACTAATGAAATAATTATTGACTCAAATTTTTTAAACGGTTTAAAAGATTATGGTTCTTTCTATATTTATCATTTCTCAAACAAAAAAGAAAATTTAAAAAAAAATGCATTAGTTAATCGATGTTATGTTGGCTATTCGCTAGATAAAAATCTTTATTCTTTTGTGCATGGAAATACAATAGCAAAATTCAAATATAACGATGATAAAAATAAGAATTTTTCAGATTTAGTTTGTACATCGCTTTTTAAGAGCCATTACTACAAAATTCAAAAATATTTCAAAAATTTTGATAAGAATGAATTAATTTTTAGTAACCCTACCTCTAAAAAAGTTAAGTTTTCTATAAATGGAAAAAAAGATTATATTTTAAATGGTGGGCACTCTATCTTAATTGAATTAAATGACCATGAAACTGCAACAATTAAATCCAATTGTTTGTGGTTAAGGCCTGTAGTATTTAGTTATAAAAATAAATTTGTTGACGTTCATCACTCATAAAATAATAAATTTTGATATTTAATTTATTACTTAAAAAGATTTTTTTTAAATTTATCATTTTATGAAAATTTTTTAGAAATACCCGATCTATCAAGTTTTCCATTTGAATTTTTAGCTAAATTTGGAAGTATATGTATCTTTCTTGGTATCATATATCTTGATAAGTATTTTGAAAGATCTTTTCTAATTTGTATTTCTTTTTTTGTTGTCGAAATAGTTGATAAAACTGCAACTAAATAATTGTTATAATTTTTTTTCTTTTTTTCAAATACTACCACATCTTTTATGTAACTTAATTTTCTAAAATTTGCTTCAACGTCAGGAACTTCAATTCTATATCCGCTTATTTTTACCATATTATCTACTCTTCCTTTACATATAAAAGTCGAGCCTATTTTTTTAACTTTATCACCAGTGTAAAAAGTATTGTTATTTTTAAAAAAAAATTTTCCGTTATTTAATTTTTTTTCTGTATATCCATCAGTGATCATTGGTCCCTTTACGACAAGTTCTTTTTTAATTATTTTTGCATGCACATAAGAAAATGGTTTTCCTATTGGAACAAGATTTTCTTTTTTGTATCTTTTTAAATCAGAAATTGTACATTTATGACAAAATACCCAATTCCCCATTTCTGTACCGCCATAACAATTAAATATTTTTGCAAATTTAACCTTTTCAAAAAGAAATTTTAATAAATTTAAATAAAAGGGCTCTCCCGTTAAAATGAGATTTTTTCCTTTTAATTTTATTTTTTCTTTAGACAATATTTCTTTTATTCTATTAAAAGTTGATGGGACTGCGATTAAATTATTAATTTTATTTTTAGTATAATGATCGACTAAATAATAATTATCAGCTTTTGATAAACTAGGTGCAATTGTTGAACCAAAATAAATTGCAGGGAAATAAATATCGAAAAAAATACTAAATGCAGTGTCATAGTAATCAGCGAAAACTAAATTTTTAATATTATTTTTATAAATATCTTTTTTCTGCAAAAATACATCTGATATAATATTTTTATGTGAGACTTTGATCCCTTTTGGTCTACCAGTAGAACCAGAAGTGAAATAAATAAATGCAGTCGAGTTTATATTCAAATTTTTAATTTCATCGTTAATTGAAATATCTTTTTGATATTTTTTAGAAAAAATACTATTAAATTTGATACATGGTATTTTTTTCTTCAAATATTTTAAAATCTTTTTATCATTATGATCATATAAACAAATAAAAGGTTTCGTTTGCTCTATAACGTTTTTTATTTTTTCTATCGGCAAGTTTATACTTAAAGGAACCCAAATATTTCCAGATATTAATATTGGAAAAATTGATGAATACATTTCAAAAGATTTATTTGAAAAAGTTAAAATAACCTTATTCTTAACTTTATTTTTTTTTAAAAATTGAAGTAATTTTTTCGTTATAATATTGCTATCTTTATAAAGTAATTTTTTTGTAAAGTACTTGTAAAAAATGTTATTTTTTTGTAAATTTTTATGAATAGTCTTATAATATTTTTTATAATCTTGCATTTAATGAACACATAGCGATGAATATTTCAACAATTAAAAATCTTGAAGACTTTTGTTTCCAATGTACTAAAAAAAAAATAAACAAAAATCAAGATTTATTTTCAATTTTAGATTCCCTAGAGTTAATGTCTTTATTAACTTCTTTAGAAAAAAAATGTAAAATTAAGTTGGATATGACTAAGATTTTTAATAAAAAAGTGGTAAATCTAAATTTTATATTAACCCAGTTAAAGTGAATTTGGACGATCTCCATCGCCGTCTCCTTTAACTAAAACAACTCTGTCTTTAAAATTATTTTTTAAAATACAGTAATTCTTTGAACTTATTTTTTGCAATGGTTCAAACTTTTCAGGAATAAACATTTTCGTTGTTTTTTTGGTAAATCCAATGTTCAATAATTCTTCATTTATACCTTTTGATAAAAAATCAATATATTCATATTTGTTCTTCTTAATAAAATCTTCTAATAAATCCTTAATATAATAATTTCTTTTTATGTCTCCATAAAAATCTACGATTCTAGCTATTTTTGAGGATTTTTTTTTTACAATAATTTCTCTGCAAACGAAAAAAAATAGAAATTTATTTTTATGGTAAAATTGAAGCAAAAAATATTTATAAAAAGGATTTTTTAGATATTTTTTATTAAAATATGAAAGACTTTTTTTTGGTAAAAATTTTGTATGTGGCAAATATAACAATTTATTTTTAATTATAAGCTTTAATTTTAAATTACTTCTTATATTATGTTTTTTATTTTTTAGGTTTTTTGATATCTTACTTTTTATAAAATCGTTTTTGATAAAATAATTATTATACATCTTAATTTTTGAGAAAGTTTCAAAGATTTTACCTGAGGTATTTCTATTTATACCTGATGATGCTAGAAAATTAGGCTTCACCTTCAAAAAAATAAATTTAAAAATATCTAAAGAATTATGAAGAGTTTTACTTTTTACCCAAAATGCTATGAAGAAGTTTTTTGGTAATTTTTTATCCCAATTACTATACGGAATTAATCCTAGCGCGCTGAGTAACTTTTTTTTATCAAATACTCCAATTATATTAGTTCTATTTAAATTGTGATAATTATAGTAAAAAT
>MDTA01113809.1_pt1 | contig 27685 bp, 23 predicted proteins | sample 811151 | NCBI WGS metagenome assembly MDTA01 (sample SAMN05326648, study PRJNA326480) | marine metagenome | isolation source: seawater | place: Indian Ocean: South | collected 2010 | reverse complement strand
GTTTTTTGAGTGATGAATACCGGCAGTATCTATAAGCGTAACAGGTATTCCACCCATAATTGTTTCAGTTGATACGGTATCACGTGTTGTCCCTGGTACATTGCTTGTTATGCTTTTTTCTAAACCAACAAGTTTGTTAACAAGTGTTGATTTTCCCACATTTGGTTTTCCAATGAAAGCAATTCTTACACCGTAAGATAAAGCGTTGCCACGGTTAAATGTTTCTGACATCAGAGTTGCGCTTCTTAAACTATTTTCAATACTTGTTTTTATTTCATTTAATTCTTTTTCATCTACATAGATTTCCTCAGATACATCTAGTTCGTATTCTAAGTATGCTAGAGTTGAAATTAAGTTTTTTTTCAATTCTTTTATTTTAACTGTGGTTCCTCCACTTAAGTTTTTTGTCTGCTGTTTTACTGCCGCAATTGACTTCGCATTTATTAATTGAATGACAGATTCGGCTTGTAATAAATTTATTTTTCCGTTAAGAAAAGCTCTTTTTGTATACTCACCTGGTTCTGCAATTCGAGCACCAAGCTTAATAATTTCATTGATTGTTGTTTCGCAAATATGAACGTTTCCGTGACAAGAAATTTCCACAACATCTTCCCCGGTATATGAATTTGGTGATAGAAAAGCAGTAAAGACAGCTTGATCAATTATATCTCCTTCTGAGAACACATTGCGAATCTCTGCAACGCGATGTTTAAGGGGTTGATAGTTTTTACTGATCTTTTTAGATATTTTTATTGCGTTTGAGCCGCTCAGACGGATGATCGCAATTGCTGAAAAGCCTGATGGTGTTGACTGAGAAACAATAGTCCTGTTCAGCATAAAGGTCCTACTAGGTTTTTGGTCTACTTGGAAGAAGTTTTTGTTGTGCAATAGTTAAAATATTAAACAAGGTGTAGTAAAGGTTTAGTCCTGAAGGAAAATTGTTAAAAATTAAAAAGAAAAAAACCATCATAAAGTTTTGCATCATTTTTTGCTGGGGTTGTTGTATGCTGCCGCTCATCATCTTTTGTTGTGCATAAGTAGATAAAGCCATAAGAATTGGTAAAAATGCAATATGAGAACCATATAGAGGGATTGTAAACGGGAGGTTTACTATAACGTCTGGTGAAGAAAGGTCTTTTATCCACCAAATGAAGGGTTCGTTTCTTAATTCAATTGTTGTTCGAAAAACTTGGAAAAGTGCAAGTAATAAAGGCATTTGTAGAAGCATTGGTAGACAGCCACCAAGTGGGTTTACACCTTTTGTTTTATATAGCTGCATTGTCGCTTGGTTTAGCTTTTGGGGGTTGTTTTTATACTTTTCTCTTAATCTGTTAACTTCTGGTTGTATTTCTTGCATCGCAGACGTTGACTGATAACTTTTTTTAGTTAAAGGAAAAACTAGAACTTTAACAAGTATAGAAAAAACAATGAGAACTACTCCATAGTTTGGAATATAGTCGTGCATCCTTTTTAAAGAGAATAAAACGGCTTTTGAGATAGGCCTTATGAAAGACCATCCAAAATCCATAATTTCGTCAAGTTCAACATCAAGAGCTTTAACTTTTTCGTATTCAAGTGGACCAAGGTACAGAGTAAAAGATGTCTCTTGAAAATAATCAAAAACAAACGACAAGGAATATTCTTCTTGGTTTTTATATTCTCCCACAAGCTCTACAAATCTTATTGATTCAGGTGTGTTGGGAATTAGCGCAGAGACAAAATACTTAGTTCTTATTGCACCCCAATCTGTAGATCCGATTAATTTCTTGGATTCGCGTTGGTTCTCTTTTACTTTAAATTCTTCAAGTTCCTTTCCTTGGTAAACAACTGTTTTAAAATATGTTTTGTCATCAACTGAATCTTTTTCCGTTGTTGCTAAACCACCATTCCAAGAGAAACGTATGTCTCTGTATATCATATCTTTTATCTCAGAAAAGTCAAACTCTATATGTATTGCATAAGAGTCAGGGAAAAAAGACAAAGACTTTACAATTTTTTTGTTTGGAAAAATTTCAAGGCTATACTTAAGTAAGTTATTAGAGTCTGGATTAAGTCTACTTGGTTCACTAATCAAGACCCAATTTCCATCAAGGGCTATCTGGTCTCCATTTAAGTCTTGAATGTCAACCTTAAGGTTGTTCCTTTTGTTTTGCGCTATTGTATTAACCTGTAGGCTGTCTGGATTTAAAAAATCTTTAAGTAAAAAACTTTGTATTGAACCCCCGTTGTAAGAAGAAATCTGCGCGGTGTAAAGATTGGTTTCTATTTCAGTTAGAGTTTGTTCATAATCGTTTTTATCAAGGACTAAAAAAGTTTTTGGCTCAGACCTTGAAGAAGGTTTGTTGCTAAAAGTAGAAAGGCTGTCAGCTTGGTTTTCGCTTGCAAGATCGGTGAGCTCATTTTCTGCTAATGTTTTTTGAGGGCTAAAAATTTCCATGTATTTTGGCGTAAGCAAAAGCACGAGCGCTATTAAAAAGAATGCTAATAAAGTATTTCTATCCATTCTATTCTACGGGGTCATGTCCGCCTTTTGAAAAGGGGTTACACTTAATTATTCTTTTAATCAAAAGAAAAAAACCAACAACCAACCCCTTTTTTTCTAAAACTTCAAGAGCATAGTTAGAGCAAGTAGGATAAAATCTACAGGTATCGCCAAGCAATGGAGATATGACAACCTGATAACATCTAATAATTAAGGTAAGCGAGTAAATTGTCGCGCGATTAAACAAGATTAATAGCTTCTGTTTAGGGAATTAAAGGGCGAGTCTTTTGCGACCTTTCTTTCTACGCCTTTTTAATACTGCTCGACCACCTGTTGACGACATACGTTTTCTAAAACCATGTTTGTTTCGGCGTTTTCTTCTGCTTGGTTGGTAAGTTCTTTTCATATTTATTAAAGTATTGTGTCAAAATTACTAAAGACATTTGACCCGAACAAAAAAAACATAACAAAATTTTAATTTTTAGATTTAAAAATAGAAAAAGAAAAAAAAACGGCGTAATTTATTAGTAACCTGTATATGTGGATAACTTGTGGATAAAATAAAAAACAATGTTTCGGCGGCTTGGAAGTCTGTTTGTGCTGACTTGGAAAAAAAATTACCGAAGCATGCAATGCATGCTTGGTTTGATCCTATAGTAGCGGTAGGATTTCGAGATAAATCTTTCATTCTTGAGGTGCCAAACCAATTTTCCTTAGAATGGATTGAATCTCATTATAAAGATGAAATTATGCTATCAATTAAAGCTCTGTTTAATAACGATGTAGAATATCAATTTTTTGTTACGAAAACGAAAAAGGTCGATATTAAAAAAAGGAACTCAAGTGAACTCCTTATAAGACCAAGGGTAAAGCGTTTTAATAATCTCAATGACAAATACACGTTTGATAATTTCATTGTTGGTGGCAATAATGAATTTGCTAAGACCGCTTCTGAATCTGTATCAAATAATCCAGGCCAACATAATTTTAATCCCCTTATCATCTACGGGGGTGTAGGACTTGGAAAAACGCATTTAATGCACGCCATTGGAAATAATTCTTTAAAAAAAAATCCTGATTTAAACATTCTTAATATCACGAGCGAACAGTTTACTTTAGACTTCGTAAATAGTTTAAGAAAGAATAGGACGATAGAGTTTGCTCAAAACTATAGATCTTCAGATATCCTTTTAATTGATGACATTCAGTTTTTTAGGGGAAAAGAACAAACTCAGGAACAATTCTTTCACACTTTTAATGTTCTTCATCAAGGCGGTAAGCAAATAGTTTTGACAGCAGATAAGTTTCCCGGAGAAATGAAAGGTCTTCAGAGTAGGCTTCTTTCTAGGTTTCAATCGGGTCTTTCTGTCGATGTACAACCACCAAACTTTGAAGTCAGGGTAGCTATTTTGTTGGAAAAAGCAGACCAAAATGGGCTGGAACTAGACTATTCTATTATTGAGTTTATTGCTAGGCATATTAAAAATAATGTAAGGGAACTTGAGGGTACGATTATTCGTTTGTTAGCAAAGTCGTCTTTGTTAAATATTGAGATTAATAGTCAACTTGTTACTGAAGTTGTCAAAGAAAGAATTGGTGGGAAAATTGGCAATGAAATATCGATTGAGAATATAGTTAAAAAGGTATCTGAAATATCTAGCGTAAATGAAGATGACATTGTTGGAAAAAGTAGAAAAATGGAAATTGCAGAGGCAAGACAGGTGTCTATGTTTCTCTGCCGAGATATAATGGGAGTATCTCTCAATAATATTGGAATGTTCTTTGGAGGAAGGGACCACACCACAGTTATGCATGCTCTTAAGACCATCAATAAAAAACAATCTACTGATGATAGGATGAAAAGAATGATTGTTTCCGTTAGAAAAGAGCTTGGGTTTTCTTTCCTCTAGAAATGGAGTATAAAATCCGCTACCTTACAATATTATATTTTAGGAAATTACGTTTCAAACAAAGAGATTTTTAAAAGGAGTTTTGGATGCAAAAAAGTAGCGTTAATAAAGTTATCATCGTAGGAAACTTAGGTCAGGATCCTGAAGCAAGGTTTACTCCACAAGGAACAGCCGTGACTAATTTGAGTATAGCAACAAATGAATCATGGAAAAATCAAGAAGGGCAAATACAAGATAGAACTGAGTGGCATCGGGTTGTTATGTATGGTAAAATGGCAGAAACTGCTAGCGAGTACATGAGGAAGGGGTCTATGGTTTACGTTGAAGGTAGACTTAGAACAAAAGAATGGGAAGACCAAAACCAAAACAAACGAAAAACTACCGAAATTATGTGTGACAATTTTACTATGCTTGGTAGAAGAGGGGATAATCAATCTATTCAAAACAATAGACCAGAATCTTCCACAGAAGACGATGACCTCCCATTTTAAAAAAACAAAAGCTAAGGTTTTTTTTTCGTAATGAAAAAAACATTTGGTCCTGAATATTTGTCTAAGTTAAGCCCAAGAAGTTATTCAATAAGATATTTCCTTACTTATATATCTTTTTTTTTGTGTTCAACTATTGCAAAGACTACAGTTAGAGGGCGTTGGCACGTACCCATGAAGGGTCCATTTGTAGTTGCGAGCAATCATTTCAGTAATTATGATCCCCCTTTCTTTACATATGGAATTCAGAAACCAATTAATTTTATTGCAGCAAGTGATCAAGAAGTAGAGTGGTGGTTAATTTGGGCTCCTTTTATATATGGTTGGATACCAGTAGACCGGAAAAAACTCGCACCATCCACCATAAAAAAAGCACTCGAGGTACTAAAAAAGGAAGAAATCTTAGGAATTTTTCCAGATGGCGGGGTCAATGACACCATTCTTGGCAGCCCTAAAAACGGAACAGTTTATTTATCAACAATAGGAAAAGCGCCTATAGTACCAATGGCAATTTATGGTGCTGAAAAAGCTATAGAAAATGTTATAAAAGGAGTAAGGCCGAGAGTCAGCGTAAATATTGGAAAACCATTTGGGCCTTTTAAAATAAAAGGAACTAAAAGCAAAAAAGATAAAGAACTACAAAAAATAGGATCTGACATGATGATCAGGATAGCTTCTTTGTTACCGGTAGATCGTCAAGGACCATACGTTAAGCACAAAAAAATTAAGAAATATCAAAATGACAACGGGTTTGTCCCAGTATAAAACACAACTATATTTACAGTCTGTTACTATTTGATGCTCTTATAATGAAATAAATTCCAACTAAAACGAATGGGGCTCCCTCTAATGAATTTTTAGTTATTGCTTCATCAAATAAAAACCAACCAAACAGAGATGCAATTATAGGCTCGCCAAGAGGAACTGATGCTATTGCCGTAGGAGAAAAATATTTTAAAGCATAATTTAGTGAGTTATGACCAAGAATAGACGGCACAACACCTAAAAACAAAAACCACTTCAGGTCTTTTAATTCAAAGGCAAACAGAGATTCTCCAGTAGCAATGCAAAGAATACCAATAGTAATTGCTGCATAAAAGAAAAGTGCCCTTCCGTATGAAATATTATTGTTTTCTCTCCTTATGCTTTTAGCTATCATATATACAGCTGCTATACAAAAACCGCTTAGCAAGGAAACGATATTTCCAAATGAAGTATTTGAATTGTTGTATAAATCAGACCTTTGAATTAAAAAAACTCCAAGTAGGGCGATTACTAGAGAAAAAAAGACTCTTCTCGGAAGTGCTTTATAAAAAATGAGAGTTAAGAAAGCAGTGAAAACAGGTCCAGTGTTGGCTAGTAAAGTAGCGTTAGCAATTGATGTGTTTCTCACCCCCCAAAAAAAAAACGCAAAGTGGAAGCCTAAAAACACTCCCGCCAAAGCAACCGGGCCTATTGACTCTTTCTTTAGTGGTTTTGGGCTTATAAAAACACTGTACACCCAAAGGACAGCACTTGCTATTATCATCCTCCAGAAAGCCATTGTAACGGGAGGAACAGAAGGAAGTGCTCTTATGACAATAGAGGTAGAGCTTACAGAAAACAAAGCTACTACTAAAATAAAATATAAACGTTTATTCACACTGAACGAGAAGATTGCTTAGCATATATGATATACAAGCTGAGAGTCCTTTTTGACATGAGTTCTGATTAACTACACTAGACAAAAGATTACAGGAAAAACCATAGTGCATAAAGTGAACAGAGTTAAAACACTTTTAGTAAAAGGTCATATTAAAAATTTTTAGTGTAATTCTTTGATTTTGGTTTGAAATGTATAAACTAAACAAAGTTTTTTGTATCATAGTCATTCTTTAAAATAAGCTACTTGTTTTCAGCAATTGCTTTCGTAACTCTTCGTTCAAGAAAACGATTGAAGAACAACCTTAAAAATGGAATCAATGAAAGTTTTTTTGGAATATAGACAGTCTTTAAATCTTTTTCTATCGAAGTGACAATTGTTTGGACGCAATGATTGAGAGGGACGGCTTCTCTAGTGTGTTTTCTAGCAAACCCTTGCTGCTTTTTCCCATCAGCCCCGAAAGAATTGTCTCGAAGGCTTGTTCCTTTTATCCAGCTTAAAACGGCCTCTAAAACCGTAATATCAGCTTTGTTTTCCATTCTGATTGTAGAAAGAAATCCGTGTAAGGCGTGTTTTGAAGCAACATACCCTGAATGATTTGGAAATCCCATTATAGCCTGACCAGTTGAACAGCTAATTATTTTTCCTTTTGATTTTTTTAAAAAGGGAAGGGCAGAGTGAACACAGTAAACCGAACCCATATAATTTGTGTTCATTATATCTTTAAAAAACCCAACATCTTTTATTTCATCAAATTTTGCCCACATACTTATTCCAGCATTAAGAATTAAAGCATCTATTTTTTCATATTTTTCAATTGCAACATTAATAATTCTATCACAATGGGTTTTATCAGTGATATCAGCCTGTACAGCTATAGAACTTCCGCCGTTTTCAACAATATCACGACAAACGATCTCTAGTTTTTTTTTTGTTCTTGCAGCGCAGACAATATGAGCCCCTTTTTTTGAGAGCTGTTTGGCAAGCTCAGCCCCTATACCTGAGGAGGCACCCGTAATTACAAACACCTTATTTTCTGGATTCACTGAAAGCTCTTTTATCGGTGTACAAACTAATCACTAAAAACATTATTAGATACCCCGAAGACATTTGTCGGGTCTTGTGATGTTTTTATATCTTTAATAAGTTGCATGCTCCCTTTCGAAATCATATCCGGTATAAAGTCCTTTCGAAGCTTCCCAACACCGTGGTGGTGAGAGATAGATCCACCGTTTTCGATAATTGTCTTTCTTAACTCATGCTCGATTTCACCAAAAACTTTATCAGGTTTTTCAATACCCTTAAAACTCATAGCTATAGTATTATACATACAGGCACCACTATGATATACCTTAGATAACCTTGATCCAAAGAGGTAAGAACCAGGAAGGTTATATTTTTTATGTAGTTTTTGCAATTTTTTAGTTACTGCCTCGCTTACTTTAATTACGTCGGACCAAGGAACTGCACTTTCTAATGTTTCCCCGATGATGTTTTGATCCATAAAAAAATCTCGTATGTATGCGATGGCAAGAGTTAGGTTATATCCGCTTTTTCCTTGATTTGAACCGGCAAAAATTGGGTTAAACTCTTTAGCCAGAACCTTTAAGTTTTTTTTCTGATATAAAACTTCTTGATGAGAACCTTCCATTTTGAAAATCGCAACTACGCATTTTTTTGGATTAAAGCCTTTAACTTTAAAGACAAAAAAATTCTTAATGGAATCGATTAGTTTTTTAGAACCAGTTTTTTCTTCTTTCAATGCGCTTGCAAACCGCACCATTGAGTTATCCATAAGTCTTGAACTTGCTGGAATCAGGTTGGATCTTGCCACTTTTCTCATAAAAGCAACCCCATCTTCCCAATTATGAAACAAGATTGATTCGAATGTAGAAGCTTCAGGTTTCTTATGTATTCTAATTGTTGCTTTTGTAATAATTCCAAAATTTCCCTCTGAACCAAAAATTAAATTTTGAGTTTTTACCCCAAAAGATGATCTAGTTAGAGGTTTAATTTGGTTAATTTTTCCTGAAGGTGTAACAAGGGTAATGTTTTGAACAATATCTTCAATATTTCCGTAGCGATGTTTTTTCATTCCTGATGCATTGGTTGAAATCCATCCACCAAGAGTCGAAAACTCAATACTATCAGGCTCGTGTCCAGCAGTATAGCCAGATTTTTGCAGTTCGTTTTCTAAATCAACACCTAATATTCCAGACTGTACTGTTGCTAAAAGGTTTTCCTCATCTATAGATTCAATTTTATTCATTCTTCTTGTATCAACGGAAACGACCATTCTTTTTTCATTTTCAGGTATTTTTAAAGCATTTGAAACACTTGTTCCCCCACCAAATGGAATTAGGCAAACGTTATGTTTTTTTGCTAGTTTGATTAAGGTCTTCGCTTCTTCTTCAGTTTCAATATAAAAAACTAAATCTGCAAATGTATCTAATTTTGAATATAGCACTCTGTAAACTTCTTCAGATGTTGTTTGCCCATGGCTATGCAACAGTCTTTCTTCTTCTGAGGAAGAATACCGATCCTCATCAAAAACTGATACAATTTCATCCATAAACTGTGTGTTTATTTTTTGTTTTGAAACATACTTTTTCTTAACCTCTTTAATTTGAGGGTTGGGTAAGACTTTTATATCTAAAACCTCTTCAGCAAAAGGAATCAGACCAGGGAGGTTTTTAGAGCAAATACTATAACGATTTCCGGAGAGCGAAACAGTTTTATCACCTTTGGAAACAAAAGCAGAATCTTTGTATCCCCAACGGTGTCCCCAATTAGTTTCGTTCACAGCAAAAAATTTCTTTGATTTATCCATATAGTAATTTAGCGCTTTCTTTGATTTGGTTTTCTAAGAATTCGGTTATTTCTTTTTCAGCTTTTTTTATAGCTTCTTCGCTGGGGTTTTTTACTTTGATAAAACTAGTTGGGTAAATAGGTTTTAGTATTAAAACTTTAATCTTTTTAGGCCAACTAAAAAACAATTTACCTCGAGGCCATACTAAATGAGACCCATAAATAACAGCAGGCAAAATAGGTTTGTCTAAATAAATAGAAAACCTCGCAGTGCCCGTGCGGAAGGGCAATATTTTACCGGGTCTTCCCCTTGTGCCTTCTGGAAACATAATCAAGTTTCGTTTTTCATAGTCCATAAAAGCTCTAACTAGAGCAAGCGTATCATTGATTGGAAAATCACGAACCCCATTTACCTTTCTGTCTACGGGAATTAAGTTCATGACCATGTTTATCGATACTCTTCTCAACCAACTATCGAAAAAGTAATCTTTCGCTGCAAGCATTGCTATTTGATTATAGCTTTTTTTTGTCGACACTGAAAGCAGCGCTACATCAAGGTGGCTATTATGATTACTACAAGCTATAAATGAATCATCAGGTATATTTTCTTGTCCTTGAATTGTAAGGGGTGTGTAAACTGTAAAAACGGCTTTTGAGTAATAATAAAATAAGGTTTTAAATATTCTATAGTAGAAAGGCTGTTTTTTAACTAGATACGTATATTTTGGATTGTCGAAAACATCCATGTTGTTCTTTACTTTCTTCCATATTTCATATGCGCATCTGTCCATGTGTGCGATCCGATAGCGCAAATAAGTGAAATTTCCAGAGAAAGTGTAGCTCCAGCAATGATTTCGGCAAGCTTTCTGCTTGAATTCTCCCCCTCCGAGCATCCTAAAAGCTCAAGATTTTTATTTTGCATTTTTAGGCGAGTTCCTCCCCCAATAGTTCCAACGGTTAAAGAAGGAAGCGTAAGCTTAAATTTTAGGGCATCTTTCCTTTTTTCAATTCCAAAATGAGCTACGCTATTCTCCGCAGCACAAGCCGCATCCTGACCAGTTGCGAGGTAAATTGCAGTAAGAGCATTCGAAACATGTAACCCATTACCATGGGTTCCAGCCATACTCGAAACAATTGGAAAGAAACTCCAAGCGTCAAATAAAATATCTGGATCTATTTTCAGTATGCGTTTCATAACACTGTTTTTTATTGTTGTTTCTGCAGTCACTCCATGTCCTCGGCCAAGAATCATATTCCTTACGGATGCCTTCTTATCACTATTTAGATTTGATTCAAGAAAGTAGTTGTGGTTAGTTTCCTTTTGTATGTATTCACAAGCAACTTTTGCTGCTAGTGTTACCATGTTTTGTCCTGCTGCATTGCTAGTATCAAGAACTAGGTCTAAAATAACATAATTCTGAACGGTGTACTGATCAATACGCAGAACTTTTCCATGATTTGTTGTGCTTTCAGCGACTTTTTTTATTTTTTCTTCATTTTTAGAGACCCAAGCTTGAAAATCTGAACTTTCTTTTAAATTGTCAAAAATAAAAACAGGAGCTCTGGACAGTTCTTGCCGGAAATGATTTACTTTTATTCCGCCAGAAAGAGCAGAGGCATAGATTCCTCTGTTCATTGACATTGCAAGAGTACCTTCAAGGGTGCATAAAGGAACGCAGAACTCACCCTTTGCATACTTTCCATCAATAATCATTGGACCAACGACTGCCATTGGCACTTTCATAAAACCAATATGGTTTTCAATAATACCCTGAAGGTCTTCTGCATCATCTTGCAGTGTGTCATCAATGTCTATACCAGCATATTCTTTAATCCAAGACTTCCTTGCTTCGGTATCCCCTTTTTGATATCCACGAGGAATTGATGCTCCTCGCCCGTTTAATTCTTCAGCCATTTGTATTTTCTTTTCGATATAATATTTGTCGTGTATTTGTTTTTATGTAAGGTAATCTAGAAACCTATATTCTTTAACTTAAATCGTAAGCACGTTATACAAATATACTAGAAGGAATAAACCTATTCAAATAAAAATAGTAGCTTCAATAACTGCCATAAACATTACAATCTATAATAAGATTAATTTAAAAGGTAACAATCTCTATTAAAATAAAAATAGCTGTATAGTTATATTTTAGACAAATCGATAACCTACCATTTTTAGATTGGAAATTTAATAATAAGCTTATTTATTTGTTCTATTATATGACCGAAACCGAAAATGTTAAGAAATGAATTCTCGCATCTCCTTGTTTTTTGTATGATTTTTTTGCTTACCAAGCATAAGAACTTTTTCTGCGCTAAAATAGGTATCACCACATCAATTAGATATTAAATTAAAATTAAATTACAAGAGCTTAATTCGCAACACTGATTAAGCTAAGATAACATGAGCATAATGAGGAACCAAGCTCCACAGCCGATTAATACATTTTGAAAAAGGCTATTCTGCTTTGTCTCTTTATGTTTTTTAATTTCATAAGGAAGAACTCTTTTTAATTCCTTGCGCACTTCCTTTTTTATTATTTTTCGCAACTCTTGTTCGGTAAGTTTATCGGTGAAATTAAAAATAACTTTTTCTGAAGAGGAATAAGAACTTTTACCTACTAATTTATTGTCGTTGTTCCTTTGTTTTAGGTTTCGGTTAAGTGTTGTATTGTTGACATTTGGTTTATCAATGGTTTTTTGCTTGCTTATAAAATCAGAATTTAAGTTTTCTCTCTTTTTAGTTGATTCTTTTATCTCTTCTGGATTAAGAAAATCGGGTATAAAAACTTCCCATTTTCCAGTCATTGGATTAAGTTGCGGTGGAAACAGCATTTCTTTAGTGACTGTGTTTTTGCTACAATCATATTCAAAAATATTTACATAACCAAACTTTGTTGCAGTTTGAACATCGTTGCAATCGAAATGACTAAGGTTATCACCATTTAGCAAGTGGATATACCCCATATATGTTCCGACAAATTCACCGCGAATTACCTTTCCGTCAATTAGTTTTATTTCTATAACTTCTTGCGCACCTAAAAAAGAGAACACCAGCAAAGGAAAAAATATTTTCTTTCTAACCACGTAGTCTACCAGAAACATCAATTTTTTGATCATTATAAAAAGTCTTTTTACCTAAAACAACACCCAAAACAGTTCCAATCGTAGAGATAGATAAAGAGGTGCTATCACTAGGGTGGGGGTGAGCTATAATTGTTGCTATATAACCTGTAAGCCCCCCTAAAATTGACATACCCAAAACCATGTAAAAATCTTGGGGAGTAGGAGGAATGTAAACAGTGCTGATGTTTTTATGGCTAAAAAATGATGATTCATTATTAATTGAAATCACAAAATCTGATTCGGTTATTTCTACTAAAACCCCATATACAACCCTTGAATTTTCGTCTGTGAAGCGAATACTCTTTCCCTTATAATTATTTTTAAAATTTTCTAATCTAATTTTGCGCACTTCGTATGAATTTGTTTCTATTTGACCAAAAGCAAATGAAAACATCCAAGCTGTCCAAAGAGTTTTTATCTTCATATCGGGTGTAAAAAACCGTTTAAAATTCAAAAAATTCCCAATAAAAATCGAGGTAGGGTTGCTGAAAGTGGATACCAAACCTAAAAGTTTCACTTACTGCATATTGCAGTCCAAAATCGAAATCTATAAGGCTTGGGGTTCCCCTTGGGGAGTCAATTGAAAACATTGTACTTCCGTCTGTCCCAAGATAGTCTCGTCGAATTGAATCAAACTCCATAGTCTTATATCCATTGTCAATCCATGCAAGGGCTAAAAACTTAAGGTCTCTTCTTAAATCGTATTCAATTCCAGCCCAGATTCTGTAAGGCACCCTGTACTTTGGGTCTTCATTCCAAGAGACAATATAGGATTTGTTGTCTTTTGTAATAGGTGAATTAACGATTAAGTTGCTTCTACTCATAAAGGCATTGGATATTTTTGCACCAGCAGACCAACCAACCTTACCCCTTCCAGAGGGGTTTGTCCTTCTGGAAGAGAACACAATATATGCCTGGGCAAACAAATGACGGCCTTCATCGTTCGTAATATCATTCACATTAATATTTGGCATACCTTTAGTTCCATCCATTTCATTCAAGGGTCCTATTAGGCGCGTTTCCTCGCCAATAACTTCAGAAACATTTATGGCTTGTGAATACCTTCCATTTATTCCACTTGCTCTGTACGCACGGTGTATACCGGCCCCCCAAGAGGCAGCAATTTCTCTACGTGCATCTTTTTTGTGATAAAAACGGTTTTTAGCATGCAGGTTCAGATCCCCAGAAAAATTAGCCCCAAAAATTGAGGTCATCATAAACCTGTCCGTTAGACCGTAGCCAATGGATAAGCCGCTTACATAAAAAGTATTGGCTTCAAGAGGGAAAGCCGTGGGGTCTAAAAAGATATTCATTAGTTCATCTTTACCTTGGTAGAATTGTTTTTTGTTTTCTGTCTGCCTATCTAATACGCCACCATAATACCTTTTCATACTAGATATATCTCTTTTTTGAACAACCGCATCTCCATATTGTGTTCGAAGAACAAATTCCTCGTCTGTTTCTCCAAGAACAACCCCATTAAAAAGCTCTCCCTTTTTATTTTTTATTTCTGCTGTTTCATCTAAAAATTCTTCCTTCGGTATTGTAAAGCTTCCACTACTTGTTTTTAACGTAGCCATGTTATCGTTCACAGAAATAATTTCTCCAACACGGACTGAACCGTCTCGGAAATGGAATTGTTTTTTCATACCTGGCTCTATGAAAGAGGCAGACTTCTTTTTAATTTCTTTTTTTATCATTTTAGGTTTAGAAACATTACCAGCTTGGAAAGCCGTAATGACTTCAGCACCTTGTGATCGGGTTAGATCATTTAAATCAACACCGTAGTTTTGAAGAAGATATCTTTTTAAGTTTTCATTTGAAAATCCAGCAGAAGTCGCCAAAGAAGAGATTGCTGACTTTTGTGCTGGAAGTATTGAAGCCTCTTGAGATAATAACCAAGAGAACAAAAAAATGGCTAATAGAATATTTTTAGATTTCATTTTTTCTCCAAGTTTACAATATTATAACAAACAATTCGTATTTTTATTGTAGAATACTTGTTATAAAATTTAATTTAACTTAAATTAAATTAAGCTAAAATTAAAAAAAAAACAAAACAATATTTAACTTACATTTAGGAACTTTATGGAAAATGCTTTAGATATAATAAATGATGTAATGGATAAGCATAGGTTTAGACATAAAAGAGACGTAGCTGAATATTTTGGGGTAACGCCGCAAGCCTTAAGCATTTGGATAGCGAAAAACCAAATACCGCCGAAACACTTACTCAAACTTTCCCAGGAGAATAAAACAGAGGTCCCTGTTAGCATTAGCAGAAGTGATATGTTAGAAAAGGCGAGTTCTCCTGAAGAATTGCAATCGGTTATAAATTACCTTATGCGCGAAAATATTTCTTTAAAGGACGAGCTTCGTGGACTAAAAGAAAAAACAAAAAACAAGTCTATTAAAAAACACCAAGGAGGTGTTTTTGATAAGCTAACCACAGATACTCTATATATTTCGGGAAGAATGTCTGATGGGATTATAACCGATTTAGATGGCAAATGGGAAAGCGTGATGGGGTATAAGCCATCAGAGTTAAAAGGAACGCGGTATGATGGAGAAAGCCTCATTCATCCTGAAGATCTTAAAAGTGTTAAAAAAATTGAACAAAAATTAAAAGAATCGAAAATTATCTCTTTATCTAGGTACTGTACAATACAACGGTGGAAACACGGAAAAAGAGGAGATTATGTAATGCTCAGTATGGTTTGGGATATAAACGTTGAAGAAGATATAGGTCTTGTAGTTTGTAAGCCGATAGATGGGTTTATAACAGTATAATTAAAAACCAATATTAAACGGTTTATACATTTTAGGTAAAAGAAGAGAATTTAAAAACTCTTATTTTATCAATGACTTTTTTTGTAAACCATAGTACTTTAGAAAATTACACAATATTAAGACACAAAATTAATTCTTATGAAAACTTGTTTTCTAATTACTCTGCCTATCATTTATTCTCAAAATCAAAGCATAATTATGATAAACTCAAATTACAGCTCTAATAAAAAGCTATCTTCTTATAGGTGGAACCAGTCCTACAAAATGGGAAACAATTGCATGTCAATATTAGATAGCAGTCATTCGAATTGGTTTTATTCTATGGGGCCGTATAACGATATTTGGAGAACGGACATATTTTTAATAAAACCCTTAATAAACAGTAAATCTTTATTTTATTATCCATTTAAAAATTCACTTTTAAGTTTTTGTACAAATTACAACAAGCATAGATTAGATAAGGAAGTGCCAGTCTTCGTAAATATTTTGGGCTTTAATATCAAGAAGCTAGAAGTTAATTACCAAAACTGGCATTTCTATGGCTCAGAATAAAAGAGTTAAAGAGGACTGTTCTGATTCATAGACATAAAGTTCAATCGTTGTTTCATAAATTTCAACAATATTAAATATTTATAGTAATTGTTGTTTTTTTATATATAAAAAATTATGTCATATAATTCATAAGTTATGTTTCGTATTATAGATAAAAAAATTCAAATTAACACAAAAAATGAAATCATTTTCCTTATTAATACTAATGTTGGTTGCTATTTTTTCTTCAATACTCTATATCAAATCAAAGAACAAAATATTTCATAACGAATTAATTGAAAGTAATGAGGCCAAACTATTAAACCTAAGGCAACTCACTTTTTATGGTGAAAATGCAGAAGCATATTTTTCGAATGATGAAAAACATCTAATTTTTCAGAGTCATGACGGTGACTCTTTGTGCGATCAGATATATATAATGAATATTGAAACGGGCGCGGTGGAAATGATTTCAACAGGAGAGGGTGTTACAACCTGTAGTTATTTTTTGTACCCAGAATGTAAAAAAGCAGTATATGCATCAACGCACCTAGCTAGCACTGAGTGCCCTCCGAAGCCAGATTATAGCAAAGGGTATGTCTGGAAGTTGTATCCAGGTTACGATATTTTTCTAAAGGATTTGGACGATAAATCAGTTATACGACTAACTGATTCCCCTGGTTATGATGCTGAGGCAACCGTTGCCTTTGATGGAAGTAAAATTGTTTATACTTCAATGGTTAGTGGAGACTTGGAAATATGGACAATGGGTCCAAATGGAGAAAACAAAACCCAACTCACTAATGAATTGGGTTATGATGGTGGAGCATTCTTTAATAGTGATGCCTCAAAAATAGTTTGGAGAGTCTACCATCCTAAAAGTGAAACCGAAGTTGATCAATATAAAGCATTACTAGAAAAAAACTCTATTAGGCCTATGGCTCTGCAAATATGGATAATGGATGCCGACGGGTCTAATAAGCAACAAGTAACAAATAATGGAGCTGCAAACTTTGGTCCCTACTTCTTTCCCGAAGGAAACCGAATTATTTTTTCGTCTAACCTAAGTGACGAAAAAGGAAGAAATTTTGACCTTTATTCTGTAAATGTTAATGGCTATGATCTTGAAAGAATTACATTTTTTGACGGGTTTGATGGGTTCCCTATGTTTAGCCCAAGCGGAAAATATCTTGTTTTTGCATCAAATCGAAATCAGAAAAAGAAGGGGGACACCAATCTTTTCCTAGCAGAATGGAACTACCAATGAAACAAACTTTGATAACATTTCTCTTATTTATGAGCGCTTTTTCAAAAAATTTTGAGAATGATATTGCATACAAGCTCGTTTCTACTGAGTTAAGTGGAGCGGTGCCGACATTGTTTTTAGAAAAAGCTTTCTCACATGAAAAATTAGAAATACATGACATAATTGTAGAGCGTTTTGAAAAACCATACGAAAAAAAACCTTGGGTAGAATACAAGAAAATATTTGTCAAAGAATCAAGAGTGGTTGCTGGTGCCAAATTTTATGAAGAGAATAAGACGCTAATTCACAACGTTTCAGAAAAATACGGCGTTGATCCTTTTGTTATTGTCACTATTGCCGGTGTCGAAAGTAATTACGGTGTCCACCATTCACAATTTTCTGTCTTCAATGCACTATATTCTCAAATACATGAAATTCCTAGGCGAAGTAAGTGGGCTACAAGAGAACTAGCAGAATTCATTAAGTATTGTTTTAAAGATCGGTTAGACACTCAAGAGATAGGAGGTTCTTATGCTGGTGCTTTTGGGTATGGGCAATTTATTCCTTCAAGCTTCACGCGTTATTCAGTCGATTTTAATGAAAACGGTGTGAGAGAGCCATATGGTTGGCCTGATGTGCTAGGGAGCATAGCAAATTATTTACGGATGAATGGATACAAAAAAAATAGTAACAATTATCAAAGAGACGGCGACATTTATAAATCGGTATATGCTTATAACCACGCTCATAATTATGTTTTGGCTGTTCTTGAACTAACAGAACAAATCCGTGAAAGGTGTACTGGTTCAAGAAAGTATTATGCTTCTGAAATTTCTAATTTTGATTTGGAAAGAGCAAGAATGTATAAAAGGAAAAATTGGGCCCCAGACAAAACTATTAACATAGAGGCCTGGGAAGAGGTGTCTAGTTCTTATTAAAAAGTTACTTGTAACACTTTTTCTTGTCCATTTCGTTCGATAACCACCGGAATTGTCGTCCCCGATTTTAGGTTATTAATCCTATCCATATACTCATAAATATCATTTATTGGTTTATTATTGATTGACTTTATAACGTCTCCCTTTTTCATACCCGCCTTAGCTGCGGGACCATCACTTTTTGATATTCCATCTATTTCCAAACCCTTTTTGAAACTTGTATATGAGGGCATTATTCCCAAAGTAACGCTAAATCTTCTTGGTGAACCCATTTGCTTGTTTTTTGGACCGGCTTTTTGAAAAATTGGTCTCATAGGAGAACGTGAAAGGTAAAAGACAACGTCATAGATAAAGTCAAGGATGTGCTTTTCTCCCCTTAGGTTGATACGCTGCCAAGTATCTAAAGGAGTGTGATAGTCATCGTGTATACCAGAAAAGAAAAACAAAACAGGTATATCTTTAGTATAAAAAGATGCATGGTCACTAGGTCCGAATCCAGGTTTATCTATAACTAGTTCGAATGGTCGATTTGCTTTTAAGCTATCAAGAAGCAGTTCAAATGATGGAGATGTTCCTACGCCACCTACCGTAAAAGAAGAGTCAGACATTCTGCCGATCATATCCATATTTACCATTGATATTATACTTTTGAAATCAACAGGAGAATTTTCAACGAAGTGTTTCGAACCGAGTAACCCTTTTTCTTCAGCGTCGAAACCAACTAAAAGAAAACTTCTCTTTAATCGATTTTTGTTAGATGAAAGTTTTTGGGCTAGTTCTAAAAGACCTGCTGTTCCGGATGCGTTATCATCTGCGCCAGGATGGACTTGAAGACTATCTGGCATTCTTGAACCGGAGCCTGAGCCGCCTAAGCCAATATGATCAAAATGAGCCCCAATCACAATATATTCATCTCTATATTCCCGATTTCTGCTCCGTATTTCTCCAACTACATTAGCTCCTTTTTTTATAACTGGTTCAATGTTAATATTGGCATCGAATCTTAAAAGCCCTAGACGAAAGTTTAAGGGTTTTAAGTTCTGGTTCATTTCTTTTTGAATCCTTTTTATAGACCAACCAACTCTTTCAAATATTTTATCAGCTCTGCTCTTAGATAAAATGATGGCTGGTGTACCATCGTTTTTAAAACCAGAGATATATCTAAGAGGGTATAACTCTTCATCTTCAACTTGGGATACAAATATTATTCCTTTTGCCCCATTGTCTTTAGCAACAATCATTTTTTTGTGTAGTGGAGAATGTTTTGCATAAATTGAGTGTGGCTCATTTCTTTCCGGACTATGTCTCATGACAATTACCCATTTATCTTTAACATCGATATTTGCGTAGTCGTCCCACTGTAATTCTTTTTCATTAATTTGGAACCCATATCCAACGAACACGGCTTCTCCAGAAAAATTCCCATTTGATGAAAAGAATAAAGGTAAGTAGTCAGAGTCGACTATCATGGTGTCTCCGTTTATAACTAGATAGTTCCCATCACCAATTTGAATATCTGTTTGGATATCGAAAGGTTGTGTATATGAATTTCCTAGACCCGGCTTCAACCCGTAAGATTTAAAGTTTTTTACTAAATATGAAATTACATCTTTACTTCCTCGTGTTCCGGGAAGCCTACCTTCTCTGTTATCATGAGAAAGATAACGAATGTGATCCATAATTTCGCTTTCGGTAATGTCCGAATTGGAATAATTATTTCTAGTGACAGTTAATACAATTCCGATTAGAAAGATACTTACAACGGCATAAAGTGATCGACTGAATTCATTCATGCTAAATAAAAATTAAAATGGAATACATTAGAATGGGTGATAATTTACATAATAAAAGCGTTGTGCATAACACTCATCTGAAATTATAAGTAGAGTTATCTTAATTATGTCATTTGATCCGTTTTGAGAAATTGAGTTTGTATTGTTCTACATTCTCTTCTTCTTTTATAGTTTTTTCTTTTTAGCGATTATACAAGTATCTCTTGGAATACTATTTTCACCGCCCCAACCACCATTTCATCTTTATATCGATTGGGGGAAAATATTTCTAGACCACGTAAGAGCTTTAATGGAAACTTTTTGATTTATGTATTTCAAACGTTTTTGTATCAAAAATTTTAGTGAAATTTTTATTTTTAATTATATTAGCCTTAGAGCAGACTATGTAGTCAGCATCAAGGGCTTTAGGATCGCTAACATCACTATACATTTCTATGATTGGTAGGTTATTTATTCTTTGATAATATTTAAAAGACTTATAGTATCCTTTATGTGCCTTTAATAATATCTTTGATTTTTTGGGGGATGATGATGGTAATCTTTTTAGCTCTTTTATAATATCTTTTATCCCATCATCAACAAAACTGTGATAATTGTTTAGAACTCTGTATTCAATAAAATACAAACAGATTAACAATTGCAGTGTGGGTAATAACAAATATTTTATTCTATTTAGTGATAAAAAAATTTTTGAAACCAGTTTTGATGTTAACAAGATTACAAAGGGTATCATATATATAAAGACTCTTGAGGGAAAGATGGATTTTAGAGCTATAACTATTATCACAGCACTTGCGAATTGCGATAAAACCAAAGATGTCAGCTTGCTTCCCTTTATGACGGTGTACGTAGATAAACCAAAAAATATAATTGTTAGCAAAGAGTTATTAAAAAACATCATATTACTAAAGTCCATAAAAGATTTTAGGATGTCTTCAGGAAAATTACCATAAACATTCATATTTCCAGCCCTAGAACCTTCAAATATATTATATATTCCGTTTGAAAGGATAATTGAAGGTGTATAAAGAAAAACAGATATAATTTTTGTATACAAAGCAATTAAAAGAGTGTAGTGAAAAATTAATTTTTTTTCAATGTTCCTATTATTTAATTCGTAAATAATCCAGAATAAAAAACCTAAAAAAGGAAATAAAAAGGAAAAAATGGTTAGAAAACCTAAGCTCGATACAAAAGAAATAATTAATAAATAGATTTTATTTGGTTTTTTTAAGAAATGAAAACATGCAATAAATAATAAGAGAGTAAAGGTCACCTTAAACGAATAACCTCTGGCGAGCGATTCAAAGTGAATCAGGGCCGGCGTACATGAATATAAAAATGTTGAAATTAAAGCGGTGAATTTTCCGTATAACTGTTTGCTGATGTAATAAATTAATAAAACATTAGCAAAACCAAACATTAAGGAAGGTAACCTTAAAGAAATAACGTCATTGCCAAAAGCTTTTATTGATATTTTCATTAGAAGTGTATTTATCAAATGGTTGTTTGTGTTCCAAATCCTTAGTAGATCGGTAAACCCTCCATCACAATAATCTAGATAAGTAGCGGCTTCATCATAAAGAATAACGAGCGGTATCTTATAGACTCTTACGAACAAACCTAATAATACTATTAAGATAAGAGCCAATGTATGAAAAGATAGAGAGGGCTTATAGTTTTTTATTTTTTTAAAAAAAACCAACTTGATTTGGGGATAGATCTTGAGAAATGTTTTAAGAACGTTTTTTTTCTTTAAATATTCATATCTATAGGATTGATAGGCTAAAAAACTGAAAACAAAAGAAAAATAAAATGAAAGGGTTCTTAGGGGCGTTGGAGAATAGTAATCCCAATTAACATTTTGAAAAAACCCCCTTAGTAAACTGAATCCATAATTGTTAACTCCGAGAATTAACCATAAAAAACCTAAAAGGGCGAAAACTATCGTAAAAACCATTAAAGCCAAACAATGAGAAACTTAGTTTTTAAAGAAGAGATATAATTGTCTAAATCTCATTTGGATAAGAACATTGGTGTATATATATTTTTTTTTGCTAATAAAAATTGTAAGGTCGTGATTACAGTCCATAATCCATAGTGAACACTGGTTAAAAAATTCACCGAAGAAGCTTCCTTGAAATATTTTGTAGGAATGCCAACCTGTTCTATTTTAAAACCAAAATAGACAGCCTGGGTATTAAACTGTTCATCAAAAATAAAATCATTTCTATTCTTTAAATATGGGATAGTTTTTAGTGCTCTTCTCGAATATGCTTTATATCCAGAAGCATAGTCAGATAGTTTTAATTTAAAAGCAAAGTTTTGAAAGAAGTTTAAGAAATTATTCCCGATGTATTTATATCTTGGCATTCCTCCTTCTAGTGCCATACCTCCCAAAAGTCTAGACCCAATTACAACATCAACCTGAGAATTAATTATAGGTTTAATTATATCAGGAATTTTTGATGCATCATATTGGTTGTCTCCATGCAATGAAACGATAATATCAGCACCTTTTTCAATGGCATAGTTATAAACAACTTTTAAATTACCGCCCATATGAAGGTTTTTTTTGTTTTTTATTACTCTCACATCAGGAATAACCCGACTAACATCATATGTTTTATCAGTGCTATTATCGTCACTTATTACAACTTTATCTACCCACTCACGAGGAATATCCTTAATAACATCTCTGATAGTCTTTTCGGCATTGTAAGCTATAATAACTACAAAAACCTTAAGGTTGGGCGCCTTAAGGCTCATCCTGTCTTTTCAAAATATTTATTTACCCAAAAAATTACATAATCAATATCATAGTCAGTCATTGCATTATGGCAAGGAAGAGAAATAAATTTAGGCCACTCTAAATCTGCAACAGGATACTCCCTTTCTTGCTTCAAAATATCATATTTATGCAAGGGTTTAAAGTGTACAGAGGTATGAATTTTTTTAGTTGCTAGAAAATTAATTAGAGAATTTCTATGTTCTTTTGGCACCCTAGCAACATAATATTGGACGGTTTCCGAGTGCGGTGGACGTTGAACTAATGGGGACAACCCTTCATTATACCTTTTTTGAACATACCTTCTAAAAGCAAGGTTTTTTGGGAGTTTTTTCATTTGTTCTAATCCAATTGCAGCAAGGATGTCGATCATATAGTATTTATACCCAAGAAGGTTTACTTGGTAATCCCAGGCATATCCTGGCATGCCATTAGCACCTTGAACTCTACTCCAAGTGGATGACACACCAAACCATGTCATTTCTCTGCATTTCTCTGCGAGGACTTTATCGTTTGTTGTGATCATACCTCCATCTCCCATGGGCATTGTTTTTACTGCTTGGAATGACCAAACTGCCACATCACCACCTTGTCCTGCACCAGGAGTGAAACAGCTATGAGCAGTATCTTCAAGTATAAACCCACCAAAAACTTTTCTTAATTTTTTAAAATCACAAGGAACACCAGCCTGATTAACTGCTATCATAACTTCACTGTTTGGCTTTTTATACTTTTCTACATCTTTAGGGTCAATACAAGTTGTATCTGGTAAAACATCAACTATATTTGATGTGAACCCATTCCATAAGGGCACCATGGCAGTTGCTATAAAAGATATAGTAGGATTAATAACATCAATCCCCTTGAAGCCCATAGCTTTCATAACTAAATCTTGTCCATGAGAGTTGCTTGTTACTGCTATTGCATATTTGTGCTTTACCATCTTTGCAAACTCCTCTTCAAACTTTTCCACTTTTGGACCTTTTCCCCACCAACCGCTGTTAATCACCTCTGTAACTGCCTTAATTTCTTCTTTTCCACCGTGTGGCTTTAATACTGGTAAAAAATCTTTCCTTAGTTTCATCTGTTTTTTCCTAAAACGCTATGCATGGATTAAATTTAACCTAAAAACAAAACCTGATGTAATCAATATAAACCTATTATAAACTATACTTTTTTTCATCCGGTTTATCAGCAGATCTAATTCAAAATAACCTTTCACGTGTTATTTAAGCTTTAGTTTTTCAATTGAAAAAACAAGCAAGATATTCATCTGCTCTTTATCTATCCAAGACTTAAATATTATGAATATTCATTTATGATATTCCTGTGGCTACAATCTTTAAGTGACATAACACAGATAAATAGTGGATTCGATTGAAGAAAGGATCTGTTTTACAAATTGATTTACAAAATTATTCCAAGACTCCTCCTAATTATAATTTTATCTTTCCATAGTTGGGTTTATTACACACTATAATGTAGTTGTTTCTAAAAATTCTATTTCCGAAAATGGATATTGTTTTCTTTATTAATCTACTTTCCAATAATTACATTAACTGTTTCTGCTAATAATACACCGGACCGTAGACTCTTTTCATATGAAATGGTAAACAGTTGTCCTCTTTTTGACCTATTGCTAATATATTGATCACAGCAAATGCTTTCACTGTCAAGCTTTCGTTTCTGTCATTAAATTTGATATCGACAATGTGTGTTTAATGAAATGGCTCATTTTTTATAGTGAGTTAAACAACAAACAGCTACAACATCTTGAAAGTGACAAAGGTTGTTTCTTGTTGTATAATAGAATATCTACACAATTAGTATATTTTTATCTGTCTTTTGACATTATTTAAATTATTTATTAGTCTATCGAAATGGATTCGATGGGATGAGAAAAATTAAGGCTTTAAATTTATTTGTTGGAAAATATTATAAAAATAGAAACACACCCTAGGTTTTTACCTGAAAGATCAGACCCTATAAAACCTTATTATTTTTTTTCATATCGAGTAAGGATCACAAATAACCATGAGAAGACAGTGAAACTTTTAAGTCGTTATTGGCATATTAGAGATGGTGAAGGCCGGGTTGAAGATATTCACGGACCAGGAGTTGTAGGTCAAACGCCTTCTATTAAACCAAAACAATTTTTTGAATATACTAGCTTTTGTCCTCTTCAAACACCGATTGGATTCATGAAAGGAAGTTATAGGATGAGCTTTGAGAGCAGGGAAGAGTTTGATGTTTTAATTCCACAGTTTAAACTCGTTGCAAAAGAGTATCTAAATTGATTTTTGATTCGCAAAGCAAATAAATTAAAGATTCGGCATAATTATGAGGACAAAAATTATTGCAACAGTTGGACCCAGTTGTCTAACCAAAGAAAAAATAGAGGCTCTTATTCAAAATGGCGTCACTTGCTTTAGAGTAAACTTATCGCATGGCACTAAAAGTGAGAAATCTAAGTGTTTTGATCTTTTAAGATCTTGCAAGTTAAAATCTGGGATAAGGCCAACAATTCTAGCGGATCTTGCAGGTCCAAAAATTCGAGTAACCAGATTAAGAAAACCCATTAAAATTAAAAAAGGACAGAAGGTTTATATCAGTAGCGATAAAAAAGGTGAAAATGTCATCCCCATTTCTGAAGGGGTGAAATTTCAAATGGTTGAAAAAGGGGCAAAAATTCTTATTGATGACGGAAAAATTTCGATGGAGGTAGAAGAGTTTCTTTCTAAAAACACATTATTGTGCGAGGCTACGTTCGATGGGGTTGTTGAACAAAGAAAAGGCGTTAATTTTCCCGGAATTGAATTAGATTTACCTTCATTGACAGATCAAGACAAAAAAGATTTAGAGTTAGCATTATTAAAAAATACCGACTGGGTTGCTTTGTCTTTTGTGAGATCTGCTTCAGACTATCAATTACTTAGAGATATCATTGAAAAATTAGGTTTCAATACACCCATTTTAGCAAAAATAGAGAAATGGGAAGCCGTTAAAAACATGAATGACATCATTGAGGCTTTTGACGCAGTTATGGTAGCAAGGGGAGACCTGGGTGTAGAACTTCCTCTGGAACAAGTCCCAGGTATACAAAAAAAAGTTATAAAAAAAGCAATTAATTTTGGAAAACCTGTTGTTCTTGCTACTCAAATTTTAGATTCTATGACAGAAAGACCTGTCCCTACTAGAGCTGAAGTAAGTGATATTGCCAATGCAATTCTAGACGGAGCCGACGCTTTAATGGTGACTGGTGAGACAGCTGTCGGAAAACACCCTGTTAAAGTTATAAGAGTACTAAGTCGGGTTATATCCGAATCAGAAAATAGTATTAACTATAAAACCTTCATAAAAGATATTAGCAAGAAAAAATTAAACACAGCTCAATCTATTAGCCATGCGGCTTGTTCAGTAGCTACAAAACAAGGAATTAAAAAAATTATAACCATGACACATAGCGGTAGTACAGCAAGAATGGTATCTAGATATAGGCCAGGAGCTGAAATTATAGCAATGACGCCCTTCAAAGAGATCTGTAGACAATTAGGAATAATTTGGGGTGTTAGGCCTCTTTTAGTAAGAGATTACAATACTTCTGATGACATCCCTTTAATTGCTAATGAGATATTAATGCTAAATAAAATTATAAAAAAAAGTGAAAAGTATGTTATAACAGGAGGGGTTCCAGTTGGTGTTCCGGGAACAACGAATTACCTTTCAGTCTTGAAAGGGATTTAAAACTTTTCTGACTTTATGATTTTCCCAAGGCTTGGATGAGATTCGTCGCAATCATTTTCGCAGACAAAATACTCTTCCTCTAAGCTTTTGTTACCCTTTTTATTAAAATATATCCATTTACCGACCTGATGCCCAAACTTGTAATTACCTTCATATTTTTTCTGTCCATTAGGATGAAAACCAGTCCAAGATCCATTGGGCATTCCTTCAAGGTAGTCTCCCACAAACTTTTTTTTTCCATCCTCATACCAACCGGTCCAGGTACCTACTTTCCATCCATATTCTAGTGGCCCTTCTTCTTGCTTTTTACCATTTTTATATTTTTTAAACCCAGGACCACTGTAGACTTTTAGACTTTCGATAGATTTATAGCGCCCACCGCTGTCAAATAGAGCATCATCCATGTTAACAGGAGTATCGGAGGAACAACCAAAGAACAAAAGGAAAATCAAAATAAATAACATTTTCATTAACTTTACCATTTATTTATCATAATCTAATAATGAAAGACTATAAGAGAAAAATTTTGAAACAAATTATTCAATAACAATTTCATCTGCAAACACCCAGGCATCACCACCGTTTCCCGCATGCCAAGACGGACATGTTCTTCTATTAACAGCTTTTATTAAAATATATCTGGCAAATTGATTTGTATTTTCAAAGACAATTTCTTTTCGATTTGCAGAAACATAATTTTTCCCATCTTTTATTTGTTTTTGACTTCCATTTATAAAACTCTTTCCATTTTTAGAGAATGATACATGAACAGTTTTTGGCAGAAATATCCAAGAATTGTGAGACTCTAAAAAACCGCAGGTAATTGATTTTATTTTTTTACTTTCTTTCAAATCAATAATGATCTCCATGTCTTTTCTTTCCCATCCCTGCCAACAGCCGTCATTATGATTTACTGATCCAATTAAACCGTTTATTAAATTGTCTTCACCAGATCCAGAATATTTATCAGCATACTTTGTGTTGTACGAAATTTTATTCCCAATTGCGTTATGAACATAAAATGTTTTTTCTGCTATTGGTCCAAAAGTACCGTCAGGTTGTAAAAGTGCAGCTTTGATAGTTGTAGTTTCTTTTATTGAAAAATCACTCATGAACACATTAGAGGATTGCGAAGGATTACTTCCATTTTTTGTGTAATAAATCTCTTTTCCAGGGTGTTCTGAGGATAAAGAAATTGAAAAATCATCAGAATTAGGTTTCCTGATTTTGACTTCGAATGAGCCAGGTGAATAATTCCATTCAAGCTGATCAAACCTCTTCTTTAGTTTGCCCAATCTAAAATAAAACTCTTCATAAGTGTTGGAACCAGGGCCAGACCACAAAACTTCAGACAAAGCACTCATTCTAGGTAAAACTCTGTATTGCGCAATGTCCG
>MDTA01061040.1_pt1 | contig 27704 bp, 24 predicted proteins | sample 811151 | NCBI WGS metagenome assembly MDTA01 (sample SAMN05326648, study PRJNA326480) | marine metagenome | isolation source: seawater | place: Indian Ocean: South | collected 2010 | reverse complement strand
CTTTGGTCAACCAGTCTGTCGGGATTTTATGCTGATGCTGGACCCAGGCCTGGGCCCTGGCGACGTCGGCGTCTTTCTCGGACTCGAACACCAACAACTGACCCACACGCTCGTAGAACGGATCCGCACCAAGGCGCTCGTGCAGATCCGGCCAGGTGTCGTACGCCCGCTGCATCAACGGCAGTTCGCGTACATCGCGACCATTGGCACGTACACCTCTGCGCCCTGGCCCACCAGAAGCCTGTGTGGCCACTTCACGCGAATCCAACACCACCACGTCAGCGCCTGCCTCTGCCAGGTGCAGCGCAACACCAGCACCGTAGACGCCTGCACCCACAACCACAAAGTCTGCCATCTCATTCATCAGTGCAGATCCTGTCATCCCGCCATTCACAGTCCGCTTTTCGCAACAATGCAGCCCACTTCGTTGTGACGTCGTATTGATAATGCGAGGAGACTGCCATCGGAGCTTGAATCATCATGACCCGTTGCGGGTCCATCTCACGGCCGACTCGCTCTTTCCGCAGGCGCCAGTCTCCTGTTTGGCGCTATCGGACATACCGTAGTGATTTATGATGCGATACGTTGCGGCAAGAGCGACCCGCGTCTCCCATTCTCCGGCACTGTGACCGGACGGCAAGTCCGTCACGGTGGTCAAAAACATGGCATTTCCTCGAATCAAGGTAACGCAGAGCATGACAGACAGCGGAGACTCGACGCCACCACGTCCGCCAGCTACCGAGGCAACCAGCCGGACGTATTCGATTAGCCTTACGCCATGAAAGCTGTTTCCCATAGCCTCGATTTGCCGCTGGTATTGGCGGGCCCCATGTTGCGACGCGTGACGCCCAGCGGATAACACTGTGGCTCGCTACAACGCAGCCCGCGGATTTCCGGCTTGAGTTCGCACCTGACGACGGTGCTGCCACGGTGAGCTGGTGCAGTATTGAAGAGGAAGGCGCCCGGGTCATTGCGGCAGGCAAATCGCTGTTTTATGTGTTGCTGGACATCACACTTGCGCAGGCATTGCCGACAGACCACTGGATTAGTTACGAGTTGTCCATCAAACCTGTGGACGCCGACTGGACAGGTACCGCGGAATGGGCCCCGGAAATCGCCTACACAGGGTACGCACTGCCCGGGTTTGTCATCGCATCCGAGGCGCGCAGCCTGTTGCATGGCTCGTGCCGTAAACCGCACCACTCCAGCGGGGACGGCCTGGTGGTCGCGGATACGTTGCTCGCAGATATCGTGCGCGGAGGCGCGGTGGACGCTCGACTACCGCATTGGCCATCCATGCTGGTGATGACCGGTGATAAGTTTTATTTGGACGACGTGGCCGGCCCGATGTTGCGCGCCATCCATGCATTGCTCGCGCGCCTCGGCCTGGCCAACGAAGATTTATCTTCGCTTGCCAATGAGGAGATTGGAGGGGCAGATGCGTTGTACACACACGCGCAGACCTATTACGGTCGTAAGAGTTTACTCCCGCGTAATCCACGGCCGCACCCGCTTCACGACATCCTGATTGGCGGTGTTCGCAAACCCATTTTCACAACCGCGAATGCGCACAATCATCTGATAACGCTGGCGGAAGTGCTGGCCATGTATCTATTGGTGTGGTCGCCCGCGCCGTGGCGCGGCCTGGACTTGAGCGAGCCAGCAAATCTGACAGACAAGGACGCGGAGCTTTATCAGAGAGAGCTTGTCGTCATAGAGCGCTTCGCTCTGGAGCTGAACAAAGTCCGCCGGCTGTTTGCGCATGTACCGGTTGCGATGATCTTCGACGATCACGACGTCACCGATGACTGGAACCTCAATCGCGAATGGGAGGAAACCGCCTACGGCCATCCGTTTTCGCGCCGCGTCATCGGCAATGCGCTGATCGGTTACGCCATCAATCAGGCCTGGGGCAATAACCCCGACGCTTTTGATGAACCGTTCATGGGCGCCCTGGAAGCCACGCTGGAAAAGCCCGGCACGCCGCAGCACGATGACCACATTCATGACCTGCTGCGTTTCGACAGCTGGGACTTCGTATGGCCAACCAGTCCACCGCTGATTGTCCTCGACACGCGCACGCGGCGATGGCGGTCGGAAAGCCGTGCCTACAAACCATCAGGCTTACTGGACTGGGAAGCCGTAACCGACCTGCAACAAATCCTGCGCGGCAAAGACAGCGTCATGATGGTGTCCGCCGCACGAATCTTCGGCGTCAAACTGATCGAATTCGCGCAAAAGATCTTTACATTGTTGGGGAAACCCCTGCTCGTGGATGCAGAAAACTGGATGGCGCACCCAGGTACGGCCAACGCCATCCTCAACGTGTTCCGCCATCCCGCGACGCCCTCCAGGTTTGTCGTGCTGTCTGGTGACGTGCACTACGCGTTTGTCTACGACGTAGAGCTACGCGGCCGCCACCGCGGTTCCGACATCTGGCAAATCTGCAGCAGTGGCTTACGCAACGCTTTCCCCGACACGCTACTCGCCACCCTGGACCGCCTGAACCGCTGGTTATACGCCCCCCGCTCGCCGCTCAACTGGTTCACCCGCCGCCGTCACATGCGCGTCATCCCACGTGAACCTTACGGCAGCACCGACCCGACACGCCGCCTGGTCAACGGCAGCAGCATCGGCCTGGTCGAGTTGCGCGACGATGGCGCGCCCTGGCGTATCCGGCAGTGGATGGCGGACGGCGCGGTCGTGACGTTTCTCAGAAAAGAGGATGAAAGTCATTGGGACTGACGACAGAGTCGGAAACGATTTCGGCCATTGGATGGCTCCTCACTCCGAGTTCAACATCTCGCGCAGTTTGAACTTCAGCACTTTGCCCATCGCGTTGCGCGGTAAGACATCCATGAACTCCACTCTGCGTGGATGTTTGAACCGTGCCAGCTGGCCTTCAAATCGTTTGATCAGTGTCGCGGCGTCCAATACCGCACCTTCCCGCAGCACGACACACGCGACGGTGGTCTCGCCCCAGCGTTCGTCGGCGGCACCGATGACCGCGTACTCGGCCAACTCCGGCATGAAGGCCAGCACGTTTTCAAGCTCGGCCGGGAAGATGTTTTCGCCACCGGAGATGATGACGTCTTTTTTGCGGTCGTCGATGTAATAGAACCCATCCACATCCTGGTGACCAATGTCGCCCGTGTTGAACCAGTCGCCGTCGAAGGATTCCGCCGTGAGTTCTGGCTCGCGGAAGTACTCCGCCAACAGGTTTGGACCACGCAACTGAATTTCGCCGCGCTGCTCCGGTCCGAGTATCTGGCCCTCGCGGCCAACAACGCGGGCTTCACAATGGATGACTGGCTTCCCTGCAGCGCCAAGCCTCCGTTGGGTCTCGGCGATCGGCAGTGAGATCGCGGTCGGCGCGCTTTCCGTAAGGCCATAGATTTGTGTCGCGGGTATGTCACGGTCGTGCCAGGCGTTCAACAAGGCGTCCGGTACATTGGACGAACCCGTGCCTACCATGCGCAGGCAACTGAGGTCAGTCTCGCCCCAGAGGGGATGATCCACCATGGCCTGAATGAGGGCCGGCACTGCCAGGAACATCGTTGGACGCAGGCTCTGGATGGCCTGCAACGTCGCGGCCGGGTCAAAACGTCTCAGCAACGATACCCGTGCACCCAGATATAAAGCGGGCGTCACCTGAATATTCAATCCGCCCGAATGGAACAACGGCAAGACGTTCAATACGTGATCGTCAGCACGCATCTCCTGCGAATGGACGGCATTCAGCGCGTTGTAGAGCAGCGCGCGCTGCTGATGTACAACCCCTTTTGGGCGGCCGGTTGTGCCGGATGTGTAGATCAGTAGTACCGGAGACTCGAGGTCTGCCGCATCCGCGAATGGCACATCGCTGGCTGCGGCGACAAGCGGCGAGAAACGGTCTTCCAGTGCGACCACGTCCAGGTTGCTGATAGCACGATTCAGTTCAACAGCGGTCTGCTCAAATTCTGGCTCGAACAACAGATAACGTGCGCCGCTGTGTTCAAGAATCCACTGGTGCTCGGGGACAGCCAGTCGATTGTTGAGCGGCATCAACGAGCATCCGACGCGTGCGCACGCGAATAACAGCAGGAGCTGTTCACATGAGTTTAGCGCAAGGAATGCAACGTGTTCGCCTGGCTTGACGCCAAGACCCTCTACCAACGCGTGACAGCGTCGCGTGATGGCTGCGTCCATTTCCGCATAGGTGAAGGACTCGTCACCCATCGCGAGCGCAATTCTATCGCCAGCCCAGTTGGCGTTCTTGCTGATCCAGTCCGCGATCGTGCTCATTCGACTAACTGGCTCGGGCAACTACCTAGGGGCGGTTGCCCCTATCCGGTCGCAAACTTTCCTTGCCGAGTCGCTCGATGCAGATGTCGGGTGTCCACGGCAGCATCAGCGAGCCACAACGCGAGTCACGATATAAGCGCTCCAGGCGCATCGCCTTGAAGATCGAACGCCCGCCGCAGATGCGAATAGCCTCGCGCGCCAGATCGTTGGCGTATTCCATGACGGTATATTGCGTTGCATAAGCGCGTAGACGGTCGTCTTGCGACGGCTGATAACGCGCCTCGCTAATGGCGCGTCTGAACAAGGCTTCAGCCTGCTCCAGTTTGATGCGCATCTGCGCAACGGCGACCTGTTTGAAAGGGCTGTCGGCCGAGGAGCCGCGGGGTGGACCGCCAGGCTCTTCGCCGCGCAAATAATTGCAGGTAAACCCAAACGCAGCGCGGGCGATACCCATGTACGTCGGACACAGGGTAATAAACATATGTGGCCAGTCACGCGCAGCCTGATAGTAGTAGCCGAACGGCAGGAGTTCCGCCGTATCCGGCACAAAGACCTTGTCGAAGGCGAGATTGCGCGAGACCGTGGCGCGCATGCCGAGCACATCCCATTCTCCGGAAATGGAAAAGCCGTCCGCGTCACCTGGCACAGCCAGATAAACGGTGTCGGTAACGTTGGCTTCGCCTTCGGTCGCGAGGGTGCATAAGACGCCGTAGTAGTTCGCATGCCCTGACAGAGACGCAAAATGCTTGCGACCGCTTACCAGAAAGCCACCGTCCACTCTTTCGGCCACGGTTCCAAACGGCGCCTTTCCAGCCGCCGCGGCCGAATTTGGCTCGGAGAACGGCTGTGCGAAAATATGTCCTTGCTCAATGACGCCAGCATAAATCTGCGAGCGGTTACGCTCGTGCTGCGCCCGCTCGGCGTCCTGCATTGGCAGATCGTCGGCAAGCGAACCCGACCACAACATCGACGACGTATGCATGTTGAAAGTGAGGGCGGTCGCACCACACCAGCTGCCAAGCTCCGCCGAGACTGCCGCGTAGGTCGCGAAATCCGCCCCCAGCCCACCATAACGCTTGGGAATCGTGAGGCCGAGGAAGCCCGCGTCGGCCAGGTCCTCGTAATTCGCGGTAGGAAATTCGCCGGCCCGGTCAAATGCGCTGGCGCGTGGCAGGAACCGGTCGCGACCGAGCTCACGTGCGATACCCATCAGCTCTTGGGCTTGATCCATCAATCAGTCCAGCTACTTGTCAAAAAAATCGGTGAGCGCCCGGTTGAACGCCTCTGGCGTCTCGAGGTACGCGAGATGTCCGGCATCAGGCAGACACACAAATTCCCCGGAAGGAATCGATTCGGACATCCGCATCATGCCTTTTGCCGGCGCAGTCGAATCAGCGTCGCCCGCAAGACAGAGCGTTGGAATCGAAATGTTTTTCAAATTGCTCAACTCATCGAATGTGACGAGATTGTTGAGGACCTGGCGATAATGGTCCGCTGAAATCTCGGACATGGACTCCACGGCCGGTCGAACGACGTCCGTCTTGCTCTTGTCACACAACAAGGATTCAGCCACTTCCCGAGCAAAGTCCGCCGGCTGCTGACCCTCATCGAGCGGCTTCAGTCTGGCGCCCAGGAATTCTTTGTTGAAATCGGAACCCGGTTTGCCAAAGCGCGCGCTGGTCTGCGCCAATACCAGCTTGTCCGCCACTCCGCCGTTAGCCACCCAGGTCTGCGCGATCATCCCGCCCATGGAATGCCCGATCACCGCAAACGGTTTGATGCGCAGTTTTTCGAGCAGGTTGGTGAAACATTGCGCCAGATTGGCGAATGTAAACTCGTCCAGGCGCGCGGAACCACCATAACCAGGCGCATCCCACGCAATACAACGATAACGGGACGACAGCGCTTCCAGCTGCGGATCGAAGCTGTGCCTATTGCCGCCAAGCCCGTGCAGAAATACAACGGCGGGACCCTCGCCAACGTCTCTGTAGGTCGGGATCAAACTGGTCACGCCAGCTCTCCTTGTAGTTGTCCTTGTTTCACGACCGGCTCGTCGTCCAGGCTCACGTCACAGCCGCGCAGCGGCAAATCAAAATGACCAAGCGTGTGGCGCCCCGCGATTTCGTTCGCGCCCGTGGAATACAGGAAGTTACCGCCGAAAGCACGCAGCTCCGTCCCGTTAAAGTCGTTCTTGTCGTACATTGACATTGCGTCCCAACGCGCCGCCGTGTTCATACCCCAGCCGACGTGGCTGGTGGCGTAAGCTTCGCGGTCGCCCCACGCCGCAAAATAAGAACGCATCAGATCAGCGTCGACACCGCTGCCTTCTATGTCGGTGACAAAATCCTGCTCGATGGACAATCCGATAGGTGCATCAACGTAACGCTTGAAGGTCAGATTGACATCGCCACGGTCCAACACCAGACGCCCATTGACGCTGCCAGCAGCCGGGAAACACAGACACAGGCCGCCGGGCCAGTGGCTGATCAATCCGCCGCGAGCCACATACCCCCAACCGCCCCCGGCCACCGCACCGGCCAGTGAAATCGTGAGGTCCGTGCCGGCTTCGGATGTGACCCGCATCTCGCTCGCGCCACGCAGTCGTTTGATGCCTATCTTGACCTTCGCCTCGAGGGCTTCGTCCGGCTCGAGGCGCTCCAACGCCTCCGGGTGCTCGTTCGAAACCATCAATACACGTGCGCCGCCTTTCAATATCTGCGGCAACTCCGCAGCGTGCAGCATACCTTCCACCGTGCAGTCCACAACGAAGCCCGCGTTCGACAGCGCCTGGATGATGGATTTGGATTGCTGAATCACGTCCGTGGCCCCGGTTGAGCGTATTGGCACGGGCACCGTTTGCGCGGGCGTAGGGATAACAATGTGGTAAGGCTTTGCCCCCATGCGCAACAACGCAAGTTCCGCGAGATCGCGGTTGATCCCGCGCGACTGCGTCTCGCTCAAGATCGCGACTTCTTCACCCACTTCAACCTTGCAACGCGCAAATACTCGTTGAAAACAATCGATCCACTTGCCTTCGATGCGTTCTTGTAACACCGTCTACATCCAGTACGCCTTATCAGTTCAGGCCGCATAGTAGCAGCGTCACCCGCACGGCGCTGCCCGAGTCGAATCACGTTCAGAGAATCCACGGAGGACCCCATGAAACGCGCACCAACCTCGGTCGCCGAGGCGTACCTAGCGACGCTGAAAACTCGCGGCGTTGATTGGATTTTTGGTAACGCCGGCACCGATTTCGCGCCGCTGGTTGAGGCGTACGCAAACGCCGATGATGGGCTGCCGGTACCCCACCCAGTCGAGATCCTGCACGAGACCGTAGCGGTAGCAATGGCACACGGCTATTACCTGATGACGGGCAAACCGCAGTGCGCCATGGTGCACGTCAACGTCGGCACGGCGAACGGTCTGATGGGCATCATGAACGCGTCGCGTAGCCAGGCTCCGGTCTTGTTTGCCGCCGGACGCACACCGATCACCGAACAGGGTCGGGTCGGCAGCCGTAACGCTCCCATCCATTGGGGACAGGAAATGTTTGACCAGGGCGGCATGCTGCGCGAGTTCGTCAAGTGGGATAACGAACTACGCGCGCCTGAACAGGTAGTCGACTGCGTCGATCGCGCGCTGGCCGTTGCACAAGCTGAACCCAAGGGACCTGTCTACCTCAGTCTTCCGCGCGAAGTGCTGGCGGAGCGTCTGCCGCCCGATTTTGCGTTCACGCAGTCCACGTCACAGGCGGTTCCAAGCGTCCCGTACCCGGACCCGGCGGCCATAACGGCCGCGGCGGAGCTCATCAGCAACGCCAAATCTCCCGTGCTGGTTGCATCAAACGGCGGCGCGGAATTGTTTGAGGTACTCGGTGATTTTGTGTTGGATGCGGCTATTCCCGTGGCGCAGTTCTGGCGAATCAGCACGGCAATCTCGACAGATCATCCAATGTTTGCGGGCGACCTGCCGGGCCCGTTACTGGCTGACGCCGACCTTGTGATCGTGTTGGACACAATGGTGCCGTGGTTGCCAGGCCAGATGCCAATGAATCCCGATTGCAAGATATTGCATATCGGCGCTGACCCACTGTTCAGCGCCCTGCCAACCCGGTCATTCAAAGCGGACCTCAGCGTCACTTCTTCACCAACAGTCGCCGTCAAAGCGCTACACACGGAGCTCAGGGCACGCGGGCATGACACGGCTGCCACCACGGTGGACCGGCGTGGTCAGCTGAGTGCCGCATTGCCGGCGCAGCGCCAACGGGTCTTGCAGATGGGCGCGCACAACAGCGGCGACCTGATAAGCCCACCGTTTCTGTCGCGGACCCTGAGCGAAGTGGTCGGCACCGACGCTACGTTTGTCAACGAGCTGGGTGTGCCTCCGATGCAACTGGATCTGACGCATGGCAAAAGCTTCTATGGCACCTCCAACTCTGCCGGGCTCGGCTGGGGCGGCGGTGCGGCGCTCGGTATCAAACTGGCTGAACCTGAACGCCTGGTTGTGTGGACCACGGGAGATGGTTCGTACGTGTTTTCGAACCCGGCGGCCTGCCATCACGCCGCGGCTTCACTGAACCTCAATCTGTTGACGATCGTCACAGACAACCGGGTATGGAATGCCGTTCGGCGCGCAACGATTGCCGTGTACCCGCAAGGCACTGCGGCACGGGAGCCGAAAATGGCACTGACCTCGCTGGAGCCTGCGCCGGACTACACGAAATTTGTTGAGGCGTACGGAGGGTGGGGTGCTGCCGTCAGCGATCCAAACGAGCTCAAGAGCACGCTGGAAACCGCGCTGGAGCAGGTAAGGGACGGGCGCCAGGCACTCGTGGCCGTACATTGCTCATACCCTGACCAGTAGCGGCACGCAACCGATAGCGCATCATGGTACTCATCATTGGCATCATTGTTGTTCCGCCCGACTTGCCGCAGTTCCCAACGCCAGCGCCATGGCTGGCAACATTCATAAGTGGTAAATGAACCAGATATGGGCCAGCCAACGTACTGGGGGACAACACCGTAGTCATGACTACTGATAAGCGCGTTTCCGCGGATAAGGATGTCGACATTCCCTCTCACAGCGACAACGGCACAGGTCCAGACATTGGCAAGATGTTTGGGGCGAGTGATGTCACCACATTTTTTGGGCTGCCGGCCTGCGATGACGTTACGTTGGTCAATGGGCAGGCCGTCATCGTCGGTGTACCCCATGCCACCCCATATCTCTCGGTTGGTTCTTATTGTGCCAATGCGCCAGCAGCGATTCGCAAGGCAGCGGCCCCGTTTTCGAATAATCAGGCGCACATGAACTTCGATGTCGGCGAGCCGACGCTGGCTGGCCCGGGTCGGGGCGCGGTCGACCTTGGCGACCTGGCGGTGAGCGAGGAAACCCCAGCCGACAATCGCGCACTCATTGAGCAAACCATCCGGAGCATCATCGACCGCGGGGGCGTACCCGTTGTACTGGGTGGCGACGACTCCGTGCCGATCCCGGTGTTCGCGGCATACGCTGACCACGCGCCTGTCACGGTCGTACAAGTGGACGCGCACATCGATTGGCGCGATGAGGTGGACGGCGAACGTTATGGGCTGTCTTCCAACATGCGCCGTGCGTCAGAAATGCCGCACGTGGCAGGGATGGTGCAGATCGGACAGCGCGCCATCGGGTCCGCCAGACCCGCGGACGCAGCCGCGGCGCGCGCTTACGGCGCGACGTTCATCAGCGCGCGAGAACTGGCCAGGCTCGGTATCGACTATGCCCTGGACGCAATCCCCGCCAACACAAACATCATCATCAATCTGGATATTGACGGCATGAAACCGGCTGAGGTGCCGGGTGTTATTGGCCGTGCGCCGGGCGGACTCGGTTATTGGGAAGTTGTGGAACTGATCCACGGCATCGCCAGCAAAAGCCGGATCGCAGGCTTCAACCTTCTGGAGTTTGTACCCGAACGTGACGTTGATGGCTTGGGCGCAAACATAGCCGCCCATTTGGTACTGAACGCATTAGCCGCGATACACCGCCAGGTCTGAGCCCACTCAACCGCCGTAAGCGCGCCGCCCCCAATCCCGATGCCAAAGCCTTAGCAGGTGACGGCGCTCCGAAGGGTCGGAAGAATCCTTGTACTCACCCCGCCCGTGTCCGATCGTGCGGTTGTTCACGATCTGCAACTGTCCCGGCTGAATCGTGAACGAGCAGGAGAGCGAGGGGTCCTCAACGATCGATGTAACCGCATCAAAAGCGGCCTTGGCTTCACCCTCAAACGGTACCCCTGCAGTCTGGTAACCGGCCGGGATCGTGAAGTGCGTGTAGCGCGAACGTAAACCGCCGTCATAGGCAAACATGGGGTAGTTCACTGTCTGTGATTCCCCTTCGCGAAAATCACCCTGACGGTCCTGATAGAACGGCTGGTAGAGACGCGGCAGCAGATCCGGGAATCGCGCCCGCATCTCGTTGTGCACCGTGTAGAAACTCACAAACCGGCTGACGCCTCCCTCAAGCGCCTTGCGCAGCGACAACAGACTCACGTGGTCCGGTGGGCAATGGTTGAACGAGTTGTCGGTATGCGGGCGTTGCGGGTAGTTGGTTCTGAAGCCACGGATACCAATTTGTTTGGGACGCCCGGTATCGCGGACGTTCACCATCATCTCACCGTGTATGGATTGCGAGACCGGACGTCCCAACAACGCGCCCAACAACCAGAAGACTTTGCGCGCCTGCGCAATCGTATAACGTTCAACCGGCAAGCGGTCCAACACGACAACGCCAAACCCGTAATCAAGTTGCGCGCGCGCGTTACGCATCATCCGCGCACATTCAGTCAACCCATACTCGGCGGGGTCCAACGCCAACATCGGCATCTGCTCCGCTTCCAGCAACTCGAGTACCGCCGCCAGCTCAGCAACACAGTCAGCCGGAATCGGATGTAACCAGTCAGAGTCTGTAACTGAATCGCTACGCCACGCCATGGGCACCTCTACGAGGGTGTCCAATATGGCGACGTTCGGGTTGATACTGAGTTCTTTTGCTTGCATGTGAGATGTCTGGTGCAGAAAACCACCGTCCTGCTACCGTAGCGCAACAACGACAGCAAATCGATTGAACTGATGCCTGAAGTCCTGGTTGGCGACATCCATATCCACTACGAACTCTCCGGTCCCGAAGGTGCGCCGGCCGTATGTCTGAATCATTGCTTTACGGCTGACCACCGCTATTGGGACCAGCATATGCCTGCATTTTCCGGGTACCGGATATTGCGTTTTGACGCCCGCGGGCACGGCGCTACCGACGCGACACAGGGCCCCTACACGCTCGCGCAAATGGCGGACGACGCGGCTGGACTTTGTGCGACACTGGATATCCACCACGTCCATTTGTTTGGCGTGTCGTTGGGCGGCCAGATTGCCCAGTATGTGGCACTGCGACATCCACGGCTGACGCGTTCACTCACGCTCATCAACTCAACCTGCGAATACACGTCAGAACAGACCGCAATGTGGCGGGCGCGCGCGAGAGAAGCATTGGACGCCGGTATTGCGGCGATTCACGCGCCACTGATGCATCGCTGGTTTACGCCGGTGGCCGCGGCGGCACGGACGACCGGCTATCGGTACATGGACGCGATGATCGGACGCTTCCCACCGGACGTATTTGCGGCCGCCTCGGAAGCAATGTGTGGTCTGGAAACGAGCACACACCTGGCAAGCATCAATGTGCCCGCGATGGTGATCGCGACACCGGATGACCCGGGTGCACCGCGCGAGTTATCCGAACGGATGGCACGCGAACTCGGTGGCGAGTTGCACTGGCTGGAACCGGCTCAGCACCTGGCGTCGCTGGAGCACCCGGAGCGATTCAACCAACTGGTGGCAGATTTCCTCGCACGAATTGACCCGGTGTAACCCTGCGGGGGAACAATGTCGTGCGTCAGGCGCGCCGCCACAACTCCGGATACAGCGGTTCGCGGACCCGGTCGCTAGGCCGCAGGCCCATCTCCGTCATGACAGCGCGGTGATCCGGATCCATTCCCTCGGGCCTGAAATGTACGCGCACGTCATCACCTAGCCATTGCGTGTTGAACACTTTCAACTCGGCATCCGGCGCCAGATTCCCGGAACCGCCGTGAATCATGCGTGCGTTGAACACTGCGACGTCGCCGGGTTGCATGTCCCAGCTGAGAATGTTGTAGGCCTCGCGATCGTTTTCGATATCCGGAAACGGCACCGTGTCAGCTTCAGCAAATTCGACCTGGTCACGCGGGTCGCCTGTCAACGCACCGAAGTTTTGCTGTTTGAATTTCTGTTGACACCGATGGAAACCAGCCACAAACTCCAGCGCGCTGCGCTTGTGGACCGGTACCAACGGCATCCAGGCGGAACAGGTGTCAAAACCCTGCACGGACCAGTACGGCTCATCTTGGTGGAACGGCGTGCGGAACTGATTACCAGGGCTGCGCACAAAAATTGCGTCGAAGAAGAAGTTGACGGCGCGTGCCTGCAACAGTTGCCCGGCGATCGATGCCATTGGCGATCCTTCGACGAACTCGCGGTACTCGTCGATGTCGCGCCAGACCTAGCTGTCGTAAAAACATGTGCGACCGGCCGTATCACGATCCCATAGGCGTCCGCGCTCACTGGGATTGTCGATATTGCGCTCTATTCCCCGACGCAGCAGCTCAACCCAATCGGAATCAAATGCGCCGCGAATACATACGACGCCATCGCGGTCGAATGCGTCAATCTGAGATCGTGAGATTTTCATGCGGGAATCTTGCAGTCACCGGGCACATGACAACGCGTCAATTGCGACGCAATCTGCATCAAACGCGCAAGCGCAGCGCACCAGGAGTTCAGGGAGTTCTCATGCCTGCGTGAACCAGGCGACCCCGGCTTCGTCTTCATCCGCGCAGAGGATGTGTCTGTCCAACGCGCAATTGATATGCGCGATGCTTTCACCCGTCGCCATGAAAAACGTTTGATCGGTAATCGTGCTTTTGAAAATTGCCGGAAACACATCAACAGCCCGCTTTGGCTCAGCACACAAGTCGTACAACTTCGACAAGGCATCTTCGTGATGCTTGATGAGGGCTGTCAGCCGTTCGTGGAGCCCGTAATACAAGCGCTCATGGGCAGGCAGCACAAGGATGTTCGATGGCAATACGCTGCGCAGATGTGCACACGAGTCCAGCCACTCTTTCAGGTGGTTCGCATCCGGTTCCGACGGATTGACGCTGACATTTGGTGTGATGCGGGGTAACACCTGGTCACCGGCAATCAAGGTTTTTAATTCGGGACAATACAAACACACGTGTTCAGGCGCATGGCCGCGACCAATCACCACGCGCCATTCGCGCCCGCCAATGTCGATGTAGTCGCCATCCGACAGGCGTTTGAATCCAGTTGGTAATGGCGAGATGTTGGCCCCGAAACTGCCGAAACGACGACGATACTCGTCCAGCTTCTCATCCGAGAAACCTGCGCGCTGATAAAAGCGGATGGCATCTTCCGGAATGTCCGACGGACCATCCGCGGCCATCAACTTGCACAACACAAAATCGGCACGACTCATCCACAGTTGCACACCCCAGCGCCGCACCAACCAGCCGGCCAGACCGGTATGGTCACCGTGCAGGTGTGTGCTGATGACGCGTGTGACCGGATGTCCGTCCAGGTAGCGGGAGAACACCAACTCCCACAGTTCTCGGATGTCTTCGCGGTTAAGCCCTGTATCCACGATGGTCCAACCATCGTAGTCACGCAGGAGCCAGACGTTAATGTGATCCAGGCGGCCCGGCATGGGCATGCGCAGCCAGAATACATCGGTCGCGACTTCGACCGCCTCTCCCGGCGCGGGATGCTCTTCAAAAGGATATTTCAACGGATCACTACGCGGACTCATGATGTCGGGCCTTGCGGAAATTGTGGCAGGTCGTCTTCGATGTCATACCAGTCGGCTTTCGACTCCACAAAAATGTGTCGCTCAGGTTTCCTGGACGGTGAGGTGTCCAACCCTCCATACGGCACAATCGCGAGTTGCCGCTCTTCATTGAGGCGCGGCATTGCCGACCCACATACCCTGCAGAACGCTTGCGCAAAAGAAACGGCGTCGGGAAGCTTGTACGTATCGACAAGATGTTCGCCAGCCGTAAATGTCACTGCGTCAATGTGCACAAAACCATTGGAGCAATGCGCAGCGCCGCGAGCTTTGCGGCAGCGTGAGCAATGACACATATTCACGGCATCAAACTCGGCGGACACTTCGTACTGTACACCGCCACAATTACACGAGCCGCGTACGGGTAGCCCCTGCTCCTCATCCTTGCGTGGCACGTCAATCACGGGGTTATCGTTGCCGGGCTGATAATGGTCATGCTGCGGCAGCGAATCGGCGATGTCGAACCAGCTGGCTTTGTCTTTGACGAAGATATGCATTGTGGGTTTACGCGGCGGCTCTTCATCAAACAGACCACCTGGCACAACGCGCCGACTGCCAATTTCAACCGAGACGGGCGAACCGCAGTGCGCGCAGAAGTTTCGCACCATGCCCGGGGAAGACTCGTACGCGCGTACAGCATCAGCGCCGCTCACGTAGCGAAAATCGGTTTCATGGCTGCCCACAAAAGATGCAAACGGAGATCCGTGCCCCTTACGACACATGATGCAGTGGCAGTGGCTGATACCTTTGCCGGAGAAATCGCCGTCGAACTCCCACTGCACCGTTCCGCACAAACAACTCCCGCGCATGTTACTTGAGTCTCCCGGCTATTTGTTCACGACATTGCAGGGCGAACCCTGCGCGTAAGCGATCACGTTGTCTAACGCAATCTCCATGATGCGAGCCGTGGCCCCGGGCGTGTTGTAAGCCGTATGCGGCGTGACGACAACGTTATCCAGTGAGCGCCAGGCGTGTGTGTCTGGCAGCGGTTCGTTCACGAAGACGTCCAGGCCCGCGCCGCGAATGCGCTTGTCCTGCAACATCTGCAAAAGTGCGGATTCGTCAACGATTTCTCCGCGCGCGGTGTTGATGATGACCGCGTCGGACTTGAGACGCCGTAACAACGGAGCGTCCAACAGCCCCTCGGTCTCAGGCGTGTGCGCACAATGTAATGACACCACGTCCGAACGCTCCATCAACTCTGTGAGGGACACAAAGGTCAGATCACGGTCTACATGCGCCACGTAGCGCTGCGGCGTCCTTGTCCACACGAGTATCTGCATCCCAAACGCACGTGCCAGGCGGGCAACGTGTTGCCCGATACCACCAAAGCCAACCAGGCCGATGGTCTTTCCAGCCAGGTCAAAACCTTCCAACTCTTTGCTCCAGCCGCCTGCGCGAACGTCACGGCCAAGTTCGCTCACGCGTTTGGCGACGCCAAGCAGCAGCGCAAATGTATGCTCAGCGACGGTCACGTCCGCATAGCCGGGTGTGTTGCAGACGGTAATGCCAAGCTCGCGGGCGAGTTGCAGATTGACGAAGTTGCCGGCTCCAATTCCGGTGAACGAGACCAGTTCCAGGTTACTGGCCGCGCGCAGCACCTCGTCGGAGATTCCCCATCCCAGCAACATGTAACGCGCCGACCCGAGGCGCTCGAGGTACGTCGGTGTATCCGGCACAGCGCCTTCGTGATAGCAAAAGACCAGGCCGTGAGGCTGAAGTTTTTGCTCATATTCCAGCGCGTACAGGCCGACAGGGGCATCAGGATAAACAACCTCCATCAGTTCGCCTCCACGCGATGCGCGGCCAGCGCGTCCCAGTCGAACGCAACACCATGACCTGGGCGGTCCGGCGCGGTAGCAATACCCTCTCGCAACTCGAGCGGCTCACGGATGAAACGTTCAAGGCCGAATCCGTGAACTTCCAGGAAGTCGCCGTTGGGTACGGCGGACAACAGGTGCACGTGCAGGTCATGCACGCCATGTGACGTCACTGGCAGGTTAGCGGCTTCCGCGAGCCTGGCCACCTTCATCCATGGCGTGATGCCACCCAAGGTGGCCAGGTCCGGCTCGGGCCAGGCAATAGCGCCGTGTTCAATCATCGTCCGAAACTCGTAGACCGTATGCAGATTTTCACCGGTGGCGATCGGTACTCCGGCAGCGGCCACCCGGGCGTGTCCTGCAACGTCGTCAGGAATGATCGGCTCCTCCAGCCAGATGAGCCCAAACTTCCGCAGCGCGTGTGCTGCCCGTTCGGCTTCGCTCACGCTCCAGCGCATGTTGGCGTCAACCAATAATGGAAAATCAGCACCCAGGAATGCACGCATTGCCGCGACACGCTCTACGTCCTCGCTCAGGCGGTCACGCCCCGCTTTCATCTTGATGGCACCAAATCCATCAGCCAGGAATCCCCGCGCCTGTTCCAGCAACGCATCGGTAGTGAACTGCAGGTCGATTCCACCAGCATACGCCCGAACCTCCTGATCATGTCCACCGAGTAGTCGCCACAGTGGCTCCTGCTGACGCTTCCCGGCGGCATCCCACAGAGCCACGTCCACGGCGGCCTGGGCGAAAGCGACCAACCCGCCTCGACCAACAAAATGCATGCCCCACCACAAGCGCTCCCACAAGTGCTCGACGCGGCGAGGATCCTGTCCCATCAGCATGGGAACCATATCGTTCGCAATCACACTCCTGATGGCATCCGCCCCGTGGCTGCCAACTGTGTAGGTATATCCGACGCCTTCCCCACCCGCATCGTCGCGGATGGTGACGGTTACCAGTCCAAAGGTGTGAATATCGCCATGCATCGAGTCGGACAACACCACGGGTAGCGGGATGTCGAAGTGTGCTACGTGGATCTCGCTGATTTTCATCGCTTCAACCGGACAGTGCTTGGGCTGCACCATTTACGCACTACTGAAACGGTTTTGCATCCGCGAGCGCGCGCAGGTGATGTCCGGGCGGCCCCGACTGGTGGCGTGCAGCGGTGGCAACACGAAGTCCTTTCTTGAGCAACAGACTCTGGTACCCATATTCATATTTTTCATTTGTCACTGTATGGTTCTCGGGTGTGCAAGTTATGCTGTGTGTCAGGGAGACTTCACCCGTAACCCAGAGGGGTCGCGCGCCAGCTTTTGGAAATACGGTTAGCGGCACTTGTAGAGCTTGCCGATTACAGCTGCGCACTCAACTTTCCTCGTCAGGGGCCGACATATGCGGTTGAGTGACGGATCGTCTTGTGCTGATTCACACCGGGTAGGAGACATCGATGTGGTTCTTGGACGCGTACGTTGAGGGGTCGGCAGTTCCCCGCCGTCACCCAATCGATCCGGACGGCGCACCGCTCCAGATTGGACGCAGCCGGCGGGCCACGCTCACATTGCCGTTTGACTACGTCTCTGCCGCACACGCCGAACTGGCGTTCCGGGACGGTATAGTCTGGATCCGCGATCTGGGAAGTTCCAACGGTACCTTCGTCAACTCGGCACGCATCGACACAGACACCGCACTCAGTATCGGCGACATCGTGCAGATTGGCGCCAATCAGATGGTCGTTGCGGCCGAAGGTGACGGCGACGAGAGCACGTCCACGACGTTTGCCATGGACACGGGGAGCGTCTCCAGCCTCTCATCGCTCGCATCACAGGGCGCGGCACTGAGGAATCTGTTGGCGAATCGTCACGTCAAGGCCGTATTTGAGCCAATCGTGAAACTGGGGGATCGACCGCGCGCCATTGGATTCGAGATTCTGGGCCGCGGCACCCATGCCCAAGCGCCAGAATCGCCGGGCCCGCTATTCCAACTCGCGGAAGCCGTGGATGTTGCAGCTGACCTCAGTCTCCTGTTTCGACAGACCGGGTTCCAGAGTGCGTCAGGCCTGCCGGGTAAGCCGCAGTTGTTTGTAAACACGCACCCTGCCGAGATGCAAGGTGATGCGCTACTCGACGAACTTGCGCGATTGCGCTCCGGCGGGTTCGACCTCCCTCTGACGCTCGAGATTCACGAGACTTCAGTGTTGGATCGAGCCCAAATGCAATCGCTTGCCAATGCATTGTCGGAGCTGAACATCGGATTTGCATACGACGACTTCGGCGCTGGCCAGGCCCGGCTTCTGGAACTGGTGGAAATCCCCCCCGACTACCTCAAGTTCGACCTGTCCCTCATACGCGGAATTGACCAGGCGCCGATCACCCGGGTTCGCTTGCTGCAAAGCCTCGTCGACATGGTGCTGGACCTTGACATCGCCTGCCTCGCTGAAGGGATCGAGACCAGAGACGAGCTGAGTGCCTGCCGAAATATCGGCTTTACTCACGGCCAGGGTTTTCTGTTTGGTCGGGGTCAGTCAGCTGAATATTGGCATCGTAAAGCTGCCGCGAAAGCCAGCACCAGAAACGCTAATGTTACGACACGGCGCAAGGCGCCTGGCGGTTAACCAGCGCGAATTACGCTCGTGCTGTTCTCGCCTCGAGCAAAGCCGAGCGCCGCACCTTCCCGGCATCATCGCGCAGCGGCTCGGCCACGTACTCAACCGACCGCGGCAGCTTATAGCGGGCCAGGTGCTCACCAAGAAAACTCAGAAGGTCAGCTGCCGACTGCGCGTCAGCCTGCACGATTGCGTGTACACGCTGGCCTAAGTCTTCGTCTGGCAAGCCAATCACAGCGGAAGAGCTGACCGCAGGGTGCAATTCAAGCGCCGCTTCAATTTCGGCAGGATAGATGTTTGCACCACCGCTCAGGATCATGTCGGTTTTGCGGTCGACGAGGTACAAGAACCCGTCCTCATCCATCCATCCGATGTCACCCAGCGACTCCCAACCGTCCTTCAGGGTCTTTGGCTCCGCACCGCGATAGTGATAAGTCACGCGGCCGGGGTCTGCCCGCATGTACACCTCGCCGACGACGCCTGCCGCGACAGGATGGCCGGCTGCATCCATGATGCACATCTCGCCGCTGATCGGCCGCCCTACTGTGCCCTCCCTCGCCAGCCACTCGACCCCGCTCACGATAGTGGCCGATTGTCCCTCGGTGCCGCCATATAGCTCCCACAGGCGCTCGGGCCCCAGCCACTCGAGCCAGGCATGTTTGAGCCAGGCAGGGCACGGCGCAGCCAGATGCCAGACATGGGTGAGACTCCGGGTGTCGGCAGCCGCCCGTTCAGATGCAGGCAGTTTCCAGATGCGGCTCATCATCGTCGGCACCAGATACAGCACTTCCGGCGCAAACTCGCCGATCGCATGCAACGTGGTGCTGGCGTCAAAACGTTCCAGCAGCACGACATGCCCACCCTCACGCAGTTGTGAGAAGGCCCAGATGAACGGGCCGTTGTGGTAGAGCGGTCCAGGCATCAGCGTGGTTCCACCGGGTCGGAAGCCAAAGGCGGCGGCAACACCCGGGTCCTCCGTGTCAAAGGACGAAGGATCCCCCGACACGATCAGTTTGGGTCGCCCGGTGGAGCCGCCCGAGGTGGGCGCTTTCCAGGCCGGTGAAACGACGTCCGGCAACGGCGTCGCGATGGGCACATCGCAAAGTTCGGCGGGAGGCATGGCCGCAGGCCAGCAAATGCGACCCTCAAAGCGCTCCGGCGCCACCCCGATCACCGCCCGGCTGTCGGCCAGTTCGACGATCGCATCCAACTCCCGCGCCGGCAGGCCAGCCGATACCGGCTGCGGCACCGCACCCAGCTTCCACGCCGCCAACGCACTGATCACAAAGTCGACGCTGTTCGGTAACGCGATCGTGACGTAATCGCCCAAACTGCAACCAGCGTGCTTCAGGGCGTGCGCCAGTGCGGTACTGCGTGTTTCGGCTTCCGCCCAGGTAACGGACTCGACCACGCTACCGGTGGTGCTGACCACAGTCACCATTGGCGATGCGGGGGCAGCCTTGGCCAGCGCCGCGAAGTGACTACTATATGAAACGATGTTCATGATCCGTGATCAGACCATCAAACGCGCCTCGATCTCAACATGAGGTATGGCGGGTACATCGTTATCGGACGGTAGCTACCAGATGTAGTGGTCGAATCAGGGTGTCAGCGTGAGCAGACTCGTCGAGCGGGCAAAAAACCCGCCGGGTGGCGGGTTTAAATCAGGTTCGACCTGAACACAGGAGGAGGAAGTCATGAACCATTGGCTCATGATTAAACTCTACGCCTGCGCAACAGCAACCGCTGTGAGGTTTTTCACAATTAACGACTCAAGTGGGTGATGAAATTCACATTTGCGTCCCAAACCACCCAGGAACTAACGGTTTACTCGCCAGTCAACATGATCTCGACGACCCGGTTAGCGCCCACAATTGGTCTCCGAGGACACAATGATAAACACACGTATCACCTGTCTGACTCTGCTCTTCATCTTCTTCACGACGTCCAGTCTGGCAACACGGGCGCAAACATCATCCATGGACGAAGCAATCTTCGCCGGCGGCTGCTTCTGGTGCGTAGAGTCCGATTTTGACCATGTCAAAGGCGTCAGCTCGACCACCTCCGGCTACATCGGCGGGCACTCGAAAAACCCCACCTACAAGCAGGTGACAGGCGGCGATACCGGACACATCGAAGCCGTCAAAATTGAATTTGACCCCAAACAGGTGACCTTCGAGCAACTCATCAACGTTTTCTGGCGCAGCGTTGATCCACTGGACGCGGGGGGCCAGTTCTGCGACCGCGGCGAGAGTTATACGACAGCCGTATTTGCCATCGACGATGCGCAGTTCGAAGTTGCCGAGCGCACCAAAAAAGAAGTGGCGAACCAGCTCGGTAGCGAGGTCGCGACGCGCATCCTTGAGGCTACAGAGTTCTACCCGGCTGAGGACTACCACCAGGACTACCACAACAAAAATCCACTGCGATACAAGTATTACCGCTTCCGCTGCCGCCGCGACGCCCGCATCGAGAAACTCTGGGGTGTTGAGGCCCACCAGGGGATTCAGAGGAAGTAGGACTGGAGAAGACATCCACGCGAGGGTAGCTCCAGTAGCTTCCATAGCAAGATCATTGTAGAGGATGCGGGAGAACTGCGCAGACGCCAGAATAGTACGTTGTGTAACTTCCCACTTGGAGGGTCACGCGTGGCCAACTCCCGCGCGCCGGAAACCGGCGCGACCTACGACGTAGTGATTGTTGGTGCCGGCTTCGCCGGCATGTATATGCTGCATTGCCTGCGCAAGCTCGGCCTCCGCGCCCGGGTGTTTGAATCCGGTGGCGGAGTGGGCGGTACCTGGTACTGGAATCGATATCCCGGCGCACGCTGCGACATCGAAAGCATGCAGTACTCCTACTCGTTCTCCGAGGAGTTGGACCAGGAATGGAGCTGGTCCGAGAAGTACTCTCCGCAGCCTGAAATCCTGGCATACGCTAATCACGTTGCGGACCGCTTCGATCTGCGCCGCGACATCGTATTCGACACGCGGGTAACCGTCGCGGAGTTTGACGAAGATGCTGCTGCGTGGCGAATCCAGACGGATCAAGGCGACCAGATCCAGGCGCAGTTCTGCGTCATGGCTGTGGGTTGTCTGTCCAGTGCCAATATTCCGGACTTTCCCGGGCGCGAAGATTTTGCCGGTCCCATCTATCACACGGGGCATTGGCCGCACGAGGGCGTCGACTTCACCGGTATTGACGTCGCGGTAATCGGCACTGGCTCATCCGCGATTCAGTCAATACCGGTCATCGCTGAACAGGCCAAGAGCGTGACTGTGTTTCAGCGAACGCCAAGCTATACGGTCCCGGCGTGGAACGAGGCGCTGGACCCGGAATACGAACGTCGCATCAAGTCCGATTATCCGGGCCTGCGTGCCAAGGCCAGAGCACGGCCAACCGGTTTCTATTTTCCTTTCAACCTGAACTCTGCGTTGCAATCTTCTGCGCAAGAGCGTGAAGCACAGTACGAAGCAGCGTGGTCACGTGGTGGTTTGCCGTTCCTGGGTGCTTACGGTGACCTGCTATTCGACAAAGCAGCAAACGATACGGTCGCGGACTTTGCGCGCGCGAAGATTCGTAACATCGTCAATGATCCTGAGACGGCCGAACTGTTGTGCCCCGATAATGTATTTGGCTGCAAACGCCTTTGTGTAGATACGGGCTACTACGAGGTCTACAACCAGCCACATGTGCGCTTGGTTGACGTCTCGGAGAGACCAATCCAACGTTTTGTGAGGGCCGGCATCGAAGCGAACGACGAGACCTTCGAAGTGGACGCGATCGTCTGTGCGACCGGTTTCGAAGCCATGACCGGCTCCTTTGACCGAATGCACATCGTAGGCCGGGGTGGCCTCACCCTGAAAGAAAAGTGGATAGCGGGTCCGCGAACCTATCTGGGTTTGTCGACGGTCGGCTTTCCCAACTTCTTCATGGTAACCGGTCCAGGTAGCCCCTCGGTGTTGGCCAACATGATTCAAAGCATTGAGCAGCATGTGGACTGGATGGTGGACTGCATTGCCCACACCCGGGAGATTGGGGCGCGCGCGATCGAGCCGACCCTGGAATACGAAGACGAATGGGTCGAGCATGTGAACGAAGTCGCGGAGATATCGCTCCGCTCGACCTGCAGTTCCTGGTACGTGGGCGCCAACGTGCCCGGCCGTCCCCGTGTGTTCATGCCGTACATCGGCGGCTTTCCCATTTACGTCAACAGATGCAATGACGTCATGACCAACGGCTTCGAAGGCTTTGTCATGGACACCGCGCCACAAACCAACACCATGCCCCGCGTGCGGTTCACGGAACGCTGGCGCGTGCCGCTCGACATGGAGGTGTTGTCTCCAGCCGCAGTCGCGGCCAAACGTGTGCCGGTGGTGTAGAGGTATAGTCGTCGATGGATTCGGTTTTGGCGTAGAGGCTTCGATCGTGCGCCAGCAGCGTGGTCGCAACGCTACGCCACGCCCAGATTGTCACGCAAAGCGCCAGCGCTGGCAGGAGCGATACCTGCGGCGCGTAGAGCAGATGCTCACGTCCTGAAGCAATCGCGGCGCCCCAGTCCGCGGCGGCGACATGACGGCCAAAACCCAGGAATCCCGCAGCGCCCATCCACGCCAGCGCGCTCGCCTGCATCAAGCAGAAAATGGCTAACGCGGTGCCCCAGGTCCACCGAACCAACGGCATCAACGGGGCCCGCAGTTCTGGCAGCAGTGCAACAGTCAGTGCGCTGATGTAAGTAAGCTAATGCAATCCGTACCAGTGCACCGCCATCATCAACAGCACAATGATGGGAATCAGGGCTATCGCATCAATCAGCAACGCGACGATCCCGTTACCCATGCGTCGCAGGCGCGTCGCGCGAGTGCTCACAAGGTGCGCGAGATGCACCAGCAGCGTAAGTAAGGTGGCAGTTGCCGTAGACGCGATGAGCATGGGTACAGCGCCGTGTACCAACAACGTTAACTGATCTCTTCCAAGTGCGTCCGTCCCCAGCCAATGGGCCACCGATGGGCGCGAGAAAGGCTCCGACATGTTGGTTAATGCCGGATCAATAAACCATCCAATGGCAGCCAGACCCGCAGCTGTGAACAAGCACCCCAGCCATGTCACCGGCAGCGTGTACCGCGTGACGAGTTCCGTTGCGAGCCCGCGACTGTGGACAAGCCGCAGGTCTACCGTGGGCCCTACCGCACGCCCCGGCGCCGTCAGACCCGCCGCGAGCACGGTGGCCATGCCCGCGAGCATCATGCGCAACAGAGCCAGCAGCACAATGAGAGACAAGGCGCCACCCACGAGAAATGGTAAGTAGTTGAAGTACACGCCGAGTTGCACCATCCGGGCGACGCCCGGAATGGCAAACACGCTCTCGATCACCAGCACCCAGGCGACGAGATAAGGCAAGTGCAGCGCGGCGATTGAGAGCCCTCGTCCGACCACGTACGAAAACGTAAGCTCGGCTCTTGCTGGCCCAGGCACACTGCCAAGCTCGTGCATGAGAGCCCAGAAGTAAAAAGCACTATGGACAAGCCACAAGCACGCGACCGGCAACGCGAAGGGGACCATCCAGGCATTTGCTTCGTGCGGCAGAATCCAGAAGACGATTCCTGGCAGCCAGTTCAGGTACAGCGAGAAGAACGCAATCAGGACGAGCGCAAGCACATACACAGGTATCGCCTGAATCCATCCGAGCAACGTCATGACCCAAGACGAAGGATGCGTTTTGCTCGCTTGCCAGAATGCCACGCCGGCTGCGCTCAGCAGGGACAATACGATCGTCACGGCTGTGAGTCCTGATGTGAGTGGCACGCGCCTTAACACGGCCTCTCTCACGAACTCGCCAGTGCGGGTCGAACGACCCCACTCACCGGCTGCCAGGGCCTGCAGCCAGTGCCAGAAAAACTCCCAGGACGTACCAGCACCGCTGGCGTACTGACGTAGCCAGAACAAGCCAAAGGTCGCAACGACGACAACAACAATTACGCGCACCAGCGTCAACATGGGTACTGAATCGAGGCGACCATCGGATATCCCCAGCTGATATCAAGGGAGCTGGTATTACTGGAAGATAGTGACCATGGAATCAACTCACTACAACTACGCACCGAGGGATTGGCGTGTGAATAACCGCCAGACATCAGCGAACATCGTGGTAGTGCAGAGCAGAGAAGCATGACTTCGGACCCACCACCAACTATCAAGCGCAACAGCAACGTTGCGCTGGTGGCACTGGACACTGACCGAGGCATGGCACGCCTGGGTGAACAAACGCGAAACGCCGTTGGAGCTGGCACCAGCCTGAGACTCGCACCCCAACTCACGCTCATGGCCGACCTCGCGCTGCACGCCTCATCAGACCCTGGATGTATCGAATCGCCAGACAGAGGCGTTGCGCAGGTCAGAATCTTCGAGTTCCCGGGTCGTCGGCACGGTGTAATGCGCGACGCGTGTCACGCGGTCGGCTGGCATGTAGGTTCGTTGTGGATCGCCGACCACCACGTCGATGCCATGGGCCACCTGTTGACGCAACCACGCCTCCATCCGGCTCGCCATAGGCTGCTCGAAGAACACGTCACCGGCCAGCACGATATCAACATCCGCCATGGATGTGTCCAACACATCCACATAGTCGACCGTGACATTGAAGATCCGGTTATGCGGTGCGTTGCAGGCAACAGCCGCGCAGGCAAACGGATCAATATCTACCGCACGCACGTGGGCTGCACCCGCTAATGCGGCCGCGATGGCCACGACACCACATCCCGTAGCCAGATCCAGAACGCGACGACCAGCCACGGTGTCCGGCGCATCAAGTACGTATCGCGCTAACGCCTGCCCTCCAGCCCATGCGAACGCCCAATACGGGGGTGGTATGTCCTGGTCGGCCAGTTCGTCTTCGGTCATCTGCCACAACGGCAGCATCTCGTGCGCGAGGTGCAACTCGAGCTCTGGCAACAGTTGTGGTGTCTGCGGGCGCGTGTGCTGGCGCACGAACGCGCGCGCATCCGTGTACGCGCGCAGAGCTTGATTCACGCGCAACTCTGCAACAGTCCGTCCCGACTCAGGCTGACTCGAGGATGTGTATCGTACGGTCCTCCAGCATGTCTTTGACCTTGGCGGCATAGGCGGCCATGTGCGCGGACTTGGCGTGCGCGCCCAGCGCCTGCATCGAGGCCCATTTTTCAACTACCACAAAGGTGTCGGCTCCAAACTTCGTTTGCATTGGGCCGCCCTGCTCAATATCCACGACTGCGCCATACTCGATGCATCCGTCTTCCGCGTGAACCGCCGGCACATTTTCGTTAAATGCTTCAAGCACCTGCGCGCGCATACCCGGCTTGGTTTTGATGACTGCCAATACATGAACCATGGTGTTTCTCCTTTGTCTGTGAGCGTGATTGATATCTGTATGTGTCTGACATGTTATCAGCAGGCATAATCAGGCCAACGTGATCACTCGCGAGAAACTGTCATGTCCAGCAATACACATTTTTCGACTTACACCCGCGCCGGCTTGACCGTGTCACCGCTAGCAGGAGCACGCTTTGGTGCGGAAATTCGTGGTGTTGCGCCCCACAACCTCAGCTCCGAACAGAAACAGGTGATCTGGGATGTGTATCGAGAGCGTCATGGCCTCATCTGTTTTGAGTTTGGTCGCCTGCTTGAGTTGGATGAGCTGCACGCGCTGACAGCCGTGTTTGGGGAGAGCGAATTCAGGCCGGGCCTTATCAACGGGATTGGCAGAGGCTCAAGTGATGGCGAGGCTCACCTGACGGTGGATGAGCAGGTCGCCGCAGCGCGCGCAAAAGGTATTGATCCGTACCTCACCATTTTGACCAACGTGGAACCGGAGACGCTCAAGCCGCGTCAGACCAACGCCAAGTTTTTCGGCGAGTGGGAGTGGCATACGGACATGAGTTACATCGAGGTGCCACCCACGTTCAGTCTCTTGAACGCACGGCAGATACCCGACGAAGGTGGTGACACCGGTTTCTGTTCTCAGGTAATGGCGGCGCAGGAACTCTCAGACGAACTGCGTGCCCGCGTGCAGTCGTTGCGAATCAAACATGACTCCACCTACGGCAGTAGCGGCATCTTGCGCCCGGGCATGTCCCCGCCCGAATCCCCCATTGAAGCCATTGGTTACCCGCATCCGGTCATTCGCCGCGTACCGTCCACCGGTGAAGAGGCCCTGTTCCTTGGGAGACGTACAAACGGCTATGTGGTGGGCTTGTCACTCGAAGACAGCGAAGCGTTGCTCAACGAGCTGTGGGCGCACGCCACGCAGGAGCATTACTGCTACTACCACAAGTGGCAGGTTGGTCAGGTAGTCGCGTGGGACAACCGCATGATGATGCACATGCGCAAACCCTTCGACGATTCCAAGGTGCGTTTTATGTGGCGCACGCAGACCAAAGGCGAGGCGGTTGTTGCCGCCTAAGCCGGGCGACCATAAAAACCGATACGCTCCTCGCGCGAGAACTCCACGCCTTCGCGGTCGTAATACGAGAACACTGCGACCAGTCGCTCTCGTGCACCACTCACTGGCGTCGTCCGGTGCGCGGTATCTTCTCCCAGAAACAGGTTCAGCGTACCGGCACTCAATGCCAGCGTACGCACCGCCGGGTCCGCATCACTCACCAGACGAGCAACGCCTTCATAGTTCGGACAAGTAGTGCTGCGCAGACCCCGTCGGTATTGAAACTCACCGCCAACTTCGGCGTTTTGTAACAGCAACGTCGTCGTCGCGTAAGTGCGGTCGAAGTGCCAGTTGAGCGCCTCACCATCCCGATAGGCCATGACATTCAGCCGTGCGAGATGATCGGTCATCACGTATTGCGGCTGGTCCAGCACATCGGAGAGGAACCTCGCCAGCGGAGGAAACTCATAAATTGCCGTAAGAGGGTTATCCAGTAGTTGATCAGCACATAAGGTGTGGTTGGTCGTGGTGAGCTGCGTGAGCGCCGCATGGTCTGCCGCAAGCCCGGGCATCGAGTCGACAAAATAAATGTTGTGTTTGCGACTGTGGGTAAAGGCATGCTCGCGCATACGCTCGGCAATAGGTG
>MDTA01005722.1_pt1 | contig 27709 bp, 27 predicted proteins | sample 811151 | NCBI WGS metagenome assembly MDTA01 (sample SAMN05326648, study PRJNA326480) | marine metagenome | isolation source: seawater | place: Indian Ocean: South | collected 2010 | reverse complement strand
TGGGTCTGCTAGTAGAAAACCCAGTATATAAACCTTTTAGATATCCATGGTGTTATGATGCATGGTTAACCCAACAAAGAATTCACTGGCTCCCAGAGGAAGTTCCACTAGGGGATGACGTAAGAGATTGGCAAAAAAACTTATCACAAGCAGAAAAAAATTTATTAACGCAAATATTTAGATTTTTTACTCAAGCAGATGTTGAAGTTAACAATTGTTATCTTAGACATTACACAACTGTTTTTAAGCCAACAGAGGTACTAATGATGATGACAGCTTTTGCAGCAATGGAAACAGTGCATATAGCTGCTTACTCACATCTCTTAGATACAATTGGAATGCCAGAGTCAGAGTATTCTGCTTTTATGAAATATAAGGAAATGAAAGATAAATATGATTATATGCAAGGATTCAATGTAAATTCAAAAGAAGATATTGCAAAAACAGTTGCTGTGTTCAGTGCATTTACCGAAGGACTACAGTTGTTTGCAAGTTTTGCAATATTGTTAAATTTTCCAAGACATAACAAAATGAAAGGTATGGGCCAAATCGTAACTTGGTCAGTTCGAGATGAAACTTTACATTGTAATTCCATGATTAGAATATTTAAAGAATTCATTAAAGAAAACCCCGAAGTTTGGACACCAAAACTTAAGAAAGAACTTTATGATGCTTGTAGAACAATTATTGAGCATGAAGATTCATTTATCGATTTAGCATTTGAAATGGGTCCAATGGAAGGTCTAACGGCTCAGGAAGTAAAAGATTATATTAGATTCATTGGTAACAGAAGACTTACTCAACTAGGTTTAGAGCCAATTTATAAAGTTGATAAAAATCCGCTAACTTGGCTAGACACTATGCTGAATGCCGTCGAACATATGAACTTCTTTGAAGGAAGAGCTACAGAATATTCTAAAGCATCAACACGAGGTACTTGGGTTGAAGCTTTTAGTTAAAATAAGGAGGATGTGAAATGGAAGTACTATTTTTAATCATTATAGTAATGCATTTAGCAAATAGCTAAGTTTTAAAAAAACTATCTATTTTTTAAGGATAAAACTTTTCTGTGTTGGCTTCCGTTGTACGCAGCTAGAGGCCTTATTAATTTATTATTTGAAATTTGTTCAATTATGTGAGCAGACCACCCAGTTATTCTCGATATCACAAATATTGGTGTAAAAAAATCAGTATCAAAACCCATCAAATGGTATGTGGGGCCAGTAGGGTAATCAACATTTGGATGAATATTTTTTCTTTCAATCATAACTTTTTCAACAATATCGTATATTTTTTCAAATTTTTTATCCTTTTTAATTTTCGCAACTTTTTTAAAATATTCTCTCATTGTTGGCACTCTAGAATCTCCGCTTTTATAAACTCTATGTCCAAAACCCATAACTACATCTTTATTATCTAAAGCTTTATTAATCCAATTTAGAGCGTTTTCTGGCTTTTTAATTTTGTTCATCATGTGCATCACTTCTTCATTAGCACCACCATGTAGAGGTCCTTTCAAACTTGCGATAGCCCCGGTTATTGCACCATGAATATCTGATAAACTACTTGTTATGGTTCTTGCGGTAAAAGTAGAAACATTAAAACTATGCTCAGCGTACAAAATAAGAGATACATCGAAAGCTTTAACTATATCTTTATTTGGAACTTTACCAAAACACATATAAAAAAAATTTTCAGAAAAAGACAAATTATTTTTTGGAGGTATAATTTTTTTTCCTTTTCTAGATCTATAAAAAGCAGCCAAAGAAACTGGAGTCTTAGCGAAAATTCTCATTACTTTTCGCATATTTGCTTTTGCGGAGTTGTCTTTAGTTTCTTTATCTTCAAGACCCATAATACTTACTGCAGTTCTTGCTGCATCCATAGGATGTGCTTTTGATGGAAATTTTTTAATATCATCTAGTAAAGTTTTGGAAAGCTTTCTCTCTTTTCTCTCTTGTTTTTCAAAATCTTTTAATTGTTTTTTATTTGGCAATTCACCATTTAAAATCAAATAAGCAACTTCTTCAAATTTACACTTTTCACACAGATCTTGAGCTGCATAACCTCTATAAGTTAAGGAGTTTATTTCTGGCATAACCTTTGAAACAGCAGTTTCGTCAACTGTTACACCCATTAAACCTTTTTTAATCTCATCGCTCATTATTCGTGACCCTCTGTACTAAAATTATATATTTTTTCGTCCAAAGAATTATATTTTTCATATTCAACGATTTCATATAATCTTTTTCTAGTTTGCATTTTATCTATTATATTATTTTGATGTCCATCCTTAAAAATGTCCCTTAATCCATCCTCAACACTTTTCATTGCTAGTCTTTGGGTAGTGACTGGATATATTACTATATTATAACCTAAACTTTCTAAATCTTTGTAATTTAATATTTTAGTTTTTCCAAATTCAGTCATATTTGCTAATAAATAACAATTAAGAGACTTTCTTACTATTTCAAATTCTTTTTCATTTGCTAGCGCTTCAGGGAATACAATTTCTGCTCCAGCATCTATATAAGCTTTGCACCTATTTATCATTTTATCTATTCCCTCAACAGCTTTAGCATCGGATCTAGCTATTATTTTAAAATTTTGATCTTTTTTAGCACTTATACATTCTTTAATTTTAGCAACCATTTCTTCTGTACTAATTAATTCTTTATTTTCTAAGTGACCACATCTTTTTCTTGCAACTTGATCCTCAAGGTGAACTGCTGCTATGCCAAATTCCTCAAAAGTTTCAATTGTTTTTTTACAAGATTTAAAACCTGTATCTATATCAACTATTGTTGGTAAATTAGTTACTCTAGAAATTAAATATGATCTGGTACTTACATCTTCTAATGTAGTGAGACCTATATCTGGGAATCCTAAATCATTTGCCATTACACCACCAGAGACGTAAACTGCATCATAACCAATTTCTTCTATAACTTTAGCAGTCAGCGGGTTGTAAGCACCTGGTACTCTTAAAATTTTATTTGATTTTAGTTTTTGAACAAGTATTGCTCTTTTTTCTTCAGGTTTTTTATCGACAAAGTGCATTAAAAGATACCTTTTTTATTATTTTTTTTTAATTTTAATTTATTAACTTCAAGGTTCAATTTATTTAGCTGACCAGCTTTAAGATTTTTCAAATTTTGAACACACTTTAAAAATCTATCACATTCTTTTTTTGATAAAATTTTATCAGTAAGGGTTAAAAATTTATTAATATAATTTGATCGATTAAATGGTCTTGAACCATAAGGATGTGCATCAGCCTTATCTAGTTGTTCTATAACTTTCTTTCCATTTTTTAGGGTTACAATTACTTTAGCTCCAAAAGATTTATTTTTTGGATTTGGATCATGATATTTTCTTGTCCATTGTTTATCTTCATGTGTTTTTATTGAACGCCATATTTTAATTGTACTTTTTTTATTTGCTCTACTTTTTGTATAAGATTTTATATGATGCCAATTAGCATCTTCTAAAGCTACAGCGAATATATACATGATAGAATGATCTAGAGTTTCTCTACTTGCATTTGGATCCATTTTTTGAGGATCATTTGCTCCTGTTCCAATTACATTATGAGTATGATGACTTGTGTAAATATCAATTTTCTTTATTTGATTTAAATTTTGAATCTTTTTATTTAATTTTTTAGCAATATCTATTAATGCTTGAGCTTGATATTCTGCTGAGTATTCTTTCGTATAAGTTTCAAGTATTGCTTTCTTTTCTTCATTTTTCTTTGGCAATGGAACTTTGTAAATTGCTTTTTTTCCATCCAAGATCCTAGCTATGACACTATCTTCACCTTCATAAATTGGACTCGGAGCACCTTCGCCTCTCATTGTTCTATCAACAGCTTCTATGGCTAATTTACCTGCATGAGCTGGTGCAAAAGCTTTCCAGCTTGAAATTTCCCCTTTTCTAGACTGCCTTGTAGAAATAGTCGTATGTAATGCCTGTTGAATTGATTGATAAATAACTTCAGTTTTAAGTTTAAGCATAGTGCCAATTCCTGCCGCAACACTTGGACCCAGGTGAGCAATATGATCTACTTTATGTTTATGAAGACAAATACCTTTTACAAGATTTACCTGAACTTCATAAGCAGTCAGAATACCTTTTATTAAATTTATTCCACTAATTTTTTTTTGTTGTGCAACTGCAAGCAAAGGAGGAATGTTATCACCTGGATGGCTATAGTCTGCAGCTAAAAATGTATCATGAAAATCTAGTTCTCTAACAGCTGTTCCATTTGACCATGCTGCCCATTCACAATCAACTTTTATATTTGATTTAATTCCAAACAAGTTAGCCCCATTTTTTCTAACATGTTTCAAAGCCATTTCTCTTGAAGAAATAACTGCCTTTCTATTTAATGAAGCAATCGCAACGGAGGAATTATCAATTATTCTATTAATTACCATTTCAACAGATTTTTTATTAAGTTTAGAATTATCACTTGCAATTTCAGCAATTTTCCAAGCCAATTGATTTTTTTTTGGCAGGTGTATTTTTGATGGATAAACTTTAACTTTATGAATAATCAAATTAACTCCTAAAACATTCTTACTGTAATACAATAATAACAGCAGTTATCAAAAGTAAAATTGCTAAAAAATACTCAATTGCTGCTTTAATTTTATTATTTTTTACTAAATTTCGTATTGCAGATCCAAAAGCTGCCCAAGGGGATATAGATAATGGACAAATGATTAGCGCAATAAAAGCAATAAAAATAATTGAAATAATTAAGTTTCCATCTTTTGGTAAAAATCCCGAAGCAGCCATGCTAGATATAGTCCACGCTTTTGGGTTTACAATTTGAAATAATGCAGCTTCATAAAATTTTAAAGGTCTAGAATTGTCCTCTTTAATTTTGTTAAATGATCCAATAATTTTATATCCCAGATATAAAAGATAAAAACTACATATTATTTTTAATATGTTTTGCAGTTGAGGAAAAATTTGAAATATTTTACCAAGGCCCATACATACCAAGATTAATTGAAGAACATGACCAATAGTAATACCTGACATATGCGGTATTGTTTTAAAAAAACCAAATTTAAGACCAGAAGTTAGAACCATTGCATTATTAGGCCCTGGAGTTACATACATAACAAAATAAAAAGTAACTAAAGCAAATATTAAATTTAAATCAGTCATTTAAATATTTTAAAACGATCTTTTCTATACCAATAAAATTTTGAACCAAGTGATTATGATATATTTGTTCAACTTTTTTATCAGTGTATCCATCTTTTAAAAGTATCATTGGCATTCCAGCAGCCTTAGCTGCATCAGCATCATTTTCACTATCGCCAATCATTATACTGTTTTTGATTTCGCCACCTATTATTTCTATTGTGCTTATTAAATGCCTAGGATCGGGTTTGCAATAATCAAAAGTATTTCCACCCGTAACATGATCAAAAAAGTCATAAATTTTAATTTTTTTTAATAAATCAATCGCAAGATGTTCTTGTTTATTTGTACAAACACCCATTTGAATATTTAACTTTTTTGCCCATTTAAGAAAGTCTAAAACTCCATCAATTAGTTTGCTTTCCTTAATGATATTTTTTGCGTAAAAATTAATAAATTCTTTGACCATTTCATTTTTAGTTTTCTCATCTGTAATTTTTGAAAATTCTTTTTTTGCACTCTCCCATAAAGATCTACCAATAAGGACCGATGCTCCTTTGCCAACAAGGTTTCTTATTTCTTCAACTCCTTTTGTGCTATATCCAAATTTTTCCATGACATGATTGTGAGCTCTCATTAAGTCTGGCGCCGTATCGACCAAAGTTCCGTCTAGATCAAATAAAATAGTTAATTTTTGACTCATTTTAAAAGTATTATTAAGAAATAATTTGTGAATTAAACAATATAGATACTGAACTATAAGAAAAAAATCAAATGAAACAAATTTATTTACAAAACAAAATTAGAAACAAGTTTATTAAACTTGGCGTTAAAATGATAGCTCCAGAAACAGTTTTTTTTTCAAAGGATACAAAAATAGGAAAAAATGTAACAATTGAACCATATGTAGTATTTGGAAAAAAAGTAAAAATTAAAAATAATGTTAAGATTTTATCTTTCTCACACTTTGAAGATGTCAAGATAGAAGACGGAGTAATTGTAGGACCTTTTGCAAGGTTGAGACCAGGAACAGTTTTAGAAAAAAATTCTAAAGTCGGAAATTTTGTTGAAATTAAAAAAAGTAAAATTGGAAAAAACTCAAAAGTTAATCATTTATCATATGTTGGAGATAGCTTGGTTGGCAAATCATCAAACATTGGGGCTGGCACAATCACATGTAATTATGATGGGATCAAAAAAAGCAAAACTATTATAAAAGATAGAGTCTTTGTAGGTTCTAATACATCTTTAGTTGCTCCGGTAACATTAAACAAAGGGTCAATTATAGGGGCAGGTTCAGTAATAACTAAAAATGTTAAAAGTAAATCGCTTGCACTTACTAGAGCATCACAGGTAGAAAAAAAAAATTATAGGAGAAATAAATAATGTGTGGCATTGTGGGAATTGCTAGCAATAAACCAGTTTCCTCCTCAATAATTAACTCTTTAAAAAAATTAGAGTACAGAGGATATGACTCAGCCGGTATAGCAACACTACTAGGAGGAAAGATTAATGAATTTAAGTGTGAAGGAAGAGTAAAAACTTTAGAAAATAATATCTCTAAAATTGAAATGTTAGGCACAGTAGGAATAGGGCATGTTAGATGGGCAACCCATGGAGTTCCTAGCACTTTAAATGCACACCCCCATTCATCAGAAAGTGTTTCAGTTGTACATAATGGAATTATTGAAAATTCAAGTACATTAAAAAAATTTCTAGTTGAAAAAGGACATTTGTTTAAATCACAAACAGATACAGAGGTAATTGTGCATCTTATTACTGAGTATTTAAAAGATAACGATTTAAAAACCTCTATTTTGAAAATGTTAAAAAAACTTCATGGAAGTTTTGCGCTAGGAATTATTTTTAAAGATGAACCAGATTTAATTATTGGTGCGAGAAGAGGGTCACCATTAGCAGTTGGTTATGGTCCAAATGAAAATTATTTAGGATCTGACTCATATGCTCTTAAATCAATGACAAATAAAATTTCATATCTAAATGATGGTGAATTTTGTGTTTTAAGGAAAAATAGTGTTGATTTTTTTGATGAGAATGGAAAAAAAATAAATAAAAAAATTTTAGAATTGTCTAGTGAAGAAGGAAATTATGATAAAGGAGATTATAAACATTTTATGGCAAAAGAAATTGAAGAACAGCCAATGACCATAAAAAATTGTATTAATGAATATATTGATAAAATCAATAAAGATATAAATCTTTTAAATTTTCCCTGGAAGCAAAATGAAATAAATTCAATAAAATTAATTGGCTGTGGCACTGCTTATCATTCTTGTTTAATGGCAAAACATTGGTTTGAACAATTAACAGACCTTGATATTTCTGTAGATATAGCTTCTGAATTTAGATATAGAAAAAACAAATTTAAAAAAGACAATTTATATGTTTTTGTATCTCAATCAGGAGAAACAGCTGATACCTTTGCAGCTCTGGATTTGTGCAACAAAAACGGTATGAAAACCTGCAGCGTTGTTAATGTTGTAGAAAGCTCTATTGCACGAGATTCAAATTTTGTTCTTCCTATACACTGTGGACCCGAAATAGGCGTAGCTTCTACTAAAGCTTTTTTAGGACAAATGCTCGTTTTATATTTTTTCTCTCTAAAACTGGCTTATTTAAGAAAAGAAATTGATAAAGAAAAATATTTAAAAAAAATCCAATCTCTTTTGGAGCTCTCAGGTCTTGTTAAAAAAACTCTCGAAACAGAAACTCAAATTCAATCATCATGTAATTCATTTGTTGATGCAAAAGGCTCAATGTTTTTAGGAAGAGGAGCTTCATTTCCAATAGCATTGGAGGGAGCTCTTAAGTTAAAAGAATTAGCTTATATACATGCGGAAGGCTACCCAGCAGGCGAAATGAAACATGGTCCTTTAGCATTAATTGAAAATGGTATGCCAGTTGTTGTTATTGCACCTAGAGACAAATATTATAACAAAACAATCTCAAACATGCAGGAAGTAATAGCAAGAGGAGCGAAAGTACTTCTAATTACAAATAAAAGTAACGACGAAATACTTTCAGAAAATATTTGGCAAACAGTTGAAGTTGAAAATGTAGAAGATGATCTTTTACCATTTTTAATTACAATACCTTTGCAAAAACTTGCTTATCATTCAGCATTAAAAAAGGGTTATGATATAGATAAACCTAGAAATTTAGCAAAATCTGTGACTGTTGAATAATCACCAAACTCTGTTAAAACAATCTTAGGTTGATTATGAAAAAATGGAAATTAAATAGTTGGAGAAATTATCCAGTAAAACACATCCCAAAATATGAGGATGAGAAGGATCTTAATTTAGTTTTGAATAAGATAAAGAACTTCCCGCCTTTAGTATTTGCTGGTGAAACAACTCATTTAAAAAATCAATTAGCAGACGTTGCTGATGGAAAAGCTTTTTTATTGCAAGGGGGTGATTGTGCTGAAAGTTTTGCTGAATTTAATCCAGACAAAATAAGAGATTATTTTAAAGTTTTTCTACAAATGTCTTTAGTTTTAACATATTCAGCATCTTTACCAGTTGTTAAACTTGGAAGGATTGCGGGTCAATTCTCTAAACCAAGAAGCGCACCTACAGAAAAACAAGGTAACAAAGAATTGCCAAGCTATCTAGGTGACAATATAAATGGAATTGAATTTAATGAAAAAGCAAGAAGACCTGATCCAAAAAGATTATTTAAAGCATATTCTCAATCGGCATCGACTTTAAATTTAATAAGAGCATTTTGCCATGGAGGATTTGCAGATCTTAAAAAAGTTCATTTATGGAATTTAGGATATATTAAAAAAAGCCCGCAAGCTAAAAAATTTAAAGAGTTAGAAGATAAAATTGCAGATGCTTTAGCTTTTATGGATGCATGTGGAATAAATTCAGATTTTAATAGAAGATTAAAGACTGTTAATTTTTGGACTTCTCATGAAGCTTTACTGTTACCATTCGAAGAAGCTATGACCAGAGTAGACTCCACTACTGGTGAATATCATGACACCTCAGCTCATTTTGTCTGGATTGGTGACAGAACAAGACAGATTGATGGAGGGCATGTAGAATTCTGCAGAGGAATTCAAAATCCCATAGGTATTAAATGTGGCCCAACATCAAAACCTGATGAGATTGTAAAAATATGTGAAAAGATTAATCCTAAAAATGAAAAAGGAAAAATAACTTTAATTTCAAGATTTGGACATGATAAAGTCGGTAAGTTTTTGCCAAAATTAATTAGAGGAATTAAAAAGGAAGGTTTAAATGTAATTTGGTCTTGTGACCCAATGCATGGCAATACATTGGTGTCTACGACTGGTTTTAAAACTAGACCATTTAACAATGTACTTAATGAAGTTAAAAATGTTTTTGAAGTTCATCAAAGTGAGGGTTCATACGCAGGTGGACTTCATATTGAGATGACCGGACAAAATGTGACAGAATGTACTGGTGGTGCAAAAAATATTTCTGATCAGGATTTATCCAGTAGATATCACACACATTGTGATCCAAGGTTGAACGCTGATCAATCAATAGAATTAGCGTTTTTAATTTCGGATGAAATAAAGAAAAACTCAAATTACGCAAAAAATATTATTAAAGCGGCATCTTAGTCACTTTAAAATTTTAAACGACTCAATATATTTTAATTATGGATGCAAAAAATAAAGTAAACTTTATAAAAGAGTGGATACAAAGCTACGTTGATAAAATGCCAGTAAAGGCAAAGTCACTAGTAATTGGGATTTCAGGTGGGATAGATTCTTCAGTCTCGAGTACACTTTGTGCCCTGACAGGTATGAAAACGATAGTATTATCTATGCCAATAAAGCAAAAGAATGAACAACATGATTTAAGCCTAAAGCATCAAGAATGGTTAAAAAGAAATTTTAAGAATGTTGAAGGTCATACAATAGAATTAGATAATTTATTTGGTGCTTTTAAAAATTCATTGTCAAAATTTGATAATGAACATGGAATGGCCAATACTAGAGCAAGATTAAGAATGACTACCTTATATCAAGTTGCCGCCGCTAATAAAGGTATAGTAGTTGGCACTGGAAACAAAGTAGAGGATTTCGGAGTTGGTTTTTATACAAAATATGGTGACGGTGGTGTTGATATTTCTCCTATAGCTGATTGTAACAAAACAGATGTTTGGGAACTTGGAAAAGAACTTAAAATTTTAAAAGAAATAATTGATGCACCACCAACAGACGGCTTATGGGATGATGGACGAACAGACGAAGGACAGCTTGGGCTTTCGTATAAGGAACTTGAAGAAGCTATGAAAAATGAAGATTCACCAAATAGAGAAAAGTATTTAAAAATAAGAGAAGCCAACTTACATAAGATGGATCCCATTCCAGTTTGTAAGATTCCCAACTAATCAATTAGATTCACAAATCTATAATTAAAGTATATTCCTAGAGTAATGAATAAAGATATTTTTTTATCAAATAGCCTCGGTGGCAAAAAAGAAAAATTTGTTCCAATTAACAAAAGTAATATTGGTATGTATGTTTGTGGACCAACAGTTTATGACGATCCTCATATTGGAAATGCAAGACCATTAGTGATATTTGATTTGTTGTTTAAAGTTTTAAAGTGCAAATATGGTGATAAAGCAGTAACTTATGTTAGAAATATTACGGATATAGATGATAAGATAATTAAATCATCAAAAGAAAAAAAAATTTCGATATCCGATTTAACAGACAAAATAACAAAAAAATTTCACGAAGATTGTGAATATTTAATTTGCGATGTTCCTACACATGAGCCAAAAGCAACAGAAAATATTAAGCTTATGATTGATATGATAAATAATTTAATCAAAAATGAATTTGCTTATGAAAGTGAAAAACATATTTATTTTAAAGTTAAAAAATTTAAAGATTATGGTAAACTTTCCAATAAAAATCTTGAAGACTTAATAGCTGGTTCAAGGGTAGAGGTATCTGAAAACAAAAAAAATCCAGAGGATTTTGTTCTGTGGAAACCATCTATTGACGATGAACCTTTTTGGGATTCCCCATGGGGAAAAGGAAGGCCTGGTTGGCACTTAGAATGCTCTGTTATGTCAAAAAAATACCTAGGTGCTACTTTTGATATTCATGGAGGTGGAAGGGATTTAATATTTCCACACCACGAAAATGAAATAGCACAATCGGTTTGTGCAAATAAAACAGATAAGTTTGCTAACTATTGGATACATAATGGTTTCATAACCATGTCAAAAGAAAAGATGGCAAAGTCTCAGGGCAATATTTTAAAGATTGGTGATTTTAAAAATAAATATAACGGACAAGTTCTAAGACTAGCTTTGATGAGTGCGCATTATACACAACCATTAGACTGGAATGATAAATTGATGAGCGAATGTTATAGAACAATTAGTAAATGGTACAGTTGCTATGCTCCTACAAATAAAAAAATTCTGATTAAAGATGAAGATCTACAGCCACTTTATGATGATCTAAATTCACCGGGATATATAGCTAATCTACATAAACTTTATGTAAAAGCAAAAGATGGGGACTTATCTGATAAAGAATTGTTTACTGTAGCGTGTAATTTTATCGGACTTTTAAAACAGCCAAAAGAGAAATGGGATGAGTTTAAAAAAGGAAAAGTTGCTTTTTCAGAAAAACAAATTTTGGATAAAATAATCGAAAGGAATAAAGCCAGACAGGATAAAAATTATAAATTAGCAGATAAAATTAGAGGAGAGTTACTTGATAAAGGTATTTTAATCGAAGATAAAGATGGTAAAACAACATGGAAAATTAAATGACCAAAGAAAGACTTTATATATTTGATACAACTCTTAGAGATGGTGCGCAAACTCAAGGTGTGCATTTTTCTTTAGATGAAAAGATTAAAATTGCAAATGCATTGGACAATCTAGGTGTCGATTATATAGAAGGCGGTTGGCCAGGAGCAAACCCAATTGATACTGAGTTTTTTCAAAAAAATCTTAAACTCAAAAATTCAAGTTTTACAGCTTTTGGTATGACAAAAAAAACAGGAAGAAGTGCTGAAAATGATCCAGGCTTGTCAGCCATTCTTAACTCTAACACAAGCTCAGTTTGTCTTGTTGGTAAGTCTTGGGATTTTCATGTTGATGTAGCCTTAGGAATTACAAATGAGGAGAATTTAGAAAATATCAAAGAAACCACAAAGCATTTTGTAAAAAATAACAAAGAGTTTATGTTTGATGCTGAGCATTTTTTTGATGGTTATAAAGCAAACTCAAAGTACGCATTAGAGTGTATTAAAGCTGCGTACGACAATGGTGCTAAGTGGATAGTGTTATGTGATACTAACGGTGGAACTCTACCTCACGAAGTATCAAAAATTGTAAAAGAAGTTTCAGATCATATTCCTGGGAAAAACTTAGGTATACATGCTCATAATGATACCGGTAATGCAGTTGCCAATTCTATAGCCGCTGTATTGTCAGGTGCAAGACAAGTACAAGGAACTATAAATGGATTAGGCGAGAGATGCGGTAATGCAAATTTAATGTCATTAATCCCTACTTTTTATTTAAAAAAAGAATTTCATGAAAAATTTGAGATCAATATAAAAGATAAAAATATTAAAAATATTACTCAATGTTCTAGATTACTTGACGAAATATTAAACAGAAAACCTAACAAACATTTACCTTATGTAGGAGCAGCAGCATTTTCACACAAAGGTGGTTTACATGTTTCAGCTGTGCAAAAAGATCCTAAAACTTATGAACATATAAACCCAGAAGATGTGGGTAATAATAGAAATATTATTGTTTCAGATCAATCAGGTAGGTCAAATATAATGTCAAGGTTAAAAACTATAGGAATTGAAATTGAAGAGCATGATCCAAAAATCAAAAAACTTTTGGAAGAAGTAAAAGATAGAGAGTTTATTGGATATAGTTATGATGGTGCTGACGCTTCATTTGAATTATTAGCAAGAAGAGTAATGGGGGATATTCCAAGATATATATCAATTAAAGAATATGATGTATCAGTAAAAAAAGATAAGAGAGGAAATATTATTTCATCTGCAAAAGCACATTTGGAAGTAGATAAAAAAGTGATTTTATGTGAAGGAGAAGGAAACGGACCTGTTCACGCTTTAGATAATGCAATAAGAAACAACGTAGATAAATTAGCCAAATACTCACAATATTTGAAAGATTTAAAATTAGTAGATTATAAAGTAAGAATTTTAAATACTGGAACTGAAGCGGTAACAAGAGTTTCAATTGAAAGCACAGATTCAAAAGGTAAAAATTGGTTCACAATTGGTGTTTCTGCAAATATAATTGACGCATCATTCAAAGCATTAGTGGATAGTTTAGATTATAAACTTTTTAAAGATAATGCACCAGCAAGTCTTTAATGTTTAACAATATATCATTTATTTTACACAAGCCTCAACTTTCAGAAAATATAGGAGCTTGCGCTAGAGCTTTGAAAAATTTTAATTTCTCAAAATTGGTTGTTATTGATCCAAAGCCAACCTTTCCAAATGATAAAATATTTGCAACTTCAGTTGGAGCTAAAGATATAATTAATAAATGTAAAGTTTATCAAAATTTAGAGAAAGGATTAAAAAATATAGATTATTTAATATCAACTACATCTAGATTTAGAAATAAAAACATAAATCATATTCAATTAAATGAACTCAAAAAAATTGATTTTAAAAAAAAAGTAGCATTTATATTTGGACCAGAGGCCTCGGGGTTATCCAATAATGAGATAAGTTACTCAAATTATGTTTTGCAAATACCATCTAACCCTAATTTTAAATCACTAAATTTATCGCACAGTGTTATAATTGTTGCACAACAACTTTATCAGTTATTAAATATAAACAAGTCAAAATATTCAAAATCACACAAAGTTAAACCAGCATCTAAAAAAAATATTAATGAGCTTGTTAACTTATGTATTCAAAACTTGGAGAGTATAAATTTTTTTAATCCATTAGAAAAAAAACCTAAAATGCTTCAAAACCTGAGAAGTATATTTTATAAAATGGAACTTTCGGAAAAAGAAACACGTATTTTATCAAGTGTATTCGCTAGTTTATCTAAAAAAAAGGCTGATTGACAAAATTTTTCTTAAGTTTATAAAGCGTCCTATTAAATGACAAAAAGACTAAACTCAAAACATAAAGTTGATAGAAGATTAAAAGTAAATCTTTGGGGAAGACCCAAAAGCCCATTTAATACCAGAGCTTATCCGCCAGGACAGCATGGCCAAACAAAATCTGCCAAACCTTCAGATTATGGGGTTCAACTGCAGGCAAAGCAAAAATTAAAATCCTACTATGGCAATATGAATGAAAGACAGTTTCGTAATGTTTATAAAAAAGCTATAATGAAAAAAGGTGATACCGCTGAAAACTTAATTGGACTTCTTGAACGAAGATTAGACGCTATTGTATATAGAGCAAAATTATCAACAACAATTTTCTCAGCCAGACAATTAATTAATCATGGACATGTAAAAGTTAATGGAAAGAAAGTAAATATATCAAGTTACCAAGTAAAAGAAGAGGATAGTGTCGAAATCAGAGACAAATCTAAACAACTTGCATTTATAGATGTTGCGATGGCCAACAAAGAAAGAGAAGTTCCTGAGTATTTGCAAGTTGATGAAAAAAATAAAAAGGTTAAATTTGTAAGGGTTCCCAAGTTTGAAGAAGTACCATACCCAGTTTTAATGGAACCAAATTTAGTTATTGAATATTATTCAAGATAATTGAGTAAAAATTTTAAAAATATAATAATATCAGTTTTAACCTTTCTTTTTCTTGTTGGAATATATTTAAGTATTAACACTGGTATTTCTCATGACGAGTTTCATGAACATCAAAATTGGCAAATTAATCTCAAGGCGATAAAAGATTTTTTATCAACAGGTAATTATAATGATCTTATAGTTTATAAAGATAGATACCATGGAATTGGATTTAGTTACATAAGTCAACCAATACAATATATATTTTCAGATTTTTTACTAGGCTATCTTAACATAAATAATTATGGATCAATTCTTATTTCAAAGCATATTGCAGTTTTCTCATTATTTTTTATCTCAGGTATTTTTTTTTATTTATTAATATCTTTATTAATTAAAGAAAAGAAAATCGCATTTATATCTTTACTGATCTATTTGCTTTACCCATATTTATTTGGACATGCTTTATTCAATCCTAAAGATATACCTTTTTTGTCTATTTGGATTATTTGTACTTACTTTATATCTGTAATTATTAAAGATCTTTTTTTAAAAAAAAATATCAGTTTTAAAGATTTGATATTTTTATCTTTATTAACCTCTCTACTTATATCCATAAGGATAGTAGGCTTATTAATTATTTTACAATATTTAATATTTATTTTATTTTATTTTGAAAGCAAAAAAATACCAGTTATAGAATTTCTTAAAGTTTTTAAAAAACAAATTATTTTATCGATATTTTTAATATGTTCTTTAACATATATAATGAACCCAATTTTTTGGCATAACCCATTAGAAATAATAAATTCAGTAACTCTAATGAGTAAATATCAGCAAGATATTTGCACTACTACATTGGGCAAGTGTGTAGAAGCTCTAAACTTACCTGCCAGTTATTACTTTGTATGGATGTTTTTTAAGCTTCCAATTATAATTTTAATTGGTTTTTTTATATTTCCATTAGTTGAAAAAAAAATATTTCAAAGCAAATTTGAAAAAATAATAATTTTATCAATTATAACTACTGTTATATCGATATTATTACTTTTTATAATTTTTAATGTGGCTATTTACGATGAAATTAGACATATTATGTTTTTAATTCCATTAATTTTTATATTTAGTATTTACAACTTATATTTATTTAACAAAAAAATATTTTCATATTTAGGTATGTTTTTTGTAGCTTTCTTCATTTTAGAAAATATTTCATTAAAAGGTTATAGTTATACTTGGTTAAATTCATTCAGTAAATTTTACAATATTAACAAAGATTTTGAAGTTGATTATTGGGGTATTAGTAATAAAAATTTAAGTTTAAAAATTAGAGATCATTCAACGGATAATAATTTTGATAAATCAAATTGTATATATGGCGATAAGTATTCAAAAGTTTTTTTAGAAAATTATAATTTTAAATGTTTTAAAAGTTATAGCGAATTAGACTCAGCAAAAGACAGACCTTTTTATGTGATTAAAAATGTAAGAAATACTAGAAGATCCGATCCCAAGGAATGTGATCTAATAATGGAAGATGGATATAGTTATACCTTCAAAAAAGATAAGGTTGTAACTGGACAATTATGGTTTTGTGATTAATTTTCGGAGTCTTTTAATTCTTTTCTGATTTTTTTAATGAATTGGTTTATCAATATTGCGTCATCTTTTGAAAGATATCTTTCTTTATTTATTGCTTTTTTAATTTCCTCTCTTAATTTGTCGACACTATCTTTTCTGCCTTCTTTGCTTAGTATCATTTCACTTTGAGAAGTTATTTTATTAATTTGTTTTGCAATAGTTAACTCATAAATTAGAATTACTGCAATTATAGCAACTATAGTTTTATAAATAAAATTTTTCATGACTTAAAGGATATGTTTTTATCTTCAAAAATTTTCTTAAGTTCTCCGTTCTCAAACATTTCCTTTATAATATCGCATCCACCAATAAATTCTTTTTTGACATATAGTTGAGGTATGGTTGGCCATTCACTGTAAACTTTAATACCTTCACGAACTGATTGATCAGCTAAAACATTTACACCTTTGAAATTTACTTCTAGTAATTTTAAGATATTTGCTACAGCCATAGAAAATCCACATTCAGGCATTTCTGGGGTACCTTTCATAAATAAACAAACTTCATTATTTGTGATTTCATTTTCTATTTTTTCTTTAACTTGTGGATCCATTTTTCTCCTTTGTTTTTAATGCTAGAGCGTGAAGTTCATTTCCCATTTTACCTTTAAGAGAATCATAAACCATTTTGTGCTGTTGAATTTTACTTTTACCTATGAATTTAGAAGATATAACAGTTGCTGAATAATGATTTCCATCACCAGCTAAATCCTCTATTTTTACAGTAGCATCTGGGAATGATTCTTTTATCAAAACCTCAATCTCTTTAAGTTGCATTGACATTAATTTACCATATACCTTATTAACCAATTTTTATAGGTCTTTTCTAAATCGTCAATTGGTAATTTAACCTCATCAGAAAATTCGATATTATTATCAGTTACAGATCCTAGTTTATCATAGTGAACTGAGTTTTCTTTTAAAATTTTATCCACTTTAGTTAAGTTATCTTTTCGAATCTCCACTATGTATCTTGCTTGATCTTCACCAAAAAAATACTCAAATTTATTTACCAGCCCTTTAAGCTGATTAATTTTGACACCTTTGCTACTTTTTATACACATTTTTGAAACTGCAACTAGTATCCCACCTAAAGAAACATCATGACATGACTCAATAAGTTTTTGATTGATTAATTTTAATACACTTAAACCATTATTTTTTTCATTAAAAAGATTTATTTCTGGAGGAGGACCTTTTTTTTCAGATAATATTTCTCTAGCAAATATGCTTTGTTCAAGGTGTCCAATAGTTTTTCCAATAACTAATAAAATATTCCCACTACTTTTAAGTTTCATTGACACCATATTTTCATAATTTTTAATTAAGCCTATTCCACCTATTGATGGTGTTGGCTTGATTCCTTTATCTTTAGTTTCATTATAAAAAGATACATTTCCCGAAACGACAGGAAATTCTAAATATTTACTCGATTCAGTAATACCCTGCACACATTCAACAAACTCACCCATATTTTTTTCTTTTTCGGGATTTCCAAAGTTTAAACAGTTGGTAATAGCTATAGGTTCAGCACCTACTGAAATTAAATTTCTCCAGCTCTCACAAACTATTTGTTTACCTCCAGAAAGTGGATGCGCAAAACAGTATAGAGCAGAAGAGTCTACTGTTGCAGCTACTGCCTTAGATGTTCCATGGATTCTCACAACACCAGAGTCACCCCCGGGTTTTTGTATAGTGTCACCCATAACTGTATGATCGTATTGATCCCAAATCCACTGTTTGTCACAAATATTTGCATTTGATAATAATTTTTTTAAACAATCTCCAATTTTTAAAGATTTAAAATCTTGTTTTTTAAATTTTATACTTTGAGGAAGTTTTATTTTTTTCCACTTTCTATCGTATACAGGTGCTTTTTCAGCTAATAAATCGATTGGTATTTCAGCAACTTTTTTTTGGTCAAAGAATAATTCAATTTTTTTTGAATTTGTGGTTTTTCCAATTACTGCAAAATCAAGATCCCATTTATCAAAAATTTTCTTAGCATCTTTTTCTTTTCCATTTTCAAGAACTATAAGCATTCTTTCTTGACTTTCGGATAACATAATTTCATAAGGAGTCATCTTTTCTTCTCTACAAGGAACTTTGTTTAAATTAATTTCAATACCTAATTTTCCCTTTGATGCCATTTCAACACTTGAAGAAGTTAATCCTGCTGCACCCATATCTTGAATTGCAATAATGGAGTCGTCTGCCATAAGTTCAAGACAAGCTTCTAATAAAAGTTTTTCTGTGAAAGGATCACCGACTTGTACAGTAGGTTTTTTTTCTTCTATCTTCTCATCGAAAACAGCAGAAGCCATACTTGCGCCATGTATTCCATCTCTTCCTGTTTTAGATCCTACATAAATAACCGGCTTATCAATTCCTGCTGCTTTTGAATAAAATATTTTATTTTTGTTAACTAGCCCAAGAGTCATTGCATTAACTAGGATATTGCCATTATATGATTCGTCAAAACTTGTTTGACCTGCAATAGTTGGGACACCAATACAATTGCCATATCCTCCAATTCCTTTAACAACACCTCTTAATAAGTTTTTTGTTTTTTTATGCTGGGGCGAACCAAAGTGAATTGAATTAAGATTAGCAATAGGTCTTGCGCCCATAGTAAAAACGTCTCTCATGATACCACCAACCCCAGTTGCCGCTCCTTGGTAAGGTTCAATAAATGATGGGTGGTTGTGACTTTCTATTTTAAAAACAATAGCATCATCATCACCTATATCTACAATACCAGCATTTTCTCCTGGTCCTTGAATAACTTTTTTTCCTTTAGTATGTAAATTTTTAAGATGTTTTCTTGATGATTTATATGAACAATGCTCGTTCCACATTGCAGAAAATATTGCTAATTCAGTTATATTTGGAACTCTCATTAATAGTTCACATATTTTTTTAAACTCATCTTTTTTTAAACCATGATCAATTGCAACTTTTTCGGTAACAGTCATTATTTTAAATTATTTAATAAGTTTTTAAAAAAAATTGATCCATCTTCTCCAGACAGATGTTTATCAATCATTCTTTCGGGATGAGGCATCATACCTAATATATTTTTATTTTCATTGAAAATTCCAGCTATATTTTTAATTGCACCGTTCGGATTTATAGCATCATCACAATTTCCTTTTTCATCACAATAAGAAACAGCTATTTGATTATTGTCTTGTAATTTTTTTAATTCATCATTTGTACAAAAATAATTACCTTCGTTATGAGCAATATGCAATTCTAGTATTTCTTTATCAATATTATTAAAGTATTTATTCTCCTTATTATTAATTTTTATAAATACATTTTTACAAATAAACTCAATATTTTTATTTTGCTGAAGAACTCCTGGCAAAAGTCCAGTTTCAGTTAAAATTTGAAATCCATTACAAATTCCTAAAACCAAACCACCTGATTTTGCAAATTCTTTAACAGAATTTATAATTTTGCTTTTACCTGCAATACTTCCACATCTAAGATAATCACCATAAGAAAATCCTCCTGGTAGAACGATTAAATCACTTTGTGGAAGATTATTGTCATTGTGCCAAATCATTTTATTTTGAAAACCAAATTTTTTTAAGGCAACATCCATGTCTCGGTCACAATTCGAACCAGGAAATATTATTACAGATGATTTCATTCTGATTTATAAAATTTTAAAATCTTCTATCACTAAATTAGCTAATAATTTTTTACACATTTCCTCAACTTTTGATTTAGCTTTATCTTCATTTTTCTCATTAATTTCTAAATCAAAATATTTTCCTTGCCGGACACTTTCAACATTAGTAAATCCCATACCATTTAATGTTTGTTGAATTGCTTTTCCTTGAGGATCTAAGACTCCATTTTTAAGAGTTACTATAACTTTAACTTTCATTTGTTTTTTTTCAATCTTACAGCTTTTGGCTTAGGAAACCTAAGAGGTCTTATATTTGATTGCTCATGAAGAATACCAAGTCTTCTTGCCACATCTTGATATGCTTCGATTAGATTCCCTAGATCTTTTCTAAATCTATCTTTATCTAATTTTTTTTCTGTATTCATGTCCCAAAGTCTACAAGTGTCAGGACTAATCTCATCGGCTAAAATAATTTCATTCTTATTATTATTCTTAAATCTTCCAAACTCTACTTTAAAGTCTACTAGTTTAATACCAACACCTCTAAATAAACCCACTAAAAAATCATTTATTCTGTGAAGTTGTTTATCAACTTTTTCTATTTCTTTTTTTGTAGCCCACTTAAAAGCAAATATATGTTCTTTAGAAATTAAAGGATCACCAAGACCATCATTCTTAAGGCAATATTCTATTAAAGGCTCATCTAAAACAGTTCCATCTTCTATTCCAAGTCTTTTAGTTAGTGATCCTGTTGCAATATTTCTTACAATAAATTCAATCGGGATTATGGTTACATGTTTGATTAATTGTTCTCTCATATTGATTCGTTTAACTAAATGATTTTTAATACCAACTTGACCCAAATAGGTTAATATATGTTCTGAAATTCTATTATTTAAAATTCCTTTACCTTCAATTACAGATTTTTTTTGATTGTTAAAAGCTGTGGCATCGTCTTTAAAATGTTGAATAACTAAATTTTTTTCTGCACAAGCATAAATAATCTTTGCTTTTCCTTCATAAAGTTTTTTTCCTTTTTTCATTTTTTAAAAACTCTTCTAAAAATATAATTAATATTTTTTAAATGTTTAGAAAATTTGAAAATATTATTAATCTTACTGTCCGGAATTTTAGAAGTAATTAATTTGTCCTTTTTTATTAAATTTATTAGATCTATTTGTTTTGATATACTATCTTTTGCATGTTTCTGTATTATTTTATAAGCTTTTTCTCTGGCAAAACCTACTTTAGTTAATTCAAGCATCATTTCTTGTGAGAACACAACTCCTTTAGTTAAATTTAAATTTGAAATCATTTTCTTAGGGTAGATAATCATATTATCTAATAAGTTAGCCAGCCTGTTTAAAGCAAAATCTAAAGTTATATTTGAATCTGGTCCTATATTTCTTTCAACACTAGAATGAGAAATATCTCTTTCGTGCCAAAGTGCAATATTTTCAAGAGCAGGTGTAACATGACTTCTAACTATTCTAGCAAGCCCTGTTAAGTTTTCACTTAATATCGGATTTTTTTTATGAGGCATAGCTGAAGAACCTTTTTGATCCCTAGAAAAAAATTCTTGTAATTCATAAACTTCAGATCTTTGCAAATGTCTAATTTCTGTTGCTATTCTTTCAATAGAACCAGCTATAATACCAAGAATTGAAAAATAATATGCATGTCTATCTCTTGGAATAACTTGTGTAGAGATAGGTTCAGGCCTTAGTTTTAATTTTTTTGAAACATATATTTCAACTCGTGGGTCTATGTTTGCAAAAGTACCAACTGCACCCGAGATAGAACATGTAGAAACTTCATAAATTGCACTTTCTAATCGTCTTTTATTTCTTTTAAATTCTTCGAAATAAGATGCAAGTTTTAAACCAAAAGTAATTGGTTCAGCGTGTATTCCATGACTTCGGCCAATACATGGAGTTAATTTATACTTTAATGCTTTTTTTTTAAGCACAGACAAAATTTTATCAATATCATTTAACAAAACTTTGCCAGATTGAACTAGTTGAATGTTAAAACTTGTATCTAGTACATCGGACGAGGTCATGCCTTGATGCAAATACCTTGCTTTAATACCTGCTTTTTCTGTTATAGATGTTAAAAATGCAATAACATCATGTTTAACTTTTGATTCAATCTGATGAATTCTTTTAACATTAATTTTTCCTTTTCGTTTAACAATGCTAGAGACGCCTCTTGGAATAATTTTATATCTTTCCATGGCTTGTGCAGCGGCAATTTCAACATCTAACCAAATTTTATATTTGTTCTCTTCAGACCAAATACTTACCAGCTCTTTTCTTGAGTATCTTGATATCATTTATTATACGGAGGCTTTCTATAACCTTTAACAGATTCTGTAAAAATTTCATATCCATTTTCAGTTATTCCTACTGTATGTTCAAATTGTGCAGATAAAGATTTATCTTTAGTAACTGCTGTCCATCCATCTCTAAGAACTTTTGCATCATATTTTCCAGAATTAATCATAGGCTCAATAGTAAATGTCATCCCAGGTTGTAATTCCAGCCCGGTATTTTTTTCTCCATAATGAAGGACATTTGGTGGTTCATGAAATTTGTTACTTATACCATGACCACAAAAATCTCTTACAACACTAAAACCTTTGGTTTCGACGAAAGATTGAATTTCATTTCCAATATCTCCTAATTTCACACCAGGTCTTAGTATTTTTATTGCACTCATTAATGATTCATAAGTTGCATCAATTAAATTTTTGGCCTTGATGGAAATTTCACCTACGGAAAACATTCTGCTGGTATCTCCATAGTAACCATCAACTATAGCCGTTACATCAATATTTAAAATGTCATTTTCCTCTAATTCTCTTTCAGATGGTATTCCATGACAAATAACATAATTTAAAGATGTGCATAAAGATTTTTCGAAACCTCTATAATATAATGGAGCAGAGTAACCACCGTTATCTCTAATGAATTCATAACACAATTGATCAATCTTATTTGTAGATAAACCTGGCTTAATATATTCGGTGACCATATCCAGACAATTAGCTGCTAGTTTTCCTGCAACTTTCATTTTTTCAAACTTTTCTGAATAATTATTCATCAATTATATTTATCTTTTTTTCAATTTTTATTTCTTTAGAATTTAAATGACATCTATATGCTAAAAATTTAACTCCAGCTTTTTTAGCTTTTAAATATTTTTGATAATAGTCTTTATCAATATCTTTTGCTATTCTAAAATTATTTATACCTTGAATTTGCGTTAAAAATAAGACGTATGGCTCGTAATTTTTATCAATAGAATCTATCAATTTAGCTAGGTGCTTAGAACCTCTCGTTGTAACTGCATCAGGAAATTCTGCCAAATTTGGCTGTCTAGTAAGAGTAACATTTTTTACTTCTAAAATTTTTTTATCACAAAGAAAATCAAATCTAGTATCTTTTGAGAATTTAAATTCAGCTTTAATATTTTTAATTAATTTAAACTCTTTAATTAATTTATTTTTTAAACCATGTTCAACAATTCTATTTGCGCGATGAGTATTTACTCCAACTAAGATTTGATTTACTTTTAAAATTTCAAGTGTAAATTTTAGTTTCCTTTTTGGATCATTTGCCTTACTTATCCAGGCCTCATTGCCTTCTTTTAGAAGACCAAACATAGATCCCGTATTGGGACAGTGCGCTGTTACTGTAGTATTATTTACTTTTATATCAGTAAAAAATCTCTTATATCGTTTGATTAGTTTGCCTTTAATTAAAGTATTGGTAAATTTCATTTTAAATTATTTATATTAAGAAATGACAAATAAAAAAGAAATAAATGCTGGCATTATCGTCATTGGCAATGAAATTCTATCAGGAAGAACACAAGATACTAATACAAGTACGATATCTGAATGGTTAAATACTATTGGTATTAAGGTAATGGAATCAAGAGCTATTCCAGATATAGAAAAATATATAATCGATACAGTTAATGAATTAAGAAATAAATATAATTATGTATTTACAACTGGAGGAATTGGTCCAACGCATGATGATATAACTGCCAAATCAATTTCTAGAGCGATGGGTTTAATTTATGGACCACATAAAGAGGCAATGGCAATTTTAGAAAAATATTATAAACCAGGAGAGTTTAATGAAGGTAGACAAAAGATGGCTTGGATGCCCACAAAAGCAAATTTAATTCTAAATCCAACAAGCGGTGCGCCAGGTTTTAACGTAGAAAATGTTTTTTGTCTGCCTGGCGTACCATCAATTTTAAAAGCAATGTTGGGAGGTATTAATAATAAATTAATAGGCGGAGATCCTATATTAAGTTTATCTATCAAACTAAGAACAGTAGAAAGCGAAATTGCACAATCTTTGCAAATTATTCAAGATTCAAATCAAAAAGTAGATATTGGAAGTTATCCATTTTTTAAAGCTGGAAAATTAGGTGTTTCTCTTGTTTTAAGGAGCGTAAACCAATCAGATATTAATAACTGTGCAATACAAATAAAAGATATGATTAAAGAAAAAAAAATTGAAATTTTAGAGGAAATTTAAACTTTTTTAAGCTTTTTAATATGTCAATCTTAAAGAAAAAAATTAAAGTTATAGTTTTATTCCCAGTATTAATAGGGATAATTTTTTTTTATTTTTTTGTAGATAAAAATTGTTTAAATTTATTTAAATTAGTAAAATCTTACCATGATTTAAATTTTGCCAACATAAAAGTTTGCAAACTATCTAAGCCAAAAGAAATTGTTAATCAAAAACTACCATTTTTATATAGTTTTTTTTCAGATCTTAATCGTCACTATTTTAGTAATTATAGTCGAGATATACTAAATATAAATCAAATTGAAAATTATAATCAAAAAGAAAAAGAATTATTTTACAATGTTATTGATTTAAAGCAAAAAGGTATAAAAGGACTCGTCAATACTGGAGAAGAAATAATTAGTAATAAAACTCCAACTAATAAATACTATTATGAATATTCAAGACAAAATAAAGATTTTTCAAATACAAAATTTTATAAAGAGGTAACTTTAAAAAAAATAAGCAAAACAAATAATCCTAAATTAGCATGGAAGCATGTTTCAATGAATCCTAACTCAAATAAAAAATGGCAACAAACAATAGAAATATCTCCAGTTTATTTTAATGGGAAAATTTTTTATATTTCTGCAGATTTTAAATTAATTGCCATCGACATTACAAATGGAAAAGTTTTATGGCAAAAAGAATTATTACATTCTCCAAGTAGACGAGGATTTATCATTGAAAGAGACAAACAAAATAACGAAAATATATATATTGGTATCGAGTCTAATATATATAAAATTAATGCTCAAAATGGTGACCTGATAAGAACTTTTGGCAAAAATGGAAGTATAGAAAATGCTAAAACAAGATTTTCACCTGTTATATTTGAAAATAATCTAATTATCGTTACACCATATAACGTTAACGCATATGACAAAGATACAGGAGAAAAAAAATATTCAATACCTTTTTTTAAAAACAAAAATTTTTTCGGGGGACTTCCTTGGGGAGGAATGGCTTTAGATGAGGAACGTGGAGCAGTGTATTTTACAACTGGCAATCCAAGACCAAAAGCATATGGTGTAAATAGACCAGGAATTAATGAGGCTAGCAATAGTTTAATAGCTGTTAATTTATTAGAAAAAAAAGTTAAGTGGATTTTTCAAGAAACTTTCCATGATTTATGGAACTTAGATGTAGCATTTCCTCCAATAATTACCACTCTAGAAGTAAAAAAAAAAAAATTTGATGTGGTCATTGTTCTTACTAAAGTTGGAAACTTTATAATGCTTGAAAGAACATCTGGAAAACCAATATTTGATATTAATTTAACTAAAGTTCCAAAATCAAAAATTTCTAGCGAGATTACTTCTCCATATCAAATTAAAATCATCAGACCTGAACCGATAACAAAGTTTGAATGGAGTTTATCTGACATGAATAAGCTTGATAAAAAAATAACTAATCAAATCATAAAAAATCTTGATGATTATGATTACGGTTATTTTAAACCACCATTACCAAATAAATCTTTTATTTTTTTAGCAGAGGGTCCTATTTGGGAGGGTGCAACAATTAACCCAGAAAAAAATAAACTTTTTTCAACTGTTAATCACACACCTACAATGATGAAGGTGTATCTTAAATCTCTGTGGCCTCATAGCAAGATACCAAAAAAATTCAAAAAAGAAGCAAATATTTACAAATCTAATTGTTCAAGTTGCCATGGTTCAAATAGAAATGGCAAGTATGTAGCTGGATCTAAGCCTGAAAATATTCAAATTCAAACAGAATTTATTCCAAGTCTTGTTGGTTATACTTTGTTCGATGAATTAAAAAACAAAATAAATGATTACAAAAATTTTAAAAAAAAACATAAATCAAGTTTATTATCTAGCAATGATTATTCTAAGTTGAATACTATGTTTGAAAAATGGGATAAAGATTTGTTAAAAAATAAAAAAATAGCAGTTACAGAAATGTCTACGAGTTTTGTTGACGAAAACAAAAATTTTATATCCAATTATCCACAAGGTGAAATAGTATCTTACGATCTGTCAAGTGGAAAAATAGATTGGAGAATACCTTTCGGCTACAAGGAAAATAAAATTACAGGCACATTTAATAAGGGTGGTCTAAGTTTATCAAATGATGGTACATTGTTCGCTACCGGCACACCTGATAAAAAAATATTTGCATATAATAGTGATAACGGTGAAGAAATTTGGTCTTATGATATGGATGTTGCAGGAACTGCGCCACCAATTATTTATGAGCATAATAATAAAAAGTATTTATCAGTGATAGCTACAGGAGGTTATCATTTTAAATTTCCTGAAAGAGGATCAATTTTATATACTTTTAGATTAAACTAATTAACTATGTTATATTTTGCTTACGGTAGTAACTTGAATCACAATCAGATGCTAAAAAGATGTGCGGGCGCTAAATATATTAAAAAATATACTTTAAATGGTTACAAATTATGTTTTAGCCACAAAACAAATCACTCTATTTACGGACATGCAAATATATTTAAAAACAAAAAATCAAAAGTTGATGGAGCAATTTGGAATATAAATAAAAAAGATGAGAAAGAATTAGATTGGTATGAAGGTGTTGATTATAATTATTATAAGAAAGAATATTTTACTATAAATGGAAAAAAAGTTCTGGTTTATGTCCAAAATATCTATTATTTAAAAAAACCTAACTCAACATATTTGCACACAATTATAAGGGGTTATAATGACTGCTTTTTGGATACAAAAAAACTAAAAAAAATAATTTCTAATTACAAAATAAACTATAAAATAATTTGGTAGATACAATAAAAAAAATTTACTTATTACACTTGTTGAAATATAAATATTAACATAAATACTCATGAAAATAACTCATGCCCTCGTGGTGAAATTGGTAGACACAAAGGACTTAAAATCCTTGCCCTTTTGGGAGTGCCAGTTCGAGTCTG
>MDTA01068234.1_pt1 | contig 27713 bp, 28 predicted proteins | sample 811151 | NCBI WGS metagenome assembly MDTA01 (sample SAMN05326648, study PRJNA326480) | marine metagenome | isolation source: seawater | place: Indian Ocean: South | collected 2010 | reverse complement strand
CTTACTACGGTTTGTGCGCAATTCTGATTTTTCTGGCGGCACATCCAAACACTCCGATATGGCTTGACGTTGTTCTCTTCATGCCGTTAGGTGCTTCGATTGCGAGAATTCAGCTTGAACTTGTTGATCATCTTCACTCCTATGGAAATCCTGCACGACGCTTCGACATCATCGGTCGCTCAAACACGATCGCCGGTGTTTTTGGAGGCTTAGCGATGGGAGTGACAGGTGAATTGTTTGGCATTCGAGAAGCGTTGGGTCTCCTTGCTATTGCCTTTGCAGGCGTGGGTTTAGCGTCCTGGCGGTGGCAACGTCCAGTGCCCTCTAATCAGACCTAAGTGATGATCATCGGGAGGGATCTCAAGGCAACACATCAAGCGCAACTCATTGCGCTTGATGTGTTGACAACCCTGGATGTTGAGGTCATCGAAATCGTTTTTTGTGTTCGCAATTCACGGACAACGATCAAAGCAACGCAATGATGCTGACGCGTCACGCTGATTGAACCTGGTGGATCAATGCCTCGTACGAGGCTCGCCATCCGGAACAAACACATAACCGTATCCCCAGACGGTCTGCAGATAGCGCGGCCTGGTCGGGTCAGGTTCCACCAACTTGCGCACCCTGGAGACCTGCACGTCCATGCTGCGGCTATCGGTGTCGCAACCGGGACCCCTAGCCAGCTCAATCAGCCGTTCGCGAGACAGCGGACGATGGGGATGCTGAACAAAAGCGGCCAACAAGCTGAATTCACCACTGGTGATCACCACAGGCTGTCCTTCGCGCATCAGCGTCCGTGCGGCAAGGTCCAGCACATTTTCACCGAACACCACATCACCACCCTCAGCCAACGGCGTCCCGGCGGGAAGCGCACTGCGACGCCTCAGCACCGCTTCGATGCGGGCCGACAGCTCACGGGGTAGGAACGGCTTGGCCAGGTAGTCATCTGCGCCCTGTTCCAGTCCAATGATGCGATCCACTCCATCACCACGCGCCGTGAGCATCACGACAGGAAGATCATCGCCAGCATCCCGCAGACGACGCAGCGCGGTGAGACCGTCATCTCCGGGCATCATCAGATCGAGCACAATCAGATCTGGACGCTGAAATTCCAGGCGTGCCTCAAGCTGCTTCACATCACTGAGACTGCGAACGTCATAACCCTGATCGATTAAGTATGTGCCAACCATCTGGCGCAGATCGGGATCATCGTCCACGACCCAGATCATCGAGGGTTTCTTCGCCGCGGGCTTAGCTGAAGAATTGGCGGTGGAGGTCATCATTCGAGCACCCAGTTCGTCGGGTTCACAGCCATGGCTTTCGATCCATCTTGATGCTGATTCGATGGTATGGATCTCGCCACTCGATGTCTCGCAGGAAAGGACCCTGTCACAGCTGATCGGAGGACTGTCACGACTCAGACATGTCCTTCACGCCCAGCGTCCATAAGCTCAAGGGATGCTGAAGCCCTTGAACCGATCTTGCTGGAGCGCCATTGGGCTGATCGGAATCGGGGGCCTGATGTCATCTGTGGCTGTTCTGGCAGATCCTCGGCCGGTGGAGATCTACGGGCAACGGATGGAAGCGATGTTCGTACGGCTCGACGTGAACGGGGATGGACGACTGGAGTCCGATGAGGTTCAGGGCCAGCCGTACCTCGAACGACGGCTGCAGCGTCGCGATTCACGCGGATTTCTTCTGCTGGACGACCTCAAAGCCAGAAGCACCCATCCGAGCGGTGCACGCTTGCAACAACGTTTTCACCAGGCTGACCGCAATGGTGATGGACGCATCGATCGCTATGAATGTCAGGCTCTGCCCTGGCTGAGCAGGAATTTCACAAGCTTCGATCTCGATGGCGATGGTGGACTCACGCTGACAGAGCTCTGGACTGTCCAGCGTTCTCTGGCGCCACGCATGACGCCTTAGCGACGATTGCGACGACGGCGAGGCATGGAAGCAACCGACTTGGTAGCTCGCGGGCTGAAGGTGCGCTTGAGCGAGCGAAACAAGCGAATGAGGCCTGAAATCAACGCCAACAGAGCGCCAACCAACAAAAGCGCGACAACAATCACTGCCGCCAGTCCCAGCAGCCCTTCAAGGAGCTGACTGATGCCGCCGATGAGGTCAGCGATGGCTTCGCTGACCACCAGCAAGCCTTCATCCTTTTGCGGCAACCAGCTCAGGAATGCCAGAGCTGCGGAGCCGAGGGCCAACAACAACACACCCTCGACAAACTGCCTGCCAATCGATGGCTGACGGCGAGGCTGACGGTCCGTGAACACACGACGGGTCTTCGACATTGGTCGCAGAGGACGAAGGTTCGGAGACCTCATGGACATTGCCGAACAGCAACCGGCAACCACGGTTGACTGGATGCCTCAGTTCGACAATCACCGCGAGGACGCATCAGTGGCCTGAACGTATCGTTACATTCTGGTGAGGCCCTTCGTCAGGTCAACGCTTCTCGTCCTCTTGTGAAGGATCGCTGATCGGAGCCTCCGTGCTCAAGGGTTCAGTGATCTCCTGAGGACCAGGTTCAAGCTGCGGCACTGGAAGCAGCATGGCGACAAGACCAAGAACAGCAAACGTCGCTCCTCCCAGCAAAGGAGTTGCCAGCCGTTTCGTCAGGGGGATGCGTTCGACAAGATCGCGACGATGCAGCGGTTCATGCTGGATGGACGGCCAGTCGAGGCGAACACGGGTGTCCATCCGCAGGGCATCCAGACAGCGCACAAGATCAGCAAGCTCCGCGTCGTCTAGGCGAATCGATAAAGGTGGAACATCGGGCTGACCGCTCGTCAGATCCAGTCGATGCTGAACCCCCTCGGCCACGATTCTAACGGGATCCCCCTCCTCTCCCACGGAACGGACCACGTTGGAGAGCCGCAATCGCACGTAGGGAATCACCACGCGCATGAGCGATTCCAGATGTTCACGTCGGCCTTCGACTTCTGTGCCGCCGACAATCATCAACCGCCAGGACGACAGGATGCCAATGGCCTGATCACCGTGACCGGCTGAGAGGTCAGGGAGTCCCTCCACCTCCAAACGGGTTGAGGTTTGGTCATAGCGGTAAGACTGTTTCAACATCGCCGTTCAACGTTCAGGGGGTGGGGTCAAGAAGGCTGGCGCGTAGACGATCGACGCCTCCGGGACCAGACGCCAGAGCCAGAGTGAGAACCAGTTGGCGCTGGAGGGCAGCTCCAGGTTCAACGCCCAGCAACCGTTGAATCGCCCCGCGGCGTGGGTTCATGCGTTCTTCGATCAAATCGCGAAGACGCTGATCAACCAGCGCCCAGCGTTCGCGGGTGAGGTGTTCCGGTTCACGACTCGACAAGAGCTGATGAAGCATCGGATAGAGCCTGTCAGCCATGACGCAGAGAATTCTGATCAAAGCCTCGGTTTCCACAGCACTGAGCTGCCCCCGACGGGTGGAACGTCGCAGGGGATTGTGGCAGCGACGTTTCCAGAGCTCGACGCGATTGGGAAAGATCGACTCAAAGCCCAGTTGGCGCGTGGCCCACAGCATGGCCTCACCACCATTGAGATCGAGAGACTCAACGGTGAGCAACAGCAGATCCAGGCGCTCGAGCGCACGACGGCCAAGGACGGCATCTGGCAAGGACGGATCAGGAGCCGCCTGAGCAGTGACTTCAGTCATGGCTGCGATGATGGCAGGGTTGAGGCCTTCGCGTCACCACCCTGTGGATCTTCGTCAGTTCATTCGTGATGTCCCCGACTTTCCGAAGCCAGGAATCCTGTTTCGCGACATCACGCCTCTGCTGCGCGCTCCTGAAGGCTGGGCTGAGGTCATGCGTCAGTTTGACGACATCTGTGAGCGCCTCCAACCGGATTTGATCGTGGGCATTGAATCGCGAGGATTCATCGTGGGGACTGCGATTGCGACCCGACGAAACCTCGGCTTCGTCCCCATTCGGAAGCCCGGAAAGCTGCCAGGTGAGGTAGTTGGCATCGACTATTCACTTGAATACGGCACCGATCGGCTCGAAATTCATGCCGACGCTCTTGCCGACGGTTCCAGCGTTTTGCTGGTGGACGACCTTCTCGCCACCGGAGGCACGGCGGCAGCCAGCGTTCAGCTGATTGAACGTGCTGGAGGACAACTGCTCGGCTGCGCGTTCGTGGTGGAACTGGCTGATCTTGAGGGTCGTCAGCGTCTGCCTGAAGGCGTGGTGATCGACTCCTTGATCACCTATGGCTGAACCACGCTGGAGAGCGCACAGAGACCTTCAGGATTGTTGTTGCAGCTGCCAGTCGAGAACGTCTTGATATTGCGTCAGGTTCAGCAAACCGAAACTCCAAAGCACCACAGGCAACGGCGCTTGTTCGAGCTCAGCCTGACGGAGTCCCAGATTGATGGCGTTGTCACTCAACCCGAGTTTTTGGTGGAGAAAGTCAATCAGCGCCCTGGACACTGCCGGTTGAGGATCACTGCTGATGACCATGACGAAGAGTGTGTTGGGCTCACTCTGGCAGTGATCTCAGCAGTGTGCCCGGACCATCGGTCATCGCGGAAAGACTGAGACGACGGAGCCAACCCAGCTGGGCAAGCGCGACGAGTGCCAAGCGTCGGAGCGGCAAGAGCAGCAGGTGACGATTGGAGAAGAACCGAATCAGTAGATCGGTTGCCAGCAGGACAGTTAACAGGTCCAGTCTCCGCCTGCGCGTGTAACGGCGGGGCAGAGCGCGTGATGTCAAGACTCCATCGCGCAGTTGCTGGGTTAAATCCAACAGATCACTGACGTCACGCCAGCAGAGGTTCAATCCCTGACCTCCGACCGGATGGCAACGATGCCCCGATTCACCCACCAGCAGCAAACGATGACGATCGAGTCGCGGCGCGAAGCTCAACTCCAAAGGGAAAGCCCCTGGGCGATCCAACAGTTCTGTGACCGAGAGCTCTTCCGGGAGAATGGCCGTGAGAGCCGACAGGAGTTCCATGCTGTTGGACCCGGCACGATCGCGACACAGACTGATCGGCGCACTCCAGACGACCTGATAGCGATCCTCTCCGAGGGGAAGAACGGCCATCGGACCTTCAGGCCGGAACAACTCGTAGGCAGTGAAAGGTTCAGCACCCCGCAGACGAACCTTGGCAGTCAGACATCCCTGTTGATAACGATGAGACCAATACAGAACCCCCGAGCGTTCGCGCAGCAAGGAGCGGGGGCCATCAGCCGCAATCATCCACTCCCCCGAGACGGAGGCAGGGGATGCACAGGGGGCGTTGTCGGCAACGCCAAAGCGCAACGCTACCCGCGGTGATTGCTCAAGCCTGTCCAGCAACAGGCGCATCAACGGTCGATGATCAAGGATCCAACCAATGGCTTCGGCCTTGCGGTTGGCATCGTTCAGATCATTCAGTGTGAACCAAGCGGTCTGATGAGTGGCTCGATCGTCAAGTCGTAGCGCTGTGAAGGGTGTGAGCTCAGGGGACAAATCGGACCAGAGCTCGAGGCGTTGAAGCAATCGCCGAGACGAGTGCGTCATGGCGTAGGCACGACTGCGATCGAGCAATGCCTGCCGGGGTAGTGCGTCGATCAAATCAACTGAGTGACCTTGGCGCGCTAGTCCAAGAGCCAGTAGTGCTCCCGTAGGACCAGCTCCGACAATTCGAAAGCGACGAAGATCTGTGGTGGCCACTGAATCCCGCGTTGGAGAAGCAATCGTCACCACAGAAGTCAACTCGTTCAGCCGATACCAAGAAGACCACGCGTGAAGGCTTCGCCTCCGAGGGCAAACTCTGTGGCGAGAAGCGCAATAAAGCCCAGCATGGCCATGCGACCGTTCAGCTTTTCGGCCCGGTCGTGGAATCCCCAGCCACTTTCGGTGTCGACGACTTCCATGCGGGGCTCAGTGGCAAAGGCATTGAGGCGGCCACCATCTTCAGTGGTGACGCTGGCACCACGGATGGTGGGAGCATTGGAGGGAGCCTGGGACATGTTCAACCTGTCTTCTTTACACAGCTTAACCTACTTATTAAGAACTTTTACGCAACCGCAGTCTGCATAGATCTTCAAAGGCCGGACGCAACAGAAACGGATACTCGCCGACCCAAAGTCTCAGCTCGGGTAACCAGGCATCACTCAGAGCACCGATGCGGGAAAAGTCCTTGCGTTCGCTCAGCACCAGACAACGAATCAGCACCCCGGCTCGAATGGCGGAATGGGTTTTGGCCATTGGAAAACTGACGCGACCCAGGTAGCCGTCTTCATCCGCCAGCTCGAGAATCATCCAGGTTCGCCGATTCTCGACGAGCTCCAACCGGCCGTTGGCGTCCGCCTGCTCACGCTGATTTTCAACCCGCTCTCGGGTGTAGGCATCCACCACCTCTCCCTCAAACAGTGCAGCCGCGGGATAGCGCCGCAAGGTGGCATTGCGGCGGCCCGCCTCAAGGATCGGGCCCCAGAGGATGTAGAGCAGAAGCACTACACCCGCCACGAGCCACACCGATCCCCAACGGTTGAACGACAAGCTCTGACTGATCAACAGCGTGATCACGCCACCAATGCCTGAAATCAACAGCCTCTGCAGGATTTTGCGGGGATCACCGACCATGGCCTGGAACTGAGTTCCCGTGGCCACCGCCGGTATCAGCCGCTGCAATTCACCGGGCCTTAGAGGAATGAGCATGACGACTCAAAGGAGGCGTTCGAGGCCGTAAACAAGACCCGAAAGCTGACGAACCTTCCGAACACAGAGGAGAACCCCCGGCATATAAGCGGATCGGTCGATCGTGTCGTGGCGAAGGGTATAGGTCTCACCGGGAGCCCCAAACATCACCTCCTGGTGCGCCACAAGCCCGGGAAGACGAAGGGAGTGGAGCCGAAGGCCGCTGGGGCGCTGACCGCCGCGACTGCCCTCGAGGGACTCATGCTCATCCACTTCCGCGGCGTTGAAGGTTTTTCCCAGTTCTTCCATCAGCTCTGCTGTCTTGATGCAAGTGCCACTGGGAGCATCCGCCTTGCGGTTGTGATGCAATTCCGTTAGCTCAGCGTGGTCATAAAAGCGCGCCGCTGCGGCCGCTGCCTGCTGAAGCAGCACCATGCCAACCGAGAAATTGGGGATCACAGCCCCTCCCACCGAGGCCTTTTCAGAAAACGTCTGCAAATCCCGCAGCTGCTCAGGTGACAAGCCGGTGGTGCCAATCACGGGATGCACGCCGTAAGCGATCGCAGCCCTTGTGTTGTTGTAAACAACTGATGGGTGGGTGAAATCCACCATCACTGCACCCTTCCCCGGGCCCGCATCACGCACCGCCTGGCTGCTGGCACAAAGACAGCCTTCGAGGTCGGCGGTAAGCGCTACCTCAAGTTCCCCCAGTCCCAGCAGCTCACCGACATCGGCACCCTCTTTGCCAGGTGTCGTGTCGATTGCCCCCACCAGATGGCAGTCAGGCGATGCCTGCACGGCGCGGATCACTTCGGCTCCCATGCGCCCCAGCGCTCCGGTCACCAGCACAGGGATTGAAGGACTCGCAGAAGCGCTCATGCGGGAAATCGGTCTCGAATGAGCCTATGGGGCAGCCGGGTTGTAACACCAAGGTTGTGGAATAACGCAGTGGTGGCCTGTCGGCCGTATCGTTCTTCACATAGCTAAAAGTGCGCTGATGTTCACACAGGTCCGCTCCGCCGATCGCCGCGTTGCTCCTGTGGAGGGTCAAAACCACAAATCCGTCATGAAAGCGGTGTACGTGGTTCTTGAGCCCCAGTACCAAAATGCACTTACCCAGGCGGCAACAGCTCTGAACGCTGCCAATGGTGATCTCGGCATCGATCTTTGCGGCTACCTGATCGAGGAGCTGCGCGATGAGACCAACTACGAAAATTTCAAGCGCGACGTGTCCGAAGCAGATGTCTTCGTCGCTTCCTTGATTTTCATTGAGGATCTGGCTCAGAAGGTGGTGGATGCCGTTGCTCCCCACCGCAACCGTCTCAAGGCTGCGGTGGTCTTCCCCTCCATGCCGGAGGTGATGCGTCTGAACAAACTGGGTAGCTTCTCGATGGCGCAGCTCGGTCAGAGCAAGAGCGCCATTGCCGGCTTCATGAAAAAGCGAAAGGAAGCCGGTGGAGCCGGGTTCCAGGACGCGATGCTCAAGCTGCTGAACACGCTTCCGACCGTTCTGAAGTATCTGCCGGTTGAGAAGGCCCAGGACGCTAGAAGCTTCATGCTCAGCTTCCAGTACTGGCTTGGCGGAACGCCAGACAACCTTCGCAACTTCCTGTTGATGCTTGCGGATAAATACGTTTTCCCCGCTGCCGAGGGCGAGGAACGTCCCGAGATGCAGGTGGCTGAACCCGAAGTCTTCCCCGACTTGGGCATCTGGCACCCCCTCGCACCATCCATGTTCGAGGACCTCAAGGAGTATCTCAACTGGACCGCGAGCCGCACCGATCTCTCTGAAGAAGCCCGCAAAGGGCCCGTGATCGGACTGGTGCTGCAGCGCAGCCACATCGTGACCGGTGACGATGCTCACTATGTCGCCACCATCCAGGAGCTGGAATTCCGCGGTGCCCGCGTGATCCCGATCTTTTGCGGTGGCCTGGACTTCTCCAAGCCAGTTAATGCCTTCTTTTATGACCCTCTGAACCCAGAGCAACCGCTGGTTGACGGCACAGTCTCGCTGACCGGTTTTGCACTGGTGGGTGGTCCCGCTCGTCAGGATCACCCCAAGGCCATCGAGTCGCTCAAGAAGTTGAATCGGCCCTACATGGTGGCTCTTCCGCTGGTGTTCCAGACCACTCAGGAATGGGAAGACAGTGACCTAGGCCTCCACCCGGTGCAGGTCGCCCTGCAGATCGCGATCCCGGAACTCGACGGTGCCATTGAGCCGATCGTCCTCTCCGGCCGCGATGACGCCACCGGCAAAGCGCACACGCTGCAAGATCGAGTTGATGCCATTGCGGAACGCGCCATCCGCTGGTCTTCGCTGCGGATCAAGCCGCGCACGGAGAAAAAGCTGGCCATCACAGTCTTCAGCTTCCCTCCCGACAAGGGCAATGTCGGAACAGCGGCCTACCTCGATGTGTTCGGCTCCATCCATCGCGTGATGGAGGAAATGAAGGCTCAGGGCTACGACGTGCAGGATCTGCCTCCAAACCCCCGTGCCCTGCTGGAGGCGGTGATCAATGACGCCGATGCCATGGAGGGATCACCGGAGCTGTCGATCGCCCACCGGATGAGTGTGGAGGAATACGAGCGCCTCACGCCCTATTCCGAGCGTCTGGAGGAGAACTGGGGCAAGCCACCTGGCAATCTCAACAGTGACGGCCAGAACCTGCTTGTCTTCGGTCGCCATTTCGGCAACGTTTTCGTTGGCGTGCAGCCCACCTTCGGCTACGAGGGTGATCCCATGCGCTTGCTCTACTCCCGGAGTGCGAGCCCCCACCATGGCTTCGCGGCTTATTACACCTATCTCCAAAAAATCTGGAAAGCCGATGCGGTGCTGCACTTCGGCACCCACGGCTCTCTGGAGTTCATGCCCGGCAAACAGATGGGCATGAGCGAAACCTGCTACCCCGACTCGTTGATTGGTGCGCTGCCGAACCTCTACTACTACGCAGCCAACAACCCTTCAGAGGCCACGATTGCCAAGCGTCGGGGCTACGCCTCCACGATTAGCTACCTCACTCCTCCAGCAGAAAATGCTGGTCTTTACAAGGGCCTAAAAGAACTCGGAGAGCTGGTGGGCTCCTACCAGCAATTGCGTGAAGGCGGTCGTGGTGTGCAAATCGTCAATACCATCATCGAAACGGCACGTCAGTGCAATCTCGACAAAGACGTCGACCTGCCCGATGACGATTCCTCGGCGCTCGAACTCGAGGGGCGCGACGCCCTTGTCGGTGCGGTGTATCGCCAATTAATGGAGATCGAAAGCCGGCTGCTTCCCTGCGGTCTTCACACCATCGGCAAGCCTCCAACCGCGGAGGAAGCCATCGCAACGCTGGTGAACATCGCTGCCCTTGAACGCGAGGAAGACGACTTGCGTTCCCTGCCTGGCCTGCTCGCTGAGGCCATGGGTCGCACGATCGAAGACATCTACAAAGGCAACGACGAAGGCGTCCTTGCGGATGTGGAGCTCAATCGCACCATCACCGAGACCTCCAGGGCAGCCATTGGAGCCATGGTCCGCAGCCTCACCGGCCGCGACGGACGGGTGAGTCTTCGCAACAGCTTCGGCTGGTTCTACGACTTACTGTCCAAATTCGGCTTCAAACTCCCTTCCCCCTGGCTGAGGGCCTGTTGCAGTGCGGGCTTCGTTCAGATCGATTCCACCGAACTTGACAAGCTCTTCGCCTATTTGCGCTTCTGCCTTGAGCAGGTGTGCGCTGATATGGAAATGGAGAGTTTGCTCAAGGCTCTCGACGGCGAATACATCCTGCCCGGACCCGGTGGTGATCCGATCCGCAATCCCGGTGTGCTGCCCAGTGGCAAGAACATCCACGCGCTCGATCCCCAGGCCATTCCTACCCGTGCTGCGGTGGCTGCAGCCAAAGGCGTCGTCGACAAGCTGATTGAGCGTCAGCGCGAAGAGCAAGGCACCTGGCCTGAAACCATTGCCTGCGTGCTCTGGGGTACCGACAACATCAAGACCTACGGCGAGTCGCTCGCCCAGATTCTCTGGTTTGTGGGTGTCAAACCGATGCCCGATTCCGTGGGTCGCGTCAACAAGCTTGAGCTGATCCCCCTGGAGGAACTCGGGCGCCCCCGCATCGACGTGGTGGTGAATTGTTCTGGTGTGTTCCGCGATCTGTTCATCAATCAAATGGCCCTGATCGATCAGGCCGTGAAGATGGCTGCAGAAGCCGACGAACCACTCGATCAGAACTTCGTTCGCAAGCACGCGCTCGAACAGGCTGAAAAGGAAGGAACTTCACTGCGCGATGCGGCCTGCCGAGTCTTCTCCAATGCCAGCGGCAGCTACAGCTCCAACGTGAATCTCGCGGTGGAGAACAGCACCTGGGAAGAAGAGGGCGAACTGCAAGAGATGTATCTCTCGCGCAAGACCTTCGCGTTCAACGCCGACAACCCCGGTGAAATGAATCAAAAGCGCGAAGTCTTTGAGAACGTGATGAAGACCGCTGATGTGACCTTCCAAAATCTGGACTCCGCAGAGATCTCCCTCACGGACGTGAGCCACTACTTCGACTCCGACCCCACCAAACTGATTGCTGGTCTGCGTGACGACGGCAAAGCTCCCACCAGCTACATCGCGGACACCACCACCGCCAATGCCCAAGTGCGGTCGCTCAGTGAAACAATCCGCCTGGATTCACGCACCAAGCTGCTCAATCCCAAGTGGTACGAAGGCATGCTCGACTCCGGCTACGAAGGTGTCCGTGAAGTGGCCAAGCGCCTCAATTTCACCCTCGGTTGGAGTGCTACCAGCGGCGCCGTCGACAACTTTGTTTATGAGGAAGCCAACGAGACCTTCATCAATGACCCTGAGATGCGCAAGCGTCTGCTGGAACTGAACCCCAACAGCTTCCGTCAGATCGTTGGCACGCTTCTCGAGGTCCATGGTCGTGGCTACTGGGAGACCTCCGACGAGAACATCGAGCAACTCCAAGAGCTCTATCAAGAGGTTGAAGACCGCATTGAGGGAGTGACCACAGCCTGAATCACAGCGACCGTCGGTTCGCCATCTCAAGGCCGGTGATGGCTCACCGGCCTTTTCGGTACGGCTTCGATCGAGGCTTGGTCCAATTCAGAGTGAACGCTCACAGCGCTGTTCACAGAGCTGATCCAGAGGCTGACGCCCTGTCACCGTGAGTCGGAAACGCGCCCAGACGGCATAGGCCGCGTTCACGACTGCGCCCAGCACGGGCCAAGTCGTTGGTGCATAGATCCAGCCAAGGCCGATCAAGCGATAAGCCTCACGAAACACCGCCACATCGGTGAGCACAGTGCCATCGGCCTGAATGGCATGGATCCTGGCCATGGCCTGTCGATACGTAATGCCTGACCAGTCCTCAGGCCGGTAATCCTGTGCATCAACATCCACGAAATGGATGGTTCCCTGACGGTCACGGCGACTCAAGAACGTCACTTCACGGACGCAGAGAGGGCAACCTCCGTCGTAGAGGAGAGTGAGCTCCGGGCTCGTGCTCATGCAGCAGGGTCAGCAACGGCGTCAGTTCTAGCCAGTTCGCTCATGCGGTCCGCTTGACGGCTGCGGCCATCCTGACCACCTGGCTCATCGGCCCAACATCGTGCACGCGCAACACCTGCACACCTGCCTCGACAGCCCTGGCACAGACGGCCGCAGTTCCCCAGATCCTGGCCCGAGCTCGAGGCTCATCAAGCACAGCTCCGATGAATCGCTTTCGGGAAGGACCGAGCAAAAGAGGAATGCCATCCTGTTGCAGATCTTCCAACCGGCAAAGGAGCTCCAGATTCTGGTCGTTGGACTTGGCGAAGCCAAGGCCTGGATCCCAGATCAGTTGCTCCCGCCGTAAACCGGCAGCCAAAGCACGATCCGTGCTGCGGCGGAGCTCACTGAGCACACCGGCCACCACTCCGCGATCGCCGTAATCCGTGCATGCATCCATCGTGCTGCTGTCTCCCCTGCTGTGCATCAGCACGTAGGGGCATCCAGCGTCCGCCACCAGTGCAACCATCGCGGGGTCCCGCCGGCCACCACTGACATCATTGATCCAGTCAGCACCGGCTGCCAAAGCAGCCTCCGCCACCGGAGCCAGAAAGGTATCAACGGAAATGATCAGCTCGGGATGGGCTGATCGAATCGCACCCAGAGAAGGGAGCAGGCGTCGGAGCTCTTCTTCAGCACCCACCTCCGCAGCTCCAGGTCGGGTGCTCTGAGCCCCGAGATCCAGCACATCCGCCCCAGCGGACACCTGCTTTGAGGCCTCTCTGAGGGCGAGATCAAGCCGGTTGAAACGACCGCCGTCACTAAAGGAATCCGGAGTGAGATTGATCACCCCCATCACGGCCGAACGTTCGCCCCAGCAAACCGGACGTCGCATCCCGGATCAGGCGGCTTGGTAGTTCGCGATGCGAGCGAAGCTTTCTGGATCCAGCGAAGCGCCGCCCACAAGCACACCATCGATGTCGCTCATCCCCATGAGCTCATCGATGTTGGCTGGCTTCACGGAGCCGCCGTACTGGATGACGAGGTCAGGAGCCCCCACCCAGCTGCGGATCAGGCCACAGATGCGATTGGCCTCGGCGGATTCACAGGTCTTGCCTGTTCCGATGGCCCAGATGGGTTCGTAGGCCACGACCAGATGGCTGGGATCAAGACCTTCCAGTCCCTGCTCCACCTGACGACGGATCACACGTTCGGCTTCGCCGCGGCTGCGCTGTTCATCACTTTCACCGACGCAAACGATTGGGATCAGCCCGTTGGCCTGAGCCGAACGCGCCCGGTGATTGATCTGTTCGTCGCTTTCGCTGAAGTACTTGCGTGGTTCGCTATGACCGACGATCGCGTAACGCACCCCGTGCTCTTCGAGCATCGATGGTGAAATCTCAGCGGTGTAGGCCCCCTGGCCCTCCCAATGCACGTTCTGACTAGCAATCTCGACCCGCGACCCTGAACTCGCTTCCGCCATGGTGCTTATCGCCGTGAACGGGGGCGCCACCACCACATGGCGATCGTCAGAGGTGTTGGCGATCAGTGGAAGAAAGGTGCTCAACCAATCTCGGGTCTGGGCACAAGTCATGTGCATCTTCCAGTTTCCAGCGATCACCGGTTTGCGCACTCTTGCGTCCTCTGCAGTTCAGCAGCAGCCAACTTACGTTCCAGCGCGGGAAATCTGATTCAGATGTCGGTGACGATGGCCTGATCGGTGCCCATCGACACATGATCACCCACATGAAGCTGACGACCACGCTGGGTGATGACGCAATCATTCACCACCACTTCACCTGCTTGGATGCGCATCTTGGCCTCACCGCCCGTCCCGACCCAGCCTTTCCATTTCAGGAACTGATCAAGGCGCATCGAGGGAACAGCGAGGAAGACCATTGATAGTGTGACGCGATGCTGAAACCGTCCGAAGCAGGATTCCGCAGGCTTCTGCCCCTGCTCCGTCCACACCTGCGTCAACTGGTGGTCGGGCTGATCTGCATGCTCGTGTACGTCAGCAGCTTCCTGCTGCTGCTCAACCTCGCCGGTGACCTGTTCCCAGCCCTCGGTTCCCGGGATCTCGGACGCGTGCTCAGCCTGATCGGACAGGGGGTGCTGATCTTTGCTGTGCAGAAACTGGCTCAGTTCGGCCAGGACTCACTGCTGGCCGGACCTGCACTGCAAGTGAGCAAAACCCTGCGCAGTGACCTGTTCAGCAAGCTCCAGACCGTGGAACTGGGGGCTTTGGAGAAACTCTCTGCAGGCGATCTCACCTACCGCCTGACCGAGGATGCGGATCGGGTGAGTGAAGTGCTCTACAAGTCGGTGCACGACACGTTGCCCAGCGTGCTGCAGCTGTTCGCCGTGCTGGGCTACATGCTCTGGCTCGACTGGAAACTCACGGCGTCGATTCTGTTGCTCGCCCCTCTGATCATCTGGCTGATCAGCATGTTCGGCGCACGGGTGATGACCGCCACCGAACGCAGTCAGAAGAAGGTGAGTGAACTGGCCGGCCTTCTGGGCGAAGCCATTGAAGGACTCCCCCTGGTGCGCGCCTTCGCTGCCGAGCCATGGCTGCAAGGCCGCTTCGAAGAGGAGATCGATCAGCACAGGAAAGCACGACACCGCACGTACAGCCTGGTCGCCCTGCAGCACCCTGTTGTGGGAATGATCGAGGTAGTCGGCCTCTTCTCCGTCCTGGGACTAGCCGCCTGGAGGATTCAGAGCAATGACCTAAGCATTGCCGGATTAAGCAGCTATCTCACCGGGTTGGTGGTGCTGATTGATCCCATCGCTCACGTCACCAATAACTTCAACGAGTTTCAGCAGGGCCAGGCGTCGTTACGGCGTCTCCGCCAGATCGAACGCCAACCCCAGGAAGCTGCCGACCCAAACCCTGCCATTCCGATCGGACGCCCGGCAGGTCACCTGAACCTGCGGGAGGTCAACTTTGCCTATGGCGACGGTGAGCCGGTGCTGAACGACATCAACCTCAGCATTCACGCAGGGCAAGTGGTGGCCCTGGTCGGCCCCTCGGGAGCCGGCAAGAGCACCCTGTTCTCGCTGCTGCTGCGCTTCAACACGGCACAGTCGGGTGAGATTGAACTGGATGGTGCCAACCTGTCGCAAGTGAAAGCACGCGAATTGCGCAAGCAGGTGGCGCTTGTGCCTCAGCGCACCACCGTGTTTTCAGGCAGCATCGCCGACGCAATCCTCTTTGGCCGCGAAGCCAGCCACCAACAGCTGACCGAAGCCGCCCGTCTGGCCAATGCCCACGACTTCATCATGGCGTTGCCCAAGGGGTATGACACCCAACTTGAGGAGCGAGGCACGAACGTGTCCGGCGGCCAGCTGCAACGGATTGCCATTGCACGGGCTGTGCTCGGCAACCCTGCTGTTCTGCTGCTTGATGAAGCCACTAGTGCCCTCGATGCCGAAGCTGAGGCGGCCGTTCAGCTGGGGCTACGCCAGGCCATGCATGGACGCACGGTGTTGGTGATCGCTCATCGCCTGGCGACGGTTCAGGAGGCTGACCAGATTGTTGTTTTGGATCAGGGCCGCATCAGTGAAGAGGGAACCCATGATCAGCTGATGGCGAGCAATGGTCGCTATCGCGATCTGTGTGAACGTCAGATGATTCGCGATGGACGCGGCTAAGTTGCGTTGGAATTAGGCAATTTCAGCCGCTTTTCATGACTGCCACTCCTACGGAAAACCCTGTGCTCACCTTCGAAGGCAAGCGCTACGACCTCAATGCCCTGCCTGACGAACTGAAAGAGCTGGTTCGTGGCATGCAGGTTGCCGACGCTCAATTGAGAATGCACGAAGACACCCTCAAAGTGTTGGCCGTAGGACGTCAATCACTGGCCATGCAGCTAAACGAACGGCTCAAGAACGTCACCCCCCTGCCCGACAACGGCTGATCGTCATCCGCTTCAACGGCACCGGCGTGTCGCAAAAAAAGCCTCCGCTGACGCGGGGGCTTTTTCGTGGTTGAGAGTTGAGCAGTCCCCAACACACAGCCTGAGGTTTCTCAATCCGGTGTGTCTCAGTCAGCGGTTTCAACCGAGCGGCTGAAATAACTGCGGCTGAGTTGGAACACCGTTCCAGACAGCAGCAATAAGGCAATCAGGTTGGGAATCGCCATCAATCCGTTAAGTGTGTCAGCAACACCCCAGACGACACCACGGTCGCCCACAAGACAACCGACCACGACCACGACCACCCAAACCATGCGGAAGGGAAGGATGGCGCGAACACCGAACAGATATTCGGTGCAGCGCTCGCCGTAGAAACTCCAACCCAGCACTGTGGTGAATGCAAAGATCAGCAGTCCCAACGTCACCACCAAGCCGGATCCGCTCAAGGCCTGGTTGAAGGCGGCGATCGATAAGTCAGAGCCGGAGAGAACGCCATCCATGGCTCCGCTCACCAAAATCACCAAAGCGGTGAGAGTGCAAATGATCAAGGTGTCGATGAACGTGCCCAGCATGGCCACCGTGCCTTGACGGACAGGGTCGTTGGTTCTGGCCGCAGCGTGGGCGATGGGAGCACTGCCTAGACCAGCTTCATTGGAGAAAATTCCCCGTTTAAAGCCCATCAGGATCACTTGGGTCAGGGTGCCAGTCGCTGCCGCTTTCCCCGTGAAGGCATTGGTGAAGATGCTGCCGAAGGCTTCGGGCAAAGCGCTGATGTTGGTCAACAGGATGATCAGACAGGCCAGAACATAGGCAATGGCCATGAATGGCACGACTGCCGAGGCGACCTCGGAAATTCGACGCACACCACCGACGATCACAGCAAACACCAGAACGCCGAGAACAACAGCCGTGTAGGCACGGGGAATGCCGAAGGTCAGCAGAGCACTCGACACTTCAAAACACTGGACGCCATTGCCGATCCCGAACCCGGCGAGCATGCCGAAAAGGGCAAACAGGCCAGCGAGCCACATCCAGCGAGGGCCAAGACCATTGCGGATGTAATACATCGGTCCGCCGACGTGGTTGCCCAATTCATCCACCTCGCGGTAATGGACGGCGAGCACCGCCTCGGCGTACTTGGTTGCGATGCCAAAGAATGCGATCAACCACATCCAGAACACAGCACCGGGTCCACCGATGGCGATTGCTGAGGCCACCCCGGCGATGTTGCCGGTGCCCACGGTTGCCGCCAAAGACGTCATAAGGGCCTGGAAGGGGGTGATATCGCCCTCATCGGCCTGTTCAGGCCTGGAGAACATCATGCGCACGCCATACGGCAGACGCAGGATCGGCATGAATCCCAGACCGACCATCAGCAGAACGCCGGTAAAGGAAATCAACCCGATCGTGGGCCAACCCCATGCGAAGGCGTTGATGGGACCATTGATGGACGTGACCAGACGATCCAGGCCCGAAGGGGATTGAGCAAAAACAATCATCACAACGCCTCCAGATCGGTGAACTGGAACACCTGAACACTGTCGTTGCCATCGGCATCCTTGGTCTGGATGGCACGACGCTCCAACACCCAGCGGCCCTGATCACCCAGAGCAACAAAGGTGTCTTCAAAGGAATTGGCAGGTCCCTTGGCCTCACCTGTTGCGGGATCCGAATACTGACTGGTGTAGTCGCGGCTCAAATAACCAGCGCCGGTATCCGTGGTGCTGCCGGTGTGAATCGTCACTACCGTGCCGTGGATATGACGGTGAACCATGGTCACCACGTCATCCTTGATGCGATAGCGGTCGCCTTCCCCCTTGCCGCCGATCAACACTTCCAGGCCTTCGTCAGTGCTGTTGCCAGCGGTGAAAGTGTTCTCGCCATGCACTTGCTCAAAGGGACGACGCACACGGTGGATGGCCACTTCCCAAAGCTGTGAGGCCACGGCCTTTTCAACCTCGGCATCTTCAATGCCCTCGACACTGGCCTTCAGATCAGCACCAACCTGGAATCGACCTTCTACAGTCCGCTCGCCCTGCTGCCAGATGCAGCGACCCTTGTAGCCACCAAACCCGGGATCCCAGGTGTAGCGGTTTTCATAGGCGGCACGAAAGGCATCGCGGCAGTCGCTGCCGGCGGCAATGGTTGAAGGGCTGGAGACGGTCACGGGAAGACGCGCAAGCTTCCGCGACCTTACCGGGCCTGCACCTGATCATGAACATCTTGCAAAGCATGGATTCCAAACGTCTGGGACTGGAGGGCCTCGATGGCCTGCACCGCTGAACGCGCTCCCGCCAGCGTGGTGAGGGTGGGCACGGAGTAATCCAGCGCTGCGCGACGCAGATAACGGTCGTCGTGGGCAGCCTGGCGTCCTATGGGCGTGTTGATCACCAGCTGCACATCGCCTGAACGGATCTGATCCTCAATGTTTGGACGCCCCTCATGCACCTTCAACACCGGCTCGACGGCGAGACCGGCTTCATGCAACGTGGAAGCGGTCCCTGACGTGGCTGTCAGCGAAAAACCCAGATCGAGCAGTCGCTTCGCCACAGGAACCAGAGCGGGCTTATCACGGTTGTGAGTGGACAAGAACACCGTTCCCTGGGTTGGGAGCGCATCACCAGCAGCCTGCTCGGCCTTGGCGTAAGCCATGCCGAACTGAGGAGCCCATCCCATCACCTCACCAGTGGAACGCATTTCAGGTCCCAGCAATGAATCGGCACCCGGGAAACGGCGGAAGGGAAGCACAGCTTCTTTGACAGCCTGCAGCGGTGGCCTTGGCTCTTCCGTGACGCCCACGTCAGCCAGCGTTTCACCAGCCATTAGACGGGTGGCGACTCGCGCCAGCGGCACACCGGTGGCCTTGGCCACGAAAGGAACAGTGCGAGAAGCACGGGGATTTGCTTCGATGATGAAGACGCGTTCTTCACCAGATTCGGTGCGCTGAACCGCGAACTGAAGATTGATCAAGCCCTGAACCTTCAGACGCAGAGCCAAGTCCCGCGCCCAGGACCGGATGGTGGCCAGAGCCTCATCGCCCAGGGAGATCGACGGCAGACAGCATGCGGAGTCCCCGGAATGAATTCCCGCTGGTTCGATGTGCTCCATCAAGCCGCCAATGACCACCACTCCATCGCGATCGCAGAGTGCATCCACATCCACCTCAATGGCGTTCTGCAGGTACTGATCAATCAGCACAGGATGGTCAGGTTCCACCTGCACGGCTTCACGCATGTAGCGATTGAGTTCCGCTTCGTCGTAGACCACTTCCATGGCGCGACCACCCAGCACGTAAGACGGCCGCACCACAACGGGATACCCAACGGATTCAGCCACCGCCAAGGCTTCTGCCTCACTGCGGGCCAGGCCATTGCGGGGCTGACGGATCTCAAGCTCGCGCAGGATCGCTTCGAACTGTTCCCGGTCTTCTGCGCGATCGATCGATTCCGGTGATGTTCCCCAAATGCGGGTTCCTGTGGCCTGCCCCTCCGCAGATTGCAGCCAACGCAGCAGCGGCATGGCCAGCTTGAGCGGGGTCTGTCCACCGAACTGCACGATCACGCCATCCGGGCGTTCCGCCTCAATCACATTCAGAACATCCTCAAACGTGAGGGGCTCGAAATACAGCCTGTCGCTGCTGTCGTAATCGGTGGAAACGGTCTCAGGGTTGCTGTTGACCATCACGGTGGCAAAACCAAGATCCTGCGCAGAGAACGACGCATGACAGCAGCAGTAGTCGAACTCAATGCCCTGTCCAATCCGATTCGGACCACCACCAAGGATCATCAGCTTGCGCTTTGATTCCAGCGAGACCTCAGTGGCCGTGGGCAGGGACACCAGCGCACCGGATGCATCCAGGCGTGCTGCCGGCCGCTCGTAAGTGGAGTAGTGATAAGGCGTTGTTGATGCGAATTCAGCCGCACAGGTGTCGACGGTTTTGAACACTGGGCGGACGTCCAAAGATTGGCGTGCCGAGCGCACCGCGAGCTCATCAGCCTCTGTAAACCAGGCGATCTGACGATCGGAGTAGCCCAGCTGCTTGAGACGGAGGAAGTCATCGCTGCTGAGGTCAGCTAGTGCACGCCCCTTCAGCAGCTCAGTTTCTGCATCGATTAACAGCCGTAACTTCGCCAGGAACCAGGGATCAATTCGGCTGAGGGCATGGATCTGCTGATCACTGCGGCCGGCCAACATCGCTGCGCGCACGGAAAGGATCCGATCCGGAGAGGGCGTCCGCAACGAACGCTCCAGTTCAGCATCCGTGAAAACGGGTTCATCGCGATCGCCGCCCCAACCGGAAAGTCCCGTTTCCAGAGAACGAAGCGCTTTCTGAAACGACTCCTCGAAACAGCGACCAATGGCCATCGCTTCACCCACCGATTTCATCGCCGTTGTGAGCACCGCGGGAGATCCACGGAATTTCTCAAAGGCGAATCGGGGGATCTTGGTGACGACGTAGTCGATCGTGGGCTCGAAGCAGGCCGGGGTCTTACCGGTGATGTCGTTGAGAATTTCGTCGAGCGTGTAACCGACAGCCAAACGGGCGGCGATCTTGGCAATGGGGAAACCTGTCGCTTTGCTGGCCAGGGCCGACGAGCGACTCACCCGGGGATTCATCTCGATCACCACCACCTCACCATCGGCGGGGTTGATGGCGAACTGAATGTTGCTGCCGCCGGTGGCCACACCGATCTCGCGGATGATGGCGATCGACTGATCCCTCAGGCGCTGATATTCACGGTCGGTAAGGGTCTGGGCCGGAGCCACCGTGATCGAATCCCCGGTGTGAACCCCCATGGGGTCCAGGTTTTCGATGCTGCAGACAATCACAACGTTGTCCGCCAGATCACGCATCACCTCCAGCTCAAATTCCTTCCAGCCCAGCAGAGACTTTTCAATCAGAATCTGAGAGACGGGACTGGCATCAAGACCGCTTTTGCAAATCGCGGCGTACTCCTCAGGGTTGTACGCGATGCCACCGCCGCTGCCGCCCAGCGTGAACGCCGGTCGGATGATGCGCGGAAAGGACGCAATGGCAGCGCCCACCGCTTCGGCTTCCTCCAAGGACGAAGCGATGCCTGAGGGGCAGACTTTCACGCCGATGCGCTCCATGGCCTGCTTGAACAGCAGTCGATCCTCGGCTTTGCGGATGGCCTGAAGATCCGCACCGATCAGCTCAACCCCAAAGCGCTCCAGGGTGCCGTTTTCAGCCAGGGCAACCGCCAAATTCAGGGCCGTCTGACCACCCATGGTGGGCAGCAGCGCATCCGGACGTTCCGTCTCGATCACCCGAGCCACCACTTCAGGCGTGAGCGGTTCCACGTAGGTGCGATCCGCCATGTCCGGATCGGTCATGATCGACGCCGGATTGGAATTCACCAGGATCACTTCGTAGCCCTCGGCGCGAAGTGCTTTACAGGCCTGGGTCCCCGAGTAATCGAACTCGCAGGCCTGTCCGATCACGATCGGCCCCGAACCCAGCAGAAGGATGCGACGAAGATCGTTCCGCCGGGGCATGGGCTTCTCTTTGCGGCCAAACGATTTCAGTCTCCCACGCAGCCTCCGTAAGAGACAGCGTCATTTGCACAGCAAGTGCCGGTCAGTCGCTAGCGTTAAGGGTGAGGAGCGTGATGACAGCCATGAGCGAACTCCAGCGCCTGAAAGGGTTGCTGCCCCCCGAAATGCAGAGCTGGGTGTTCGTCGAGGCGGCCGCAGCTGTGGATCCTTCTTTGATCACACTGGAGGAGATCGGGCGGGATGAAGTGGAGATCCAGGTGGATCTCGATTCTTGGGACAGCCTTGCGCTGGACCATCGCAACCTTCTCTTCTGGCACGAGGTCGGTCGAATCCAGAACGACACCATTCCTCGGGATGGCTGGGAGATGGCCGCTCTGGCCATCGGCCTTGGCGGAGCGATCGGTGAACTGTGGGTTCAAGACGGACTGCTGTTGATGATGGCTCTGGGGCTTTCGGGCTTCGCTGGCTACCGGCTTTACCTGAAAAACAATTCGGAAAAGCGTCTTCGCGACGCCATCGCAGCAGACGAACGCGCCATCGACCTGGCCTGCCGATTCGGATACAGCGTCCCCAATGCTTACAAGAGCCTCGGAGGCGCCCTTAAAGACCTCGTGGAGAAAACGCGTAAAAAGAAAAAACGTGGTTATTACGAAGATCGACTCGAGGCGTTGCGCAAGAGTGCTGGGAAGGCCCGAGCTGAAATGGCTCAACAGCAGGGTTCCCGACAGTCCGTCACCAGCGAAAACGTTTATGGATAGTGAGCAGCTTGCGGAGCTCGCAGCTGATGCCTGCGATGACCGCAAAGCCGTCGACATTCAGCTCATCCGCGTGGATGAAGTGTCGAGCCTGGCTGACTGGATGGTGATCGCCGGCGGACAGAGTGATGTGCAAGTGAAGGCCATCGCCCGATCGGTCGAAGATCGGATTGAGCAGGAGATACAACGCCTTCCTCTCCGCAAGGAAGGCCTCAACGAAGGGCGCTGGGCACTCCTCGATTACGGCGAGCTGATTGTTCACGTGCTGATGCCCGAAGAACGCCGCTTTTACGACTTGGAAGCCTTCTGGAGTCACGGCGAACGCCGTCCCTATCTAGCCTCAAGCGCAGCCGATGCTTAAGCGTGAACCCCGGCATGGAAGCGAGCATCGCCTGCCCGGTGCCACCTGAGCAGCGACCCCAAGAGGAATACGCCCAGCTCTGCAGTTCCTGGTTTTTCGCCTGGCCGTGCACAGCACAGGTGTCCCTCGACCGCGCTCTACTGATCAGTTGGCTGCTGATCTCACCGCTCACCGTGCTCGTCGCCAGCGGCAGCTGGACCTTGCGTCATGACCCGGTTCGCCTCCTAATTGCCGGCGGCGTTGCCGCACTCGTGTTGCCCATGTTGCTGCTCACCAGGCAGTGGCTTGGATGGACGTATGTGCACAAGCGCCTTCTCTCCGAACAAGTGGAGTACGAAGAATCAGGTTGGTACGACGGTCAAATTTGGGAAAAACCCCTGGCGTGGCGAGAACGGGATCTGTTGCTGGCGCAGCATGAGGTTCGGCCCATTCTTGGGCGTCTTGGCCGTGCCATGGCGCTGGTGACGGGGCTCATGCTGGGTGGGGCGAGCATCTGTCAGGCTCTGTGAACCTGAACAGCAAGCGGGCATGTCGATCCCATCCGGTTACCGCGGTTCGGCCCGGGCTGTGAGTTCACCACCTCTCGAGGTGCATCTCAGGCGTGGTTCGTCGATCGAATCGACCCACCGTGTGCACGCCGTGGTGTGCGACAGCCGCGGCCGCGTGTTGATGCGAGCCGGGCAGCCCGACTTTGAAACCTTCATTCGATCCGCGCTGAAACCGTTCCAGGCACTGCCACTGATCAGCAGTGGAGCCTCTGAAGCCTTCAGTTGCGGAGAGCGTGGAATCGCCATCAGCTGCGCCTCTCATGCGGGCACCCCCACCCACGCCCGCGAAGCGTTTCGGATGCTCTGGAATGCAGAGCTTGAAACTGAAATGCTGCGCTGTCCGGTGCCAGCCGGTCGCACCAGTCCGCTGGAACACAATTGCTCTGGAAAGCATGCCGGCTTTTTAGTGACCGCCCGCAAAATGGGCTGGCCTCTCGACAGCTACCTGCAGGGGGATCATCCCGTTCAGCAGGAAGTGAACCGTCGTGTGGCAGAGCTTTTGGGGCTCCCTCAGGAGGAACTGGTGGCAGAGCGTGATGACTGCGGCGCTCCAACCCTGCGTCTTGAGCTTGCTCAGATGGCGCTGCTCTTTGCTCATCTCGGATCTTCAGCCCATGCCGAGCTGGAACAAATCAGTCGAGCGATGCTGACCTACCCCGAACTGGTGGCTGGTGATGGTCGCTTCGATACAGAGTTGATGCGTCGTTCGCATCGACAGGTGATCAGCAAGGGCGGCGCAGAAGGCATTCAGTGCCTAAGCCGTACGGGCGAAGGGCTGGGCGTGGCCATCAAAGTGGAAGACGGTGCACGCCGCGCGAAGCAAGCCGTGGCCTTGCACCTGCTTCGCCAGCTCGATTGGATGACCCCTGGCGGGTTGGAGGAGTTGGAAGAAGAGTTGCTGATGCTCAATCCGGGCGTCCAACTCAACGTGGAGGGTGAACTGCGCTCTTGACCCAGAGCTGGTGGCCTGACGGACCGCAGAGTTGTATGATTTAAGAGCCGACGCGGGGTAGAGCAGTCTGGTAGCTCGTCGGGCTCATAACCCGAAGGTCGGGAGTTCAAATCTCCCCCCCGCCACCAAATCAAAGGGCTCCACTTCGGTGGAGCTTTTTTGTTGCCAAATTTCTCAATCGCGATCAAGAACAAGACCGAGAGTTCGCTGTCAGTGCAGCAACGTTGACGACAGGTTCCTGTCAAATCGCTCGGTGCATCTGCGCTGTGACTGTTGGATCAAACGGCGATCGTGAGTCCTTGAATCACACTCAATCACCCACCATCTGCGATTAGCGGTTGTTGAAATCTTCGTGTCAAGCGATGGCAACAGGATCTGAGGATTGATTGCACGACTCGGAGGACATTCACGGCCCTCGGCAACATTGTCGGCCCTTTGATCCAGACACGCCAAGGACGTGCTTCCGGTCACATCGGAAACTATCGGGTGGTTGTTGCTGCTGCCGTGCCTCTGCATCCCTTTGAAGCGATCGTGATCGGCTCGGGAGCAACCGGTGGTGTTGCCGCGATGACCTTGGCCGAAGCCGGCGTGAGGGTGCTGGTGGTGGAGGCAGGACCGGACTTATCTGCGATGGAGGCCTTGGGAGGTGAACCCGCCAACAGCCTTCGCCGTGCGGAGGGGTTACTCAGCGGACGCCATCGCGTCCAGGCCCAACATCCGGGGTATTGGAAACAGAATCCTGCGCTCTACGCCGATGAGCGTGCTTTTCCTTATGAGACGCCGGAGGATCAACCCTTCCTGTGGACCCAGGGCCGACAGGTTGGAGGACGCAGCCTCACCTGGGGAGGCATCACGCTTCGGCTATCGGACTACGAATTCAAGGCAGCCGATGACGATGGATATGGCCAGAACTGGCCGATCAACCACAACGATCTGGATCCTCACTACACCGCCCTCGAACGGCTTCTGAAAGTGCGTGGAAACCGCGACGGCCTCAGTCATCTTCCCGATGGACAACTGGAGCCTGCGCTGCCCTTGATGCCAGAGGAGTCACAGTTCCGCGACGCCTTGCATCGGGAACGCGGTCTGACCTTGATCCACTCCCGGGGCTTTGAAGCCCATCAGCCTTCAATCACAACACCCTGGCCGCGATCGAGCAGCAATGGCTCCAGCCTGCGTCGCGCGCTGGACACAGGGAATGTCGAAATCCTCAGCAATTGTGTGGCCGAGAGGCTGGAACTGCATCCAGGCCGGCAGCGAGCACGGTCGGTCGTGGTGGTGAACCGTGCAACGCATGAGCGACAACGTCTGGACTGCGAGCTGGTGGTGGTCTGCGCTTCCACCATCGCCAGCCTTCGCCTGCTGCTGCAGTCGGAAGAACAGAACAACGGGCCAGGGGGATTCATCGATCCCTCCGGACAACTGGGCAAGGGGCTGATGGACCACGTGTCCTGCTGCCGCTTCTTCTCAATCGCCAGTCAGACGGGGCGGCAGGCGATGCAACAGCGCGACCCCACCACCACCCTGTCGGGGGCAGGCAGTTTCTTCCTGCCCTTCGGGAACGCACCTGAACGACGCGCCAACGCATCCTTTCTGCGGGGCTATGGGCTGTGGGGAGCGATCAACCGCTTTGACCCACCCTGGTGGCTCAAACGCCATCCGGATCACCGACTGGGTTTCCTCATCGGCCATGGGGAAGTTCTGGCAGATGCGCGCAACAACGTGCGCCTTTCAGAGCAATGCGATCCCCTCGGAATCCCCATGCCCTTGATTCGCTGCCGATGGGGCAAAAACGAGCACGCCATGGTGCGCGACATGCAGCGCACGATCCAAGACTGCATTGCTGTGGCAGGGGGCACAGCTGCGTCGCTACCCGACCTGGTGCATCTCCCCCTGGTCGAGCCGATCGTGCGGAGTGCTGCGGCCGTTCAGAAGGATGCGCCTCCCCCTGGGTACTACATCCACGAAGTGGGTGGAGCTGCGATGGGGAATCACGAAGACACCAGTGTGGTGGACCGCTGGAATCGCCTCTGGCGCTGTCCCAATGTCCTGGTGGTGGATGGGGCCTGCTGGCCCAGCTCAGGCTGGCAGAGCCCGACACTGACCATGATGGCGATCACACGACGGGCCTGTCAGGACGCCGTCAGGCCTGCTAGCGGCTGAACAGGTCGTCGAGATAACGCTCGGTCACAGCGCGGTCCGAGCAGCCGTTCTGGAAGAGGAACTGCGCCAACGCAGAGCTCATCACCTGGTATTGATCCCAGTTGGGGTTGGACCCAATGAAGTCTTTCAGGCCCCGATACAGCACCTCAGGAATTTCAGCTTCAAGGCTGACAAAGGGCGCATCAACCTCCGTGGAAGGCACCGCTTGGGAGTCCATGCATCGTTCGAGGTGATTGCGATCCATCCGGTGCGTTGGGCCTCGTGTTCATCAACAGGGAGCCACAAAACCATGGCGCTCGTCAAAGGCAGGCTCCAGATGCGACCAAATGCACATCTCATTTGAGACTCGCTTCAGCGCAGGAAGCTTGTGGGGTGACATGGGTCGATGACCTCGAAATTGAAAACGTCCGTCCCACTGTCAAGTCGCAAATATCACCAGATCGCAAACTCACAAGCGCACACGCGAGAACAGGGATTCAGGCGATCAACCGTGGAAAACCCTGGCAAACCTGTGGAAAAGGCCTTGGGTTCTCCACAAAACGCACTTTTGATTAGTCACGCTTATCTTAAAAAGTCTCATGCGACGCACGCAAGATAGAGACACCTGAGCACGTCAACACCACCCAATTGCTTCAGGTTTAAGGCTGAGTTGTGTTGTCTTGTGACTGAACATTGCGCAGGGTGGCTGGACCAAGGGGGTGCTCAGCGTGCGGGTATGGATGATGACCGTGGCTGTGATCGTGGGTGGGGCTGTGATCCGTCCCATGGCTGTGGTCATGGGGATGGTGATGGCCGCCGCCGAGCGGAATTGGCACCCCATCCGGTGAACAGGCCCCAGTGCATTCCCGCTCGCAGAGATCACAGGACTCGGTGAGTCCCTCCACATGGTGATGGTGACTGGACTGCTCCAGACCAACTTCCTGCTCAAACCCCAGCACCTGGGCTCGGTACTTGCACAGAGAACAGTTCATTGCCGCTTCCCCGCCCAGCACCTCTTGCACCCGTTCAACAAAGGTGTCGAGGACATGGTCGTGATCCCCCAAGTACGACGCATGAAGGAATTCCAACTCGGGATGATCGTCAGCAACCCGTTCGGTGTGCTGACGAATGCGGCTCACGAGCACCCCTGAAAAGAGGAAGTAAGGGAACACCACGATTCGCTTGAATCCCAGCTTCACCACGTGGCGAAGCCCAGGTTCCACCAGTGGGAAGGTGACACCGGAATAGACCGTTTCACCCCAGCCGAATCCGAACCCCTCCACCAACATCCGCGTCACCTTGGACACGTTGGAGTTGGCATCAGGATCTGAAGAGCCCCGACCAACCACCACCAGCAAGGTGTCGGACAGCGGCACCTCCGGGGCCTGAGCCAAGGCCTCACG